>Ga0315298_1007109_pt1 | contig 14912 bp, 10 predicted proteins | sample WHS_1_MG_FD_203077 | JGI IMG/M metagenome (GOLD analysis project Ga0315298, IMG submission 203077) | Extremophilic microbial mat communities from Washburn Hot Springs, YNP, Wyoming, USA - WHS_1_MG | ecosystem: Environmental > Aquatic > Thermal springs > Hot (42-90C) | place: USA: Wyoming... | reverse complement strand
ACGGACCACCGCAGCGTGCCCATCTTCCAGCCACAATGCCACCTCGGCGTGATGGGCATGGGCATGGTGCTCGACATTGGCCAGCGCTTCCCGGACGATCTGCAGGATGTTGATTTCCTCGTTGGCATTCAGCAGAAAATGAGACAGACGATCGTTCAGGGCGATGGGGATCCCGCTCTTCGCCGCGAACTCGTCCACGGTCTGCAGCAAGGCCAACTCCTGGCCACCTTCCGGCAATTGCAGGCGAAAGGTGGTGAGCAACTCCCGCAACTGCCGATAAGCGCTGTCGAGACCTTCGCCGAGGTCCGCGATGATGCCCGCCAGGCGGGGATCGCCGCCGTCGGGATGGCAAGCGCGCAGGCGCGCCACCTGGATCTTGGAATAGGATAGCGACTGGGCGAGGGAATCATGGAGTTCGCGGGCGATGGCCGCGCGCTCCTCCAGGAGGGCGATGCGCCGTTCCTGGGCGGCCCGCTGCGCCACCCCCAGAGCGACGCCCAAATGGCGCCCGACGGTTTCGACGGTTTGCATCTGCCAGGACTGCACATGGACGCCGTCGGCGATCGTCAGGGACAAGCTGCCATAATGGAGCCCTTGCTCCAGCAAGGGGACGGAAAGCACTTGCGTCTGCGGATTCTTCGGGCCGCTGATCGGCCAGATATGGGTATGGCCGTCGCCCAGGCAGTCGAGGCAGGTGGAGTGCGCGCAAAAATGCATGCGCGCATCCTCGGGGTCCGGCGAGGAGGCCAGCATGAGGGCTGTTCCTCCCGGATGCCGTTTTGCCACGCACATGACGCCATGGCTGGATCCCATGAGCCGTTCCGTTTCCTGCAGCGCATAGCGATAAGAGGACACGGCCTGCGGCGCCTCGGCCAAGCGCTTGCTCACATTGTATAGCAGTTCCAGGGACTGGTTGCTTTGCTCCAGTTCGGCCGTTCGTTCCCGGATGCGCTGCTCCAGTTGGCCATATATCTTGGAAAGTTCTTCCGACATCCTGTTGAGGGTATGCCCCAGTTGGCCCAACTCGTCATCGCCGACGTGCGCCAAGCGATAGCTGAAATCCCCGGTGCCCACCCGCCTAGCGGCTGTCAGCAGTTCGTTGAGAGGATCGAGCACGCCGCGGTGCATGGCCCAGAACAGCAGGTAAACCACCACCAGGGTAGTGAACAATCCCACGCCCTGGATCAGGCGCAGGAGACTGGTTTTGCCCTCCGTATCGTTCTGCAGGGCGGTGACCAGCCCGTCGATGACCTTCACGAATGCCGGCGCTGCGGCCGCATAGCGCGCCGTTGCCGCGCCACCGTTCCCCTGCCCTTGGGCGAAGGCCAAGAGGAGGGGCTCCATCTCCGTCTGCCAACGGCGGGAAACCTCTGCATACTCCCTACGGGTGTCGGAACCGAAACTCTGGGACACGCTATCGGTCAACGGCGGGGCGTTCAGTGTTTTCTGGAATTGCCGATCCCCAGCCATAACCGCCTGTCGCGCCGCTACCGTGTCTCCAGACAGCATCAGGGTTTCCAGGTGATAGGTTTGCATCCGCAGGGAACCCGCCATGTTGATGGCCTGGGCCGCCCCTTGGGTGAGGTTGGCGATGACCAGGGAACTGACCATCCCCATCAGCGACATGGCCACGATCAGGGCCATGGCCAGTCCCAGCCGCAGGCGTAGGGAATAACGCTGCAATATTGCCATCCTGCATCTCTCCCGCTGGTCGGCACCAGCTAAGCTGGGGATACCTCTAACGTGCCACTTTTTCGACCATTTGCCTTCCGCGCACCTGAAAGGCAGGCATATCAGGCGGTTATTTTTTCATCCTTACCTATTTAGAGGTAGCTCGGTTTTTGCCGCGCCCCGATGCAGCGTTTTACGCCATTTCCATGCTTTCCGGCGATGCTATAGTTTCATCGCAGGTGGCAAACGCGGTTATTCCTCCGCGCGCCGCGGTGATTAGTGTAAACCCATTGGCAGATGAAAAACGAGAGGAGTGGCGCCATGGCGAGGGTAAGGGAAGGTGGCAGGACCGGTCCGGGCAAGGCCCTGCAGCAATGGGAACCGGAGAATTCGGCCTTTTGGGAAAGCGCGGGTAAACGAATCGCCAACCGTAACTTGTGGATCTCCATCCCCAACCTGATGCTGGCATTTTCCGTGTGGATGGTGTGGAGCGTGGTGGCGGTCAATTTGCCGCGCGTCGGCTTTCATTTTACGGAAGAGCAGCTCTTTTGGTTGGCGGCCCTGCCTGGCCTGACGGGGGCGACGCTGCGCATCTTTTATTCCTTCATGGTTCCCATCTTCGGTGGGCGGCGCTGGACCATCTTCGCCACCCTGTCGCTGGCGTTGCCGGCGGCGGGCATCGGCGTTGCCGTGCAGCACTTGGGCACCCCGTATTGGGTCTTTGCGGCGTTGGCCCTCCTGTCCGGCTTGGGTGGGGCGAACTTCGCCTCCAGCATGGCCAACATCAGTTTCTTCTTCCCCAGGAAGCAGAAAGGATTGGCCCTGGGGCTCAATGGGGGGCTCGGCAATCTGGGCGTGAGTCTCATGCAGTTTGTCGCCCCCCTGGTCATCACCTTTGGCATCTTCGGCGCCCTGGGCGGCGGCCACCAGACGTGGCTGCCCGATGGCCAGGAGCGGCACCTTTGGCTCCAGAACGCGGGTTTCATCTGGCTACCGTTCATCCTCCTCGCCGCCGGGGCGGCGTGGCTGGGGATGAACGATATCCAGGGGATCCGCTCCTCCTTCCGCGAGCAGGCGGTGATTTTCAAGCGCAAGCACAACTGGCTGATGAGCTTGGTCTACACCGGTACCTTCGGTTCCTTCATCGGTTATTCGGCGGGGCTGCCCTTGCTGACCAAACTGCTTTTCCCGAAGGTGGACCCCACCCAATACGCCTTCCTCGGCCCCCTCGTGGGTGCCTTGGCCAGGCCCGTGGGCGGTTGGCTCGCTGACAAGTTGAGCGGCGCGAAGGTCACGTTCTGGGCGTTTCTGGTCATGATCGCCGCCACCCTGGGGGTCATCCACTTCATGCCCGATGCCCATAGCGCGGGGAATTTCTGGGGTTTTCTGGGCGCCTTCCTGATCCTTTTTGCCACCACCGGCGTTGGTAACGGCTCGGTGTTCCGCATGATTCCGGTCATTTGTCTGTCCGTGCATGTACGGGATGCGATGCGGGCGGGGGCGTCGCGGGAAAAGGCGGAAACGGCCAAGGAACCCGCCATGTACGCCGCGGCCGTACTGGGCTTCACCTCGGCGGTGGCGGCTTATGGAGCGTTTTTCATTCCCTTCAGTTACGGCGCTTCCACCGCCCTCACCGGCCGTCCCACCGGCGCCCTTTACGCCTTTATTTTGTTTTATATTGGTTGCATGGCCATTGTTTGGTGGTATTACTTCCGGCGCGGGGCGGAAGTTCATTGTTGACCGGCGCAGAGGCCGGGAAGGAAAAGCGGCGGATATGCGCCGCGGCGATAACACAAGGAGTATTGCAATGAGTCATTTCATGGATCGGTTGAAGTTTTTCACCACCAAGCGCGAGTCCTTTTCCGGCGGCCACGGTGTCCTCATCGAAGATGACCGCAAGTGGGAGGACAGCTATCGCAATCGCTGGCGTTTTGACAAGATCGTGTATTCCACCCATGGGGTGAACTGCACCGGCAGTTGCAGTTGGAAGATTTACGTCAAGAACGGGCTGGTGGCCTTCGAGACCCAGCGAACCGATTATCCTCGCACCAGGCCTGACCTGCCCAACCATGAACCGCGCGGTTGCCAGCGGGGCGCCAGCTACTCCTGGTATCTCTACAGCCCCCACCGCATCAAGTATCCCATGATCCGCAGCCGCTTGCTGGAACTCTACCGGACGGAGCGGGCCAGCGGCAAGGACCCCGTGGAGGCCTGGGCGGCCATCCAGCAGGACCCGGAGAAGCGCCGCCGGTATACCGCCGTGCGCGGCTTGGGCGGCTTCGTCCGGACCGAGTGGGAAGAGGTGACGGAAATCATCGCTGCTGCCAATATTCATACCATCAAGGCCCATGGACCGGATCGGATCGCCGGTTTCTCGCCCATTCCCGCCATGTCCATGATCAGCTACGCCGCCGGCGCCCGCTATCTGGACCTGATCGGTGGTGTACCATTGAGCTTTTACGACTGGTACTGCGATCTTCCCCCTTCCTCCCCCCAGGTCTGGGGCGAGCAGACCGACGTCCCGGAATCCGCCGATTGGTACAACTCCACGTATATCATTGTGGCCGGCACCAATCTCCCCATGACCCGTACCCCCGACGCGCACTTTTACTCGGAAGTACGTTACAAGGGGACGAAGGTCGTTGCGGTGGCCCCGGATTATGCGGAATACGTCAAGTTTGCGGACCTGTGGATGCCGGCCCGGGCGGGTACCGATGCCGCATTGTTCATGGCCATGGGCCATGTGGTTCTCAAAGAGTGTTATGTGGACCGCCCGGAACCTTATTTTCTGGACTACGCGCGCCGCTTCACCGATCTGCCCATGCAGGTGCTCCTGCGCAAGGTGGGTAAACAGACCTTCGTCAGCGACCGTTTCCTCCGTGCCAGTGACTTCACCGGCGAACTGGGCCAGGAAAACAATCCGGAATGGAAGACGGTGGTCTACGATAGCCGCAGCGGCGGTTTCGTCTGTCCCAACGGTTCCATCGGTTTCCGCTGGGGCGAGCATGGCAAATGGAATCTCCTTCCCCGTGATGGGACATCCGCCCAGGAAATCGAGGCGGAGCTATCCTGCGTTGGGCATCACGACGCTACGGCGGAGGTCCTTTTCCCCCACTTCGCAACGGGCGAAAAGGATATGCTCAGTCGCCTGGTGCCGGTGCGCAAGCTGAAACTCGCCAACGGCGAGGAGGCCTTGGTGGCTTCCACCCTCGACCTGCTCATCGCCCAGTACGGGGTGGATCGCGGACTGGGCGGGGACAACGTGGCACGCTCCTACGAGGATGCGGCGGTACCCTATACGCCGGCGTGGCAGGAGGGGATCACCGGCGTCCCGCGCGCGGACGTGCTCCGCACCGCCCGCGAGTTTGCGGACAATGCCGCCAAGACCCATGGCAAGTCCATGATCATCGTCGGCGCGGGAACCAATCACTGGTACCACAATGACATGAATTACCGCTCCATCATCAACCTGGTGCATCTCTGCGGCTGCGTGGGGCAATCGGGTGGCGGCTGGGCCCATTACGTCGGTCAGGAGGCGCTGCGCCCCCAGGCAGGCTGGGTGCCCATCACCTTCGCCCTCGACTGGTACCGGCCGGCGCGGCAAATGGCGGGCACCAGCTTCTTTTACCTGCATACGGACCAGTGGCGCTACGAGAAGGTCGATGCGGACGACCTGCTCACATCCACCGCCAAGGGCAAATATCGGGGGCATAGCCTGGTGGACTACAACGTGGTCGCCGAGCGCCTGGGATGGCTGCCGTCCGCGCCCCATTTCAATCGCAACCCCCTCGATCTCTACGAGGAGGCGGCGAAGGCCGGCAAGCGCAGCGAGGAGGAGGTGGGGGCCTATGTCGCCGAGCAACTCAAGAGCGGTGCGCTGCAGTTCGCCTCCGAAGACCCGGACAATCCGGTCAATTGGCCCCGCAACCTGTTCGTGTGGCGCGCAAACCTGATCGGCACCAGCGCCAAGGGCCACGAATACTTCCTGAAGCACCTGCTGGGTGCCCAAAACGGCGTCTTTGGCGACGGGCAGGAAGGCCGGGCGAGCCGCGAGATCAAGTGGCGGGACAAAGCCCCCATCGGCAAGCTGGACCTCATGGTGGACATCAACTTCCGCCTCAACAGCACCGGTGCCTATTCGGACATCATCCTGCCTACCGCCACCTGGTACGAGAAAAACGACCTGAACACGACGGATATGCATCCTTTCATCCATCCCCTTGGAGAGGCGGTGAATCCGGGATGGGAAAGCCGCAGTGACTGGCAGATTTTCAAGACCATCGCCGAGGCTTTTTCCGTCCTGGCGGCGAAACATCTCGGTACGCGCACGGATCTCCTGGCTACCCCGCTGATGCACGACACGCCGGCCGAACTGGGGCAGGCCACGGAGGTCAGGGATTGGAAACGGGGCGAATGCGAACCCCTCGCCGGCAAGACCATGCCCCACATCAAGCTGGTAACGCGCGACTATGACAACACCTATCGCAAATTTACGGCCTTGGGGCCGAAGCTCCTGGAGTTGGGCAATGGTGTCAAAGGCGATCAGTGGGATACCCGGGCCGAATATGAGGCCCTGGTGGAACTGAACGGCCCGGTAAAGGAGGAGGGGATCAGCAAAGGGATGCCTTCCCTGGGCGAGGATATCGCGGTCTGCAATGCCATCCTTGCCCTATCGCCGGAAACCAACGGCGAAGTTGCCCACAAGGCCTGGAAGTCCCTGGAGCATGAGAGCGGCCTGTCCCTGACCCATCTTTGCGATGATCGCCGCGGCGAGAAGTTCACCTTCGCCGATCTGCAGGTCCAACCGCGCAAGGTCATCACTTCGCCGACCTGGAGCGGCATCATGTCCGAAGAAGTGAGCTACAACGCCGCCTATGTCAACATTCACGAGGCCGTGCCCCATCGCACCCTCACCGGGCGCGGCCAGTTCTATCAGGATCACGAGTGGATGCTGGATTTCGGCGAAGGGTTCTGTGCCTACCGGCCGCCCCTGGACATGAAGGCCACCAATGGGGTGTCGGCGGCCATCCTCAAGGAACCGCACCTGCTGCTGAACTGGCTCACCCCCCACAGCAAGTGGGGCATCCACAGCACCTACAACGACAACCTGCGCATGCTGAATCTCTTCCGCGGGGGGCCGGTGGTGTGGATTTCCGAGGAGGACGCCAAGACCATCGACCTGCACGACAATGATTGGGTGGAGGCCATCAACGTCAACGGCGCCACCATGGCCCGCGCGGTGCTCAGCCAGCGCATACCGCGCGGCGCGGCCATCATGTACCACATGCAGGAAAAAACCATCAACGTCCCCGGCTCGCCCAGCACCGGCAAGCGGGGGGGCACCAGCAACAGTGTGACCCGGGTGATCGTCAAGCCCACCCACATGATTGGCGGTTACGCGCAGCTTTCCTGGGGCTTGAACTACTACGGACCGGTAGGCAGCCAGCGTGATGAATACGTCGTTATCCGCCGCATTCCCGACCAGCAGATCGACTGGCTGGAGCGGCCGTTGACGCCGGAGCGGGAGGCGGCCCTGAACCCGCCTGGAGTCTACTGAGACAGAGTTTGTCGGGATGGGCGCTGCGCCGGGCCGCATGGCTGACCATGGCGCAAAACGCCATCCCCCCTTTTTAGCAAGGAGATCGCGTCATGAAAGTGCGTGCCCAATTCGCGCTGGTATTCAATCTCGACAAGTGCATCGGCTGCCATACCTGTTCGGTGACCTGCAAGAATGTCTGGACCAACCGCAAGGGAGCGGAGTACATGTGGTTCAACAACGTCGAGAGCAAACCCGGCGTCGGCTACCCCCAGGAATGGGAAAATCAGAGCAAATGGCAGGGCGGCTGGAAGAAGAAAAACGGCAAGCTCACCCTGCGCCAAGGGGGCAAGGTCAAGGAATTGATCAACATCTTCGCCAACCCCGACCTGCCCGAGATGGGGGACTATTACCAACCCTTCACCTTCGACTACAACCACCTGGTGAGCGCGCCCCTGTCCGAGGCGGCCCCCACCGCCCGCCCGCTGTCGCAGATCGATGGGGCGGTGATGGACAAGGTAAACTGGGGTCCCAATTGGGAGGACGACCTGGCCGGAGAATTCGCCAAGCGTTCCCAGGACAGCAATTTCGACCGCATTCAAAAACAAGTCTATGCGGATTTTGAACATACCTTCCACTTTTACTTGCCGCGCATGTGCAACCACTGCCTGAACCCGGCCTGCGTCGCGGCCTGCCCCTCGGGGGCCATCTACAAGCGGGAGGAGGACGGCATCGTCCTGGTGGATCAGGACCGTTGCCGGGGTTGGCGCATGTGCGTGAGCGCCTGTCCGTACAAAAAGGTGTATTTCAACTGGGAGTCGGGGAAGTCGGAAAAGTGCATCGGCTGCTATCCCCGCGTGGAGTCCGGCCTGCCCACGGTCTGCTCGGAGACCTGCGTAGGGCGGATCCGCTCCAACGGCATCATCCTCTACGACGCCGACCGGATCAGCGACGCCGCGGGCAAGGACGCCGTCGAGGATGTCTACCAGGCCCACCTCGACATCTTCCTCGATCCCAACGATCCCGAGGTGATCGCTCAGGCATATCGCGATGGCGTTCCGGACTCCTGGGTCAAGGCGGCGCAGGAGTCTCCCATCTACCGGATGGCGGTGGACTGGAAGATCGCATTTCCCTTGCATCCGGAATTCCGCACCCTGCCCATGGTCTGGTATGTGCCGCCCCTTTCTCCCGTGCAGTCGCAGATGGAGCAAGGGAATCTGCCCATGGGGCCCGATGGCGTCATCCCCCAGGTGGAGAATCTGCGCATCCCGTTGCGTTACCTGGCCAACCTCTTCACCGCGGGTCAGGAGGCGCCCGTCGCCGCCGCCCTGCGCAAGTTGATCGCCATGCGCAGCTATGAGCGGTCCATCCATGTGGAGGGCCAGGCCGATGCCCGGGTCCTGGCGGCGGCCGGTCTTAGCGAGGAGCAGGCCAAGGAGATGTGGCAACTCCTCTCCATCGCCAATTATGAGGATCGTTTCGTGATCCCCACCAGTCATCAGGAAGTAAAGATAGACGATCCCTACGCCTTGCAGGGGCAGAACGGGATCAGTTTCGGCAATACCAGCAGCGAGGGCGAGAGTGCCGCCAGTCTTTTCCCGCAGCGACGGAAAGGGGCGGTGGAACCGGTCCAGCCCCTGCAATTCTTCCCGCGCGGGAAAAGGGGGTAACCATGGACGCCGAAGTGAGGAATCGCCTGTATCACGTCGTCTCCGCCCTGCTGGGTTATCCCGACGCGGAACTGCGGGCGGCCCTTCCGGAGATCCGGGATTATCTCGTCACCGCCCCGAACCTGGAGCGGGAGGAGCGTAGCGCCCTGCTCGGCATGGTCCATTGGATGGAAAGCCAGCTTCCCCTGGACCTGGAGTCTGCCTATGTGCAGACCTTCGACCTGAATCCGGACCACGACCTCCATCTCACCTACCACCTCTTCGAGGAAGGGGATCGCGAGCGGGGTCCCGCCTTGATCCACTTGGCCGAACATTATGAAAGCTATGGGCTGGCCATCGTGGGAAATGAACTGCCCGATTACCTGCCACTCATCCTGGAGTATGCCTCGACCCTGGATGACGACGAGGCCCGGATCTTTTTGGGCAACGCCGTCCACGCCATCGAAACCCTGGCCGACCACCTCGAAAAGGCCGAAAGCCCTTATGCCAGCCTGGTGCGCTTCGTGGAGCGCCGAGGTCGGCTCGCTGAACTCAGCACCATGAAGGAGTGCATGCCATGAACCTGAATCTTTTGCTCTTCGGCGTTTATCCCTACATCGCCGGCACCATCTTTCTCGTCGGCTCCATCATCCGCTACGACCGGGAGCAGTACGGCTGGACCAGCTATTCCAGCCAGCTCCTCGCCTCGCGCCGCTATATGCTGTGGGCCAGCAATCTCTGGCACGTGGGCATTCTCATGCTCTTTGCCGGCCACTTCGTCGGCCTGCTTACCCCGGCCTTCGAGTGGCTGGGCTTCAACCCCATCCAGCACCAATGGGTGGCCTCCTCGGCCGGGATCACCTTCGGCATCCTCGCCATGATCGGCGGCCTGATGCTGCTGCTCCGGCGCATGCTCAATCCCCAGGTACGGGCGGCCGGGCGGAAGAGCGATCTTTTCATCCTGCTCTGGCTCATCGTGACGCTGCTCCTGGGCCTGGTGACCCAAGCCACCACCGTTCCCGATCTCATGGCGGGCAATGTCGCCAACATGGAGGTGCTCGGTGGCTACCTGAAAGGCATCGCCACCTTCCAGCCCCATCCGGCCATGCTTGCGGGGATTCCTCTCATCTACAAGGTCCACATGTTTTTCGGGATGACGATGTTCCTCCTTTTCCCTTTCACCAGGCTGGTGCACATCTGGACGGTGCCCTTCAACTACCTGATCCGCCCTTACGAAGTGGTGCGCGCCAAGCAGCGGAGCATTTAATGGCCGGTGCCCCGGCGGGTGACGTTCCGCCGGCGGCCTTCCGGCGGCCGCTGGCGGTGCTCCAGGCCTGTCATGGGCTTATGCGCGGCCATTGCGTCACCCTGGAGCGCCTGCCGGATTATCTGCTCCGCCACGGCCCCGACGAGCGGGCGCGCACCGCCGCCCAGCGGGCGCTGCGCTATTTCCGGAACGCGGCGCCGCTGCATTTCGCGGACGAGGAAATGGACCTTTTCCCGCGGCTGCTGACCGTTTTGGATGGCAGAGAGGAAAGGCTCGCCGGCACCATTCTGGAACTCGTCGTTCAGCATGGCCAGGAACTTCACGGCTGGGCTGTTCTGGAACCATTCCTGGAAACCGTCGCCGCCGGGGAAAAGTCCTCCTTGCCGGATCTTCGCGGTTATGCGGCCGGCTTGCGCGAGCACATGGGCAACGAAGAAATGGTGATCTATCCCTTGGCGAGCCGCCTGGATCCGGAATCCCTGGGGCAGATCGGTGCGGCGATGGCGGCGCGGCGGCGTGCCGGTTGAGGCTTCATTACCCTAGCTGCGGCCGTTTCAAGGAGCGATGTCGTGCAACATCGAGTGTAAGTCTCCCTTGTCCAGCCTTCCGCGGCGGATCACGGTCTTGCCCTGGCGACTCCGGTAAATCAGGGTCGGCACGATGCTTTGCCCGGTGGCGCGGAGGATGGCGAGGTTCTCTTCCATGGCCTTTTCCGTGGCGGGGGTGGGCAGGACCTCTTGCAGGCCGCCGAAATGTTCCATGTTGAATTCCTGCTCGTTTTTCATGATCGCGGCAAGGGGATCTTTGGCTTCCAGTATGGCCGCCGCCTTGCCCGAGCTGGATTGGGTAAAATAGCCCACGGGCACATAGCGCACCGTCACGTCCATGGCCTTGATCAGCGGCTGCAGCTCGTCAAAGACCACATGGCAAGAGACGCAATCGGGATCGAAGATCATGTAGAGCACCCGCGGACCGCTCCCTTGCGCCACCCAGTGGGCATGGCTCAGGCGTTGCAGCAGGGCGTTGTTTTCTGCACCTGGGCTGTTTTGGGCAGGGAGCGTCGCGGCCAGTGCCGCCTGGGACAACGGCAGCCCGGCGCAGGAAATCAATCCTGTGGCCCAGATAGCCAGATAACGCATACGCATCGCTGTTTCCCTAGTTTGAATCATGGCGATCCGAATTTAAGCAAGTTACAGGCCACATGGGTACGCAGACTACACATTTTTTGCACAATGGCTTTGCGCTGCGTGAGTTGCACGTCGACCGCTAGGATCTTTACCCGTTCATCACCATCGTCCCGGCGGGTGTCGGTGAAATCACGCTGCGCCGGGCGCAGGGCTGGGCTTACATCAACCCCACCCCGGCCAGTCTCCTGGCGTGAGCGCCGGGTGCGTCATCCGGGCCTTCCATCTGCGCGGGGCCGCAGGTACAGAGCGCCGTAATGCCAGGTCCATGGGATTACGGCCAGCAACCACAGGATGCTCGTCCCCAGCCACAGGTCGGCACGCCAAGCGGCCAGCCAGGGCAAGGCAGCGCAGATCCGCAGCAGGGCTACGGCACCGATGCCCCAAAAGGTCCACCAGGCGACCCGGTCCGCCGCCAGCGGCCGCCCGGAATGCCCCAAGCTCACGCGGGTGGCCATGGCCAGCAAGGTGCTCGTCAAAAAGCCGATCCCAAGGGCGTGCAGCGGCGCAAAACCCAGAGAGAAGGGGTTGCCCAGGGCAGACAGCAGGCCGCGTGCCAGATAAAGGGCCAGGGCCACGGGGAGCCACGCGAAACCCACGTGGAGCATGGCCAGCAGTCGGTTCCGGAAGCTGCGCAGCAGTCCCCAGCGGATGCTGAGATGCAGGGCGAGAGCAAGGAACGGAAGGTCGCTGATCAGGCACCATGGGGTCCCGAAGCCCCAGCGCAGGAGGAAATGCCCGATGCTGAACACGGCCACCAGCGGCAGGACCCAGGCGGCTTGGAGCATCCGGTAACCCGGGAGGGCCCGGCTGCTGAAAAAGGGGATCAGACGATGGCAGACGGTAACGGTCAAGGGCACCAGACACAGCCATAAGGCCGCGGAAAATGCCGCGCCTATCCATGTCTGGTGGTCCTGGTACATGCCGACGATGAACAGCGCGAGCCCCACGGCGCCGCCTGCCAGCCAGGACCAGACATAGGCCTCGTGCCTTTTGTCTCGATGCGGGGAAAGGCGGTACACCCGCCCCAATTGCCAAACCGCGCCAAGATAACCGAGCAAAAAGAGGGCGGCGCCCGCCGTCAGCAGGGGCGCGAAGGCAAGGATCCCCAGATAGGCGAGGAATATTCCCCCCGCCAGCGCGAAGAACACCCGCCGGTAGGCGGATCCCGGGATCTCCGGTCCTTCCAGCCAGCGGGGATAGGCGGTGAATAAAAAGCCGATGATGAAAAAAGGGAATATCCCGTAGATCATCAAAAACCCATGGGCGAGGAAGGGATTAGCGCCGGCCGCGCCTGGGAAGACCGGCAGGGAGACGGTGAAAGCCGCCAAATTCGCCATCCAGTACACTTGGGTGAGGACCAGTTGGATGGCGCCGGCGAGGAAAAACAGGCGATGGGGGGCAGTGCCCAATTGTACCGCCATGGCGCGCAAGCGCGCCCCGAGACCAGCATCCATAAGGCATTTCCATAGTCGATCCCACTTGCTTGATAGTAAAGCGCAAGGCGCGGGAAAGCGCCTTGACCGAGATCAATGAATTCGGCATGGGTTGCGGCGAATATAGGGTGCGTCGGGAAGGGTCGGATCGGCCGGCGAAGGGCGTTGCCTTTGACCTGCCAGCGGCGAGGGAAGGAGCGCACCCATTGACAATGGTTTTCAATATAACAATATAAGTATTCTATTATCCTAATGATCTGACTTGGAGAAGCGCCCGTGAATATACATGCTCCATTCTATCCGCAGATCCGCCTCCCGGCCCTGCCGTCATTGCCCCGCTGGCCGCTGTTCCTTGCCCTGAGGAGCATGCCGGAACCTTTGCTTGCGGATGCGGCGGCCAGGATCATGAATCGTCTCCTCGGCGAGCGCAGCGCCGATCTCGCGCCGCTGGAGGGGCGCAGCTTGAGCATTGAGGGCACGGATGTGGGCAAGCGCCTGCACTTCCTGGTGGCAGGAGGAAAATTGCGGCGCAATTCCACCGCCATGACCGATCTGGGTATCCGCGGGACGCTCGCAGACCTGTTGCGCATGGGGCTGCGCCTGGAGGATCCCGACACCCTCTTTTTCAGTCGCCGTCTCCGTCTGGAGGGGGATACGGCCACCGGCCTGTCGGTCAAGAATCTCCTGGACGGCCTGGATCTGGATTGGGCCGAGGCGTGTCAACGCCTTTTGGGGCCACTGGCTGGACCGGCCGTGGCGCAAGGCCTCCACCGGACCGGCGTCGCGGCACTCCTGCGCGACCGCCTAGAGCGCACCTTGGGCCGCTCCTGAAAGGTCTTGACCCATGCTTAGGGATGCCGGAAAAAAACCGCTGGCAGAGGCGCCCGCGCCGTGGCCCCTGCCGATCCAGGGGCAGGCAAAGGGACGGATTTTACGGGTTCATGGGGTGAATGGCTGGAGAATGAATCATGGTGCTGACGGACGTGGTGAATACCTTCGGCGCCGCCATGCGCACCCGCTTTGGCGAACGGGCGCACAAAGTGGCTATCGATGCCGGTTTTACTTGCCCCAACCGGGATGGGAGCAAGGGGCGCGGCGGCTGCACCTTTTGCAACAACCGCTCCTTCAACCAAAGCCGGCGCTCTCAGGGCATCGCCGCCCAGATCGACGCCGGGCGGCGGGTGGTGGCGGAAACCACCGGGGCACGCCTGCTGATCGCCTATTTTCAGGCCTATACCAACACCTACGCGGCGGTGGAGACCCTGCGAGCCTGCTATGACGAGGCCTTGGCCGAAGGGGATGTCGTGGGGCTGGCGGTCGGCACCCGGCCGGATTGCTGCCCGGATGCGGTGCTCGACCTGCTGGCCCAATACCGGGACCGCGGCGTCCTCGTGTGGCTGGAGTTGGGGCTGCAGTCGAGTTTTGACGAGAGTTTGGCGCGCGTGAATCGCGGCCACGGCTTTGCCGAATATCGCGCCGCCGTCCGTGCCGCCCGGGGGCGCGGCCTGCCGGTCTGCACCCATCTCATCATCGGCCTGCCCGGCGAGGATGCCACCCATGCTTATACCACTCTTTCCCGGGTTCTGGAGGAGGGAGTGGATGGCCTGAAGCTCCATCCCCTCCATGTGATCCAGGGCACCCGGCTGGCGCGCGGCTATCGCGAGGGGGAATATCGTCCCTGGGCCTTGGACGAGTATGTCCAGACCGCCTGCGATCTCATCGAGAGAACCCCCAAAACGGTGATCTTCCATCGCCTCACCGCCACCGCTCCCCCTGCGCTGCTGCTGGCCCCCGCCTGGTGCATGGGGCGCTGGCGAGTGCTGAACGCCATCGAAGCGGAGTTGCTGCGCCGCCATACCGCCCAGGGTGCCCATGTCTGACATTGTCCAAGGAGCTGTGATGACCCGTATCCCCGAACTGGTTTGCCCCGCCGGCGCCCTGCCCGCCCTCAAGGCGGCGGTGGACAACGGCGCCGACGCCGTCTACATCGGCTTTCGCGACGACAGCAACGCCCGCAATTTCCCCGGCCTGAACTTCGGCCCAGACGATGCCAGAAAGGGCGTCGAATATGCCCATCGCGCCGGGAAAAAGGTCCTTCTGGCGGTCAACACCTATCCCCAGCCCCACAACTGGCCCATCTGGACGGCGGCGGTGGACCGTGCCGCCGCC
>Ga0315298_1007108_pt1 | contig 14912 bp, 12 predicted proteins | sample WHS_1_MG_FD_203077 | JGI IMG/M metagenome (GOLD analysis project Ga0315298, IMG submission 203077) | Extremophilic microbial mat communities from Washburn Hot Springs, YNP, Wyoming, USA - WHS_1_MG | ecosystem: Environmental > Aquatic > Thermal springs > Hot (42-90C) | place: USA: Wyoming... | reverse complement strand
GAGGGCGTAGAGAACAATCATCGCGATGATGAACGTCATTCCGGCGGATTGCATCTGAGTGACCTCGATGGTTAGAACGCGCCCGGCTGGGTTTTCGCATTCATCATTCGCTTGTAGTAAGCGCTGGCGGCTACGTCGCACGCCGGGTCATAGGTTTTGGCCTGTTCTTTGACTGTTGGGTTGAGGTAGCCGTTGTTTGTTTTGCACCAGACGTTTTCGGTCTCGTTTTCTTTCGGGTGCGCAATGAACCAGGCCTCATCGCGGCCGCTAAACGGGCTAGGGCCTGCGGCAGTCGAGGCCGCGGTGATTGGGGAGGACTTCCCACACCCCGCCAAGACCCCCGCGCACAGCAGCACAGCCAACAGCACAGATCGTTTCATCGAAAAACCCCTTCAAGTTGAGATGCAAGTACGAGCCTCGCAAGCCTCCTGAAGCCGCGCAAATCGCTCCAGAAAGGCCTCGGCCCAATGGCGACAGTCGCCCCATGCGCCCGCCGTTTGTTGCGGAAACGGTTCGACCCCGTGGAGTATCGGCCACGGCAGGTTGGTTTTCATGTCAAAAGTCAACAAATCCCGCCGTTCCGTCGCCAGCGCAATACGATCTGCATGTTTCACAAGGTCGTGCCAGTCATTCATCGAATTGCGCAGTCCGAAAGCATCCAGTACGGCAGACTCCGCCTGGTGTTCCAGATCGTTCCAGGATGTGCCCAGCATCGCTTTGATTGGCGTCGGCACGTCGCCAACATAAGCTTCGTGCGCGTCATGCAGCAGCCCGCAGAGCAGGGCTTCTGGCGGTGCTTCCATCGCCTCCAGAATGCGCACGACCAACAGACTGTGCTGCGCGACCGAGTAATGCTCGGCGCTGTGTCCCCCGAAGCGGCAGATCAGCGATAGAGCATGCGCAATGTCCTCAATCCGCACGTCCTGCACCCGCAACGCTCCTGGCGCATAGTCGATGCCCGAACAGGTCAACATATGCGCCATGGCTGCTGCGGCCTCTTTGGGTCGGCTGTCTAGCCAGGCCGAGGCGTCGGCCAAGGCGTCTTCATAGGCGAAGAGGACGGCTTCATCTGCATTTTCTGTGGCGTACTCCGCCAGCGGAAACACCCCGCCGCCAACTTCCCGCTCGTCCTCCAGCAGCCGCAGCCGCCAGCCGCCGCCAAGGTCGGCAGGCCGAGGAACGATTTCATAGTGATAGCGCGTCACAGCCGCACCTCTGCTGTTGGGCTCACAATCACCGTCTGCTGCAGCGCACCCTGTGCGATGCGCTCGGCGCGCGTCAGCAACCCTTGCGCATAGCCGCGCCGGTAGGCTTCACGTCGCCACAAAGCAGCATCCGGCGCGCGCCCGGCGAACCCATCGCGCTCACCGACAAAAACGTAGTCCACAGGGAAGCGGTTGAACATCATGGCGCATCCCCGGCCTGCGCCGCATCCAGATCAGGCCATGCCAGCCCGGCGTCAACCGACGACGCCTGAGCGGTCGCAGGTTTTTCCATCTCCCGCTTGCTCAGCAACAGCAACTCATCGGCAACGACCTCGGTCGTGTACCTTTCCACCCCATCTTTATCGGCCCATTTGCGCGTGCGCAACTGACCCTCGACATAGGCCTGTGTGCCCTTGGAAAGAAAGTCCGCGGCAATCTCGGCAAGCCGTCCAAACAGCACGACCCGCGTCCATTCGGTTTCCTCACGGCGCTCGCCGCCCTTGTCTTTCCAGGTGCGGGACGTAGCAAGTGCGAGGGTGGCAACGGCCACTCCGTCCGCGGTATAGCGCACCTCGGGGTGGCGTCCGAGGTGGCCGATCAGTTGAACCTTGTTGAGAGAGGACATGCTTCACTCCATCGAGGGGATGGAGTGAATAGTAGGCAATGCCTGCTTTCATGTAAATAGGCATTGCCTACTTTTTACAACAGGGTGGCTTGTGGGCCACTCCATACCGAGGCGACATCACGACAAGGCGAAGGGCGTGCCACGGCTCGGCAGGCCGATCGGCAGCTCTCGACCCATTGCGGCCGCTCGGCCTCGCGAAAGCCCAATGGCCGGTGTCAGAGTGGAGCAGTCGCTTGACGGAGTCCGTGAGCGCCAGAAGCTCGGCCTGAGCAGGCACTGGCCCCCGCTTGTGGCAACGACAGCCATGGTGTGCTTAGCGGTCGCTGAGGTCGTCAGCATGCTGAGCGCCCTCTTCCAGCGCTGGCCAGATGCCGGTCTCGACTCAGAAGCGACGTCCCCTGGTACTGATCGCGTTGCGGCAAAACCGTCGCTCGGGCGTAGCTGCGTAATCTAGACTGACCTGATGTCTAGAACGCTGGCTTCATTGGAGTGGTTGCTCCGAGCGGGGGAGCATGTCATCCAGTGCCCGCAGACTGGCTGATCGCTTCTGGTCAAAATTTTGTCGGTGCCCTGGCCAATTTGGCATCGGCACGAACAGTGATGACAATCAAAAGTTTTTTCATGGCAATTCTCCAGATGATTGGAATGCAGCAGCGCTGACATAGCAGCCAAGACATGGGGTTGGCTGCTGTGGCAACCCCACGTGGAAGACTTCGCCTCGCCGGGATCGCCATGCAGACCGTTCCGGACATCTCTGCACAGCGCCGCGAATCGCGCATCACATCATCCCGCGCATCATGGCCGGCATGCCATCCTTGGCGAAGCGGTCGAGTTCGCGGGCGTGGGCTTTGATCACGGCGACCATCTCCGGGTCGGAGGAGGTCTCGGTCACGGCCACGCCATCGGGCAGGATGTCGAGCTTGCGCTGGTACTTGGTCGGGTTGGCGAACATCTGCGGCACGCTATTACTCATGGGGTAGGGGAAGGGGCGGTTCTGATCGAGCCGTGCATACATCTCCACCACATGTTTCTGGATGAGCGCTGTCGTCGTGGGGTCGGCCGAGGTGGTCACGTCATGCACCCCATTGGGCAGCTCGATCACCTTGCGCTGGATCTGCTGGTGAACCTTGAACAGCTCCATGCCGGTGCGCATGGGGCCGTTCATGTTCTCGGGCGACATCATGCCGCCCATGCTGCCACCCATCATCCCTCCACCCATCGTGCCCTGGGCCTTGGCGGAGGGTGCGCCGTGTCCGGTCAAATAGCCCACGACGGTTCCAACAAAACCTACAAGGACAGTCACAAATGAACGACGTTGCATAATGAACTCCTGGTTACAACACACAAGGAACAAACGACGAAAGGAAGCTGATCATGATGACTTCTGTCTGCATGTCGGGGGGTGGCATGGCCCTCATGGGGTTGTTCGGACTGCTTGTGCTGGCCTTAATCGCGCTCGGCGTGATGGCGCTGATCAAATACCTCTTCTCCAGCCCACGGTTTTGACGCAACAGGCTCCTGAAATACGTGCGCCCTGCACACTGAGACTTGCGTTGGCTCGACAGGGTTCTGAGAGCAGCCGAATCCTGCAGCAACACGATTTGACATGGCTCAAGGACTGACATACTGGGCCGTTTCCGAACGTCCTTGAGGCCTTTGTGAGGGCCTGATTGCGGCTGATTGATAGTGCTCATGAAGCCACCTCCAGCCTGGGACTCTCGCCCAGCCCCAGGCGCCGCTTCTGCCAAAGGGCGTAAACCGCCGGAATCACCAGCAGCGCCAGCAAAGCAGCCGTCAGCATGCCGCCAACCATGGGCGCGGCGATGCGCTTCATCACGTCGGCACCCGCGCCTTCGCTGAACATGATGGGCAGCAGGCCGCCGACCACCATGGTGAGGGTCATCGCCATGGGCCGCAGCCGCAGCAAGGTGCCCTCGACCACCGTTTGCTTGAGGTCGCCCCAGGTGTTGAGGCGGTCGTGAATTTTGCGCCGCTCCAGCGCCGCGTCGAGATACAGCAGCATGACCACGCCGAACTCGGAGGCCACCCCGGCGGTGGCGATGAAGCCCACGCCCACCGCAACCGAGAGCTTGTAGCCCAGCCAGTCGACGTACCAGAATCCGCCCACCAGCGACAGCGGCAAGGTCAGCAGGATGATGGCGACCTCGGTGATGTTCTTGAAGTTGAAATACAGCAGGAGCGCGATCAGGCCGATCACCGCCGGCACGACGACCTTCAGACGCTGCACGGCCTGCTCCAGCGACTGGTACTGCCCAACCCAGTCAAGCGTGAAACCGGGCTGCAGATGAACCTTCTGTGCCAGGGCCGCTTGCGCTGCAGCCACGTACCCGCCGATGCTGGTTCCGGGTTTGAGGTCGATGTACACCCAGGAATTCAGGCGGCTGTTGTCGCTGGTGAGCATGGGTGGGCCGCCCTCGATGCGCAGCGTGGCCACCTGCGCTAACGGAATCTGGCTGCCCTCGGGCGTGGCGATGCGGCTTTCCATCAGCGTGGACAGCGACTGGCGCAGTTCGCGCGGGTAGCGCAGGCTGATGGGGAAGCGCTCCAGGCCGTTGACGGCGGTGGACAGCATCTGTCCACCGATAGCGGTCTCGACCAGGCGGTTCACATCCGCCACCGAAAGGCCGTAGCGCGCAGCCGCCAGCCGGTTGGTGTCGACCACAATGTAGCGCCCGCCGGTGGCCCGCGCCGCATAGGCGTTCTGGGTCCCCGGAACGGTTTGCAGCGCCGCCTGGATCTCCTGCCCCAGCCGGTTCAGCGTGTCGAGATTGCTGCCGGTGACTTTGATGCCGAGCGGCGTTTGCAGGCCTGTGGTCAGCATGTCCACCTGGCCCTTGATCGGCTGGGTCCAGGTGTTCGATACGCCAGGAATCTGCAGCGCCTGATTCATCTTCTCGATCAGCTTGGCGGTGGTCATGCCGGCCGGCCAGGTGCTGCGGTCCTTCAGGTTCACGACCGTCATGAACATCGAGATCGGCGTCGGGTCGGTCGCGGTCTGCGCCCGGCCCGCCTTGCCGAACACGCTCTCCACTTCGGGGAAGGTCTTGATGATGCGGTCGCTCAGTTGCAGGATCGCGGCCGATTGACCGATGGAGATCGACGGATCCTGCGACACCGGCATGTACAGCAGGGTACCTTCGTTCAGGGGCGGCATGAACTCCGAGCCGAGATGCTTCCAGGGAAAGTACAGGCTGGCCACGGCGGCGAGGGCCAGCACGATGACCAGCCATGGTGCCCGCAGCACGCCGTGGATCAGCGGCCGGTAGAGCCAGGTGAGCAGCCGGTTCAAGGGGTTCTTCCCCTCTGGGCGGATAGGCCCGCGGATGAACCAGGCCATCAGCAGCGGCACCAGGGTGATGGACAGGGCGGCGGCTGCGGCCATGGCATAGGTCTTGGTGAAGGCCAGGGGCCGAAACAACTTGCCCTCCTCGCCGCCGAGCGCGAACACCGGCAGGAACGACACCGCAATGATCAGCAGCGAAAAAAACAGCGCCGGCCCGACCTCCGCAGCGGCGACCCGCGCCTTCATCCAGGGATCGGCGCCGGGATCCTGCTCCATATGCTTGTGCATGTTCTCGATCATCACAATCGCGGCGTCGGTCATCGCGCCGATGGCAATGGCGATGCCCCCTAGGGACATGATGTTGGCCGGAATGCCCTGCGCCCACATCACCAGGAAGGCGGCGAGGATGCCCAGCGGCAGCGACACGATGGCCACCAGCGCCGAGCGCGCGCGCAGCAGGAACAGGAACGACACCAGGGCGACGATCAGCGACTCCTCCAGCAGTTTCTCGGTCAGGGTGTGGATGGCACGCTGGATCAGCGGCGCCTGGCTGTAGATGGTGACGATCTTCACCCCGGGCGGCAGCGAGGGCTGGATGCTGCGGATCTTGTCCTCGACCCGGCGGATGATGGCATCGGCGTTCGAGCCCTGGTTCATCATCACGATGCCCCCCACCACCGCGCCCTCGCCGTTGAGGTCGGCGGCGCTGTTGGGCAGTTCCGGGCCGAATTGGACGCGGGCGACATCCTTGAGCGTCAGCGGCACCCCGCCGCGCGCCGCCAGCGGCGCGTTCTCCAGATCCCGCAAGGAGCGGATATAGCCGGTGGTGCGCACCATATAGCTGGCTTCGCCGAGATCGACCACCGAGCCGCTGGTCTCGCCGTTGGCGGCGCGGATGGCATCTTCCACCTGCGGCAGGGTGAGGTTGTAGGCCAGCAGGGCCTGCGGGTTCACCACCACCTGGTATTCCTTCACCATGCCGCCGACCGTGGCGACCTCGGCCACCCCCGGAATGCCCTGCAATTGGTACTTGAGGAACCAATTCTGCAGGGTGGTGAGCTGGCTCAGGTCCTGCGTGCCGCCGGTATCGGTCAGGGCGTACATGTAAACCCAGTCCACCCCCGAACTGTCAGGTCCCAGCGCCGGCGTCACCCCCGGCGGCAGCCTGGATTGCACCTGGCTGAGATACTGCAGCACCAGGTTGCGCGCCTGGTAGATGTTGGTGCCATCCTTGAAGATGACGTAGACGAAGGAGTCGCCGAACATCGAATAGCCGCGCACCGCGCGCGCGCCGGGCACCGACTGCAGGGTGGTCTCCAGCGGATAGGTCACCTGGTCCTGTACCACCTGCGGCGCCTGCCCGGGGTAGGAGGTCTTGATGATGACTTGGGTGGGGGAGATGTCGGGGATAGCCTCCAGCGGCGTGTTGCGCACCGCCAGGATGCCCGCGGCCAGCAGCATCAGCGCGCCGATCACCGTCAGGCTGCGGTTCTCGAAGCACCACTCCATGAGCCGCCGGATCATGGAGCGCTCCGGCCAGGGGCCATGTTCATCCCGGCCATCGACCCGGCGGCGGGTGGGGGCGCGGCTGCCGGCATGGCGGATGGTGTGACCGTCGGTGGGGTCGTTGGCCCCGCAGCGCCGGCTTGCGGGTCGCTCGCAGGCGGCATGCCTGGCATCGCTCCCGTGGCGGGTATGCCACTCGCGCCGCTCGTGCCGGCATGACCACCGAGCATGCGCGCCTTGACCGACTGGAACTGCGATTCGGAGTACAGCAGGAACTGGGCGCTTTCCACCACCTGGTCACCCGGCTTGAGCCCTCGGACGATGACCACCCAGCCGTTCGCCTCGGGCCCAAGCGCAACTTGCACCGGCAGGAAGTGGCCGCCCGTCTGCGCCAGCATGGCGTAATCGCCATCTTGCGTGCGCAGCACCGCGCTGCTCGGCAGCGCCAGAGCGGTTTGCGCCTGGGCCTGCACCATGGCGTTGGCAAACATGCCGGGGCGCAGAATGCCGCCGGGGTTGGCGAAGCTCAGGCGCGCGGTGATGGTGCGGGTTTGCGGGTCCAGCGTGGGGTAGAGAAAGTTCAGGCGCCCATCCCAATTCCTGCCGGGGTAGGCCGGAAGCTGGAGCTGCACGCCGTCGCCCAGGCGCACCCACGGCATCTGGTAGTCGTACAGCGCCACATTGACCCAGACCCGATCCAGATTGGCGATCTCGAACAGGCTGTTTTGCGACGAGACATAGCTGCCCTGGCGAATATTGAGCGCCGTCACCACCCCGCTCTCCGGTGCCAGGATGGGAACGTCGCGCATCGGCTGGCCCGAGGCCTCCAACTGCTTGAGCGCGGCCTCGGGCAGGCCCAGCAGCAGCAGGCGCTGTTTGGCCGCGGCCAGCAAGCCCTGGCTGTCGGCATGACCGTCGGCCGCGCCGGCCTGCTGGCGCGCAATGCTGTATTCCTGCTGCGCGCTGTACAGCTCGGGCGAGTAAATCTCCGCCAGCACCTGACCGCGCGCCACCGGGTCGCCCACGGCACGCACCTTGAGATGCACGACCCAGCCGGAGAAGCGCGGGGTGACGGTGGTGACGCGGTTCTGGTCCACGGCCACGGTGCCCACGGTCTGGATCGCCTGGCCCATGGGACGCATCTGTGCGGTCGTCAGGCGCACGCCCAGGTTTTGCGTCAGGCGCGGGTCGATGCGCAGCCCGCTGTCGTTGGCGCCGACTTCGGCCTGGGCGTAGACCGGCACGTAATCCATGCCCATGTTGTCCTTCATCGGACGGTCCGAATGGATCGCCGGATTCATCGGGCTGACCCAGTACAGCACCCGGCGCTGCGGCGCCGCAGCCGGGGCGTAGACCGGGACATAGTCCATCCCCATGTTGTCTTTCATCGGGTGGTCGGCGTGGATGGCGGCGTTCATCGGGTTGGCCCAGTACAGCACCCGGCGGCTTGCCGGCGCTGCTGCGGATGCTGTTGCGGAAGCCGGGGCCGCGGCGGCGTTCGGCGTCGCGGGGTCCGAGGCGCCGTGCGGCAGCCAGCGACTGGTCCAGAGGCCCGCACTGATGCCGACCAGCAATAGGCCGAGGCCGAGAGTGAAGGTTCGCAAATTCATGGCTGCTGCTCCGAAGGCGTTGTCAGGTAGTTGAGTTCGGCCAGGGTCGCCAGCAGATCCCGACGCTGTTGCAGAGTCTGGAGTTCAAGGGCAAAAACGGCTTGCTGCGCCTTCAGCACGTCGCTCATGCTGGCGCGGCCGTTGCTATAGGCGGTGAGGGTGGAGTCGTACGCCGCATGCGCCAGCGGCAGCATGTGCGCGCGCATGCGCTGCCACTTCTCCTGCTGGCTGCGCATGCGCGCCGTGGCGGTGCGGATCTGCTGCTGCAAGGCCAACCGCTGGTCCTGCTCGTCGTAGCGGGCTTCCATCACCTGGGCGCGGGCGCTGTCGAGTTCCTGATCCAGCCGATGGTTGGAGAAGATCGGCAAGTTCATCGAAACCCCGGCGGAGATAAAGTTGGGAGAGCCCGGAAAAAAGCTCTTGCCGTAGGAGGCTCCAACCGTGATCTCCGGCAGGAAATCCTTCTTGGCCACCCGCACGCCCGCCTGGGCGATCTGCACTTTGGCCTGGGCCATGCGCAGCAGCGGCTGGGTCGGGGGCGCTTGCTCGGGAGCCGTCGCGCCTGGCGACAAGCTCGGCCAGTCAGGATCGATCTCGGGCGTTTGATCGCTGCCAAGTGCCTGGGCAATGTCGGCCAGGGACGCCGCTTCATCCGCGGCGAGCGCGCTTTGGTCGTTGCGCAGTTCGTCCTCGGCGAGACGGGCGCGCAACACATCGCTCTGCGGTCCGTTGCCCGCGCGGTAGCTGGCCATGGCCGCGTCGACGTTCTCACGCGCCAGCGCCTGCTGCCGCTGCACCGTCGCCATGGCCTGGCCCGCGTACACCGCCGCAAGCCAGGCGCGTCGCAAGGCGAGAACCAGCTGCGCGCGTTTGGCTTCGCGGCTAAAGTGCTGCTCCGAGGCTTGCGCCTGCAGCTTGTCGCCTTCGAGGGCCAGCTTGCCGATCGGCGGAAAGCTCTGGCTGACGCCGACGCTGAGCATGGTCATGCCCTGCTGCGTCAGCGAGAAGCTGTTGGTGGGCAGGTTGACCGCGTCGAACGACACGTGCGGGTCGGGCAACTGCGTGGCCGCCGCGGCCTGGTGCTGGATGGCGCGGATGCGCTGCGCGGCTGCGGCCAGACTGGGATTGCTCCGCGCCAGTTGCGCCTCGGCGGCACCGAGGGTCAGGGGCGCGGCTTGGGCGGGCGCGGCCAGGCTGGCGAGCAGCAGAAGCGTGATGAGAGCGGGGATGGCCGCCGGGCGTTCAGACCAGACGGATGACAAGCGCCGGGCTTGCGCACGGCGGCACTGCAGGATGAGGGACATCGCTTTCCTCTTCGGCGGATGGAACGCTGCAAGGCCGCAGCGCTGATCGCAAGGCGAACACGAACATCGCCCGGTGAAGCATCACTGGGACGGGTGCTGCCGAAGGGGTCAAACTTGGAGGCGAGCCGCGAGGAAAGGCGGCTTGGAGGGAGGCGGCGGATCGATGCGCCCGATGGGCAAGGCAGCTTGCTCAGGCTGAGCTTGGTGGACGGGCACCAAGCGTTGGATCAATGCCGCGTGAGGAAATGATGCGGCGTTGGACGTGCTGGAAACGGCGGCCGCGCCCAAGTCATGGCAGGCAGCTTGGCAAAACGCACGCTCGACTCGCGAATCGTCATGACCAGCGAGATTCGCTTGATGGCCGGCGCCAACCATCGGCATGGCCGCCATGCCTGCGCAGCACGAGGCAGGCACGACCCGTATCGGGGCTGCCGTGGCTTGCATCCAGGGCAAGAGAACCAATGCGCAGACGAACGCCCAATAGCGGGAGAAAGTTCGAAAGGAGCGCATGAGTTTGAATGTAAGAGATGTACAGCGATTTGTGCACAAGGATCGTAGCCAAAGTTCTGAGCTTGTCAATTAGGGCCCAGGAATGCCCGGGAAGACCCTAGTGGGCAGGGTCGATACCGTCAATGCGGCGATCGAGTCGTACCAAGGCATCCCGCACTCACCGGCGCAGCAGTCGCATCCCGTTGAACACCACCAGAAGGCTGGCCCCCGTGTCGGCGAACACCGCCATCCACAGGGTCGCCACTCCGCTCAGCGCCAGCACGAAGAACACGGCCTTGATGCCAAGCGCCAGTGCGATGTTCTGCTTGAGTATCATGGCCGTGCGCCGGCTCAAGCTGATGAAGTCGGCAATCTTGCGCGGGTCGTCGTCCATGATGGCGACGTCGGCGGTCTCCAGCGCCGTGGCGGTGCCGACAGCCCCCATGGCGAAGCCGATCGTCGCGCGTGCCAGCGCCGGCGCATCGTTCACTCCGTCGCCGACCATGCCGACCGACCCGTAGCGCCCAAGAAGCTCCGCGACAGCGGCTTGCTTGTCCTGCGGCAGCAGATTGCCGCGTGCATCGGCGATCCCGAGCTGACCGGCAATCGCCCGTGCCGTGGCCGGGTTGTCGCCGGTCAACATGACCGGTTCGACATGCAGCGACTTGAGGGACGCAACGGCCTGCGCGCTCTCCGGCCTCAGGGTGTCGGCCACGCCAAACACGGCCACCGGGCCGGCCGCGTCACACAGAACGATGGCGGTTTTGCCCGCATTTTCCAGGACAGCAAGCCGCGCCTCCAGTGCCGCCGAACACCCCCCGATCTCTTCGACCAGGCGGTGATTGCCCAGATGCCAAACCTGACCGGCAATGCTGCCTGTGACGCCACGCCCCTGGAGCACGCCGAAATCGTCGACGGGCAAGACTGCGGCACCTGGCTGCTGCTCCCGCCAACCGGCAACCAGCGCCTGGGCGACCGGGTGCGTGCTGTGGTCATCGAGGCTGGCGGCGATTTGCAAAGCCTGCGCGATGGGCATGTCGCCAAGCGGGATCGCATCGGTCAGCGCGGGCTTGCCGAGAGTCAGCGTGCCAGTCTTGTCGAGCGCCACGGCTTTGAGCAGCCGGCCGCCTTCGAGAAAAGCCCCGCCCTTGACCAGGATGCCATGCCTGGCCGCCGCCGCAAGACCGCTGACCACCGTCACCGGGGTGGAGACCACCAAGGCACAGGGGCAGGCGATGACCAGCATGACCAGGGCCTCGTATAGCCAGGAGCTCCAGCCGCCGCCGCTCAGCAGCGGGCCGAGGATGGCCACGGTGATGGCGAAGACCACCACCGCAGGGGTGTAATACCGCGCGAATCGATCGACGAAACGCTGGGTCGGCGCGCGCTGTGACTGCGCGCTCTGGATGGCCAGGGCGATGCGGGCCAAGGTGCTGTCACCCGCCGAGGCCGTGACGGTGGCTTCCACCACGCCATCGGCAACGATGCTGCCGGCATACAGCAGGTCGCCCGCTTGTTTGTCCACGGGCAGGCTTTCCCCGGTGATCGGCGCCTGGTTCAGCGCAGCACGGCCGAACGCGACGCGTGCGTCCAGCGGCACCCGCGCGCCGGCGCGTACCCGAATGCGGCTGCCGACGGCCACCTCGGCCACGGGCTTGGCCTCCCAGGCTTCGCCGGCCTTGACCTCGGCGGTTTCCGGTGCGATTGCCGTGAGCGCCTTGATCGCGTTCCTGGCACGCTCCAGCGACAGCGCCTCGATCGCCTCGGCCACTGCGAACAGGAACACCACCATCGCCGCTTCCGGCCACTTGCCGAGAGCCACGGCCCCGACCACGGCGATGGACATCAGGAAGTAGATGTTGAGGGTCAGGTTCCTGAGCGCGATCCAGCCTTTTTTGAGGGTCGGCAGGCCGGCGCTCACGATGGACACAGCGGCAAGCGCCATCACCATCCATGAGGTCTCTCGCCCGGTCGACCAAGCGATGATCTCGGCCGCGACCGCGGCGACGCCAGCCACGGCGAGCAGACCTTTTTGCCGTGGGCTCAGTGCCGGGGGAAGCACGGAAACCGGCGCATTGGCTTCTAACAACTTGGGCGCCATGTCCAGCCTCTCCAGCGCTGCGGCAATCTCCCGGGGCTGGTCCAAACGGTGATACACCGTGAGTTCCCGATTCAGGAGGTTGAAGTCGAGCTGGACAACCCCGGGCATCCCCTCCACCTTGTTGCGGATCAGGCGCTCCTCGGTCGGGCAGTCCATCTTGTCGATGCGGTAGCGCACCCGACTGCTTCTTTCGGGTGCCGGATTGGACTTGCAAACCCCCGTCAGACAGTCGGTCTGTGTCGCCGGAGCGCAGCAGGCATCGGCCGCCGCGTGCGTGTGGTGATCGTGGTCACAGGCGGGTCCATGGTCTTGCGCCTGGACAGGCAGGCGTAACGCTGTGCTGGTGTGGTCGTGTTGGCTCATGAGGGCGGATCCCGGTGAACAGTGCGATCATTGAACAGCCTGTACCTGCTACAGGGTCAAGTGCTTTTGCACGAGAGGGGAATGCATCATGCGAATCGGGGAATTGGCGCAGCGTGGCCACTGTGACGTGGAGACGGTGCGTTTTTACGAACGCGAGGGCTTGCTGGACGCGCCCGCCCGCGAGGGCAACGGCTATCGCAACTACACCGGCGTCCACCTGGTGCAGCTCAACTTCATTCGTCACTGCCGCTCTCTGGGCATGGGATTGCCGGACGTGCGCGTGTTGCGTGGCTTTCAGGAACATCCTGAATCTGCGTGCGACGACATCAATCAGTTGATCGACCAGCAGATCGCGCGCATCCACCATCAGGTCGAATCACTGCGCCTGCTGGAGCAGCAGTTGCACACGCTGCGCGAGACCTGCCAGGCCAACCGGACGGCGAGCGACTGCGGCATCATGCAGAACCTGCAACAGGCGGCGGCCGGCGGGCCATGCGAATGCCATGCGGAGCCGGTCGATCGGCCCGGAGCGGATCCTCGAGGTGGCGGGTCGGCGTGAGCGTAGGCGTGGGTCGGCGAAAGATGACAAAGTTTTAATGTCCCTGTCATGAACGGGACAGCGTTGCGGCGCTAAGGTGGAAACAAGTTGGTTTCCATATGGCGGAGCGGATTGATAGTCCGCTCCGCCGGCGCAGCCATCCGATTCAGGAACAAGACGGCCCCCATGAACACTACCAGCGTCATCGATGTCTCCGGGCTGGTGTCGAGTCTCTCCGCCCGCGGGGTCGAAAAGCAACTCCGGCGCCTGCCCGGTGTCAGCGACGTGCAGGTCAACTACGTCGGGGGCGGCGCCAGGGTCGTGCACGACGCGACATTGACAAACGTGGCCGCACTGCAGGCGCAGGTCGAGCGGTGCGGCTATCACTGCCGTGGCGAGTCGGTTCCCGACCACCTGTGCGAGCCGCATGCGAAGGACGCCATGGCGCACGACATGGGTCACGTACCTTTTGGCTCAACGAGCCTATTGCTACTGCACGCCAGCAGGTCGAAGAGTTTGCCAACACAATGCTCGCGGACCTGACCGAGGACAAATTCGCCGCGCTTCGAACTGAGTCTGCTCAGACAGTAGCTGCCTTGGAGGCCGCCAATCGCAGGCGAGAAATGTACGATGGCAAACGCATGCTTGACGAGTTCTTTAAGACACGTGTCCATTCCACTGGCATGTCGAAAGAAATTTTTGTCTACCAGTTTGCCAAGGAGGCAGCCGCACGTACTTCAGTTGCCACTTTTGTTGAGTCGCTATTTTCTGCGCTCAGCATCGGGCCAGTGGCGCCAAGTGCGGCATAATCTTTCGGTCAATCGAACCTTGCGCAAAGAGGCTGCATAAGGCCGGTCACCTTAAACGTTGAAGGTCGGCTATCCCGAAGGTATGGCTGCCGGTTTCGCCGAGAAGGCCGTATAGGTCATCTGGCTGCCGGTGCAGGGGAGCGGCCTTTCAAATGGCTGGTCTAGCGGCTTTTCGACTGTCTCTTCCTGGTTCGTTGCGGTCAGCGACGCCGATAGAGAGCAAGGGCCGCTCTGGCTGAGAAGTGTGAATTGACCTTCCGGCAGGTCTCGAAGTACAGCGGTCGTCCGGATGGCTGCTCGCCAGAATCATCGAACGGCAGTAGATGGCCGGCAGCCGTTTGTCGCCGTAATGGTTGGAAACCGTGGCATTCCAACCAACTTTTGCAAATAGAATTTTTACAACATGGCGGCTCGTGAGGCGCCCGTTATCAGATTTGCTTCCCGAGCCATGCCCAGATCACGCGGCCGTGAACATGCAGCCCGGTCGCTTCCTCGGGGGAGATCTCCCAGCACTTGTAGAGGCCGTTGTCCGAGTTGATGGACAGAGCCTTTGGCATGCGCTGGATGCGCTTGATGAAGGTCTCGTCACCGAAGGTGAAGAGGTAGACGCCGTCGCGCTCGATGGACTGCACGGATCTGTCAATGACGACGATGTCGCCGTCATTGATGGTTGGCTCCATAGAGTCGCCTGCAACCGTGACGAGGGCAAGCGAGGTTAGCGCCACGCCAGAGTTGCGCAGGATGCGGGAGACGATGTCTTGACATACCTGCACGGCGCCGACGCGCAGTTGTGTTTCCAAGTAACGCCCGGGCCCAGCGGCAGCCTTCAAGTCGAACTGAGGGATCGTGACCATCCCATCAACAGCTCGCGCGGGGACACCGAATCCCCACTCTTCGCGTACCCCCCAATGTTCTGGTCCGACGACGTCTGAGAAGTATTGAAACAGGGCATTGAGGCGAGACTTGGCAACACGACCATGATTGATCCAGTCTTGAACAGACGGCGGCTTGACATCCATAGCTCGCGCTAGGGTGACCTTCGACACCCCCTTCTTCAG
>Ga0315298_1007098_pt1 | contig 14927 bp, 14 predicted proteins | sample WHS_1_MG_FD_203077 | JGI IMG/M metagenome (GOLD analysis project Ga0315298, IMG submission 203077) | Extremophilic microbial mat communities from Washburn Hot Springs, YNP, Wyoming, USA - WHS_1_MG | ecosystem: Environmental > Aquatic > Thermal springs > Hot (42-90C) | place: USA: Wyoming... | reverse complement strand
GAATGACGAGCTGTCCCTGGTTGGGAGTCTGGTAGACAACTCCGTTGTCGAGGGTTTGCACCACAGTACTCCCTGGAGGAATGGAAAGGGAGAAGCTGTACCGGGCGTCCTGATACGTCCAGCGTTCCCCCTGAGGCACCTCTTGGGGGAACGGGAGAGAACCCTGTGAGGGAGGAAGGCCCTGGGGGACCTGAGAGGCTCCCTGGGTGGCCTTGAGACTCTGGGCAATGCTTAGAAACTGGGTCTCAAGACAAGCAAAATCCTCGGCACGGCAATCAAAGAAGAGAGAGTACATGGTATTCCCCAGGGGAAAGAGAAAGAGCATCCCCTGGAGAGGGCTGGGGTTGCCCTGCACAGAGAAAAGGAACGTGTGACGTATCCCGAAGATACCCTGACCCTGAAAGGACACGACCTCTTGAGGGGTGTAGCTTTCGAGAGTACTCTGAAAGTACTGCTGCACATTCCGAAAGTACCCGTTGAGGTCAAGAGACGAAGGCACTTCTTCCGCAGCGAGGATGAGCTCTGCCTTGACGGTATCTCCTTCAACGAGGAGTGCGTAGACCTTCTGCTTTGGGCTTTGAGGGGTGGTAGGCGTCCACCCTTCCGGAATCTGGAAGGCCAGCTCCTGGGAAAAGGACACACCCTGCCATCCCAAAACGAAAAATACGGTACACACAACTATCCAGAGAAGCTTTTTCATCTTCAATCCTCCCGTTCTCAACACCACGGTCACTGCAAAGGAGCCTCACCGGCCCTGCTTTTCCCAGGAGGTTACCATGTGGTTGAAGTAGGTATTGAGCTTTTCCTGGAACACTTCTTCTGGAGCATAGTAGAGAAGGACCCCGGCCAGGGAGTACTGGGCAAGAGGAACGTACATCACATAAGGCTGAAGGAAAATACGCGTGTTCCGTCCCTGAAAGATCCCACTTAAAACCACCCGACCATAGGTGACATTCATGTTACTCCGTGCCGCCTGTGGGTCGGAGCGAAAGTCCTGGCTTACAATAGACATGTTGGCAACATTCTGGGAAAGAATGGCAATAACTCTCTGGGCCAGTTCTTCCGCACTGCGGATAGAGGGGTCCTGAATGGCAAGATAGGCACTAAACGCTACAAGCCCAGTGGCATCCTCAGAGAAGGTGACGGACCTGTTGAAGGTATCGACATTCACGAGCCATCCTTCGGGAAAATCCACCACCCCAGTGATTAAGGGGTTGTAACCAAAAGTCTGGCTGAGATCGAGCTGTTTCCAGCGAACGGCAACCTGAGGCGAAGGAGGCGTCACCGTGATGCCCCCCTGTTGCCCCTGTCCCCCAAAGCCCGGGAAAAGGCCACCCGGCACCAAGGGAGAAGGGGAGACACCCGGGGCCGTATTCCTTTGCCCTTCGGGAACAAGGGGAGGAAGTCCACTCTGAGTAGGTTCCTGCGCCAACACAAAAGGAGAAACGAAGAACAACACCAAAAGAAATATCACAATCTTCATGTCTACTATCCCCTCCCTGCATAATTTTTTCTATTATACTCCTTTCCACGTCGATGTAAAACCCCTGGTTTTCTGCCCTCACAATGCTTCAAGTACTCCGGCGATGTGGCCACGAGAGAGCTTCTAAAGAAGCATCCAGGGGAGAAGAATGAAACATTTTTTCCGAGTGGAACGGTGTCAAACTTTTCCCAAGGGTGGGGAAAAGCCGGGGAGTGTGGTACACTTTTTCTTTTGAACTTTTCGGGGTAACGTTGTTTGCTTTTTGTGTGAAAGTGCGATATAATATTTAAAAATTGTGGCGGGAATGATGATTTTTGACCGTTCAGAACCTCGAAGAAATCAAAGAGTGGATTAGCTCCGTAGTAGGCCGGGAAGCTATCGTCGAGGTCAACAAGGGGCGCAAAAAGACCATAGTGCGTAAGGGTGTTATTGAGGGTATTTACCCCTTCTTCTTTATCCTGCGAGTGGATATTGACGGTACCGCCCAGCGCATGGCCTTTAACTACGTCGATATCCTCACCAAAACCGTTGAGCTTGAAGTCCTGTGACTCCCCCTCTTCCTCCCTCTTTATGGAGCGACAGTGCTTCTATCCTTTTGACGTAACACTTAAAGAGGCTCTGGCCATACAGGAAGAAATCGGCAAAAAAATTTCCCTTGTCTTCCCTTTCGAAGAGAAAGAAGTACGGTACCTTGCCGGGGTTGACGTTTCCTACAATGCACAAGAGGCTGTGGCAGTGGTTGTCGTGATGCGATGGCCATCACTTGAGATTGTGGAAGTCGCCTCGGGCAACGCAAAATCTTCTTTTCCCTATGTTCCAGGGTTTCTCTCCTTCCGGGAAGGACCAGCGATTGAGCAGGCCTTCACCAAGCTCTCTGTCACCCCTCAAATTTTCTTCTTCGACGGGCAGGGCATCGCACACCCTCGAGGAGTAGGGCTTGCCAGCCACATAGGGGTACTCTTTGGCCTCGTCTCCATAGGGGTAGCGAAGAAACCCCTCGTGGGAGAGTTCGTCGAGCCTGGAAACGAGGCGGGGTCTTTCACCTGGATAGAGTACAGAGGGAAGCGGGTGGGCATGGTCCTGCGCACGAAAAAGGGCACGAAGCCCGTTTTTGTTTCCCCCGGAAACCGGATCGATTTCGACACAGCACGGAAGTGGGTACTCTTGACGGTAACGCGTTACCGTTTGCCTGAACCAGTACGCCTGGCTCATATGTTGAGTGAACGGGAAAAGCGAGGTGACGAAGATGATCGATGTGGATCTCTCGGCCTTTGAGGAAGAAAAATCGACCGAAAACAAGGTTGTCATCACCGTGGTGGGGAAAGACCGGGTGGGCATTATCGCTGCCATCACGTCGTGCCTCGCCGAACACAACGTCAACATCGAGGACATCACCCAGAAAATCCTCGGAGAGTACTTCACCATGATCCTCGTGGGAGACACCTCTTGCTGTCCTGTAACGCTTGCCGAGCTCCGGGAGAAGCTCACAAGAAAAGGTGAAGAAGTAGGTGTAAAGGTTTACCTGCAACATGCCAGCATTTTCCGGGCCATGCACCGCATATAGAGGGAGGAGGTGACACACGATGCTCTTCGACCGCTCAGAGATCCTTGAAACCCTGCGAATGCTCGAGCTTGAAAATCTCGACGTGCGCACGGCGACGCTGGGGATTTCCATTCTCGACTGTCGAGGAAAAGACTTTGAGGAAACGGTAGAGAGCATTGTAGAAAAGGTACGCCGCTATGCTGCCCCCCTCAATGCGGTTGCCGACGAGGTTTCGGCAAAGTATGGCATCCCCATCGTCAACCGACGGGTGGCCATTTCTCCAGTCGCCCTCCTCCTCCGCGGTGATGAAGACGACAGAGTCGTGACTCTGGCCCAAGCTTTGGATGCACTCGGACAGGAGCTCGCCATCGACTTCATTGGGGGATTTTCTGCCCTTGTCCACAAGGGAGAAACGCGAGGAGACCGACTCCTCATGGAGAGCCTGCCTTCGGTGCTCTCGCAGACTGAGCGTATCTGCGCTTCGGTGAATGTGGCCTCAAGTCGCAGCGGGGTGAACGTCGATGCCATCCTCACCATGGCCAAAGTGGTGAAGGAAACCGCCGAAAGAACTGCGCACCGCGATGGAATCGGGTGCGCAAAACTCGTGGTTTTCGCCAATGCCCCCGAGGATAACCCCTTCATGGCTGGAGCCTTCCACGGAGTGGGAGAGCCGGAAGTGGTGGTGAACGTGGGAGTGAGCGGACCAGGGGTGGTGAAGGAAGTAGTTCGCCGCCATCCCAGAGCCACTCTGGGGGAGCTTGCCGAAGTCATCAAGCGCACGGCCTTCAAGATCACCCGGGTGGGAGAGCTCATCGGTCGGGAAGTAGCAGAAAAGCTCGGGGTTCCCTTCGGCATCGTCGACCTCTCCCTTGCGCCCACACCGCGGATGGGTGACAGCGTGGCCGAGATCCTCGAAGAAATGGGACTTGAGCGCTGCGGGGCCTTTGGGTCGACCTTGGCCCTGGCACTCCTCACCGATGCCTGCAAGAAGGGCGGAGCTATGGCTTCTTCATCTGTGGGCGGACTGAGCGGAGCTTTTATCCCGGTGAGCGAGGATGCCCGAATGAGCGAAGCCGTCGCAGTAGGGGCTCTGCCTCTTGAGAAGCTAGAAGCGATGACCAGCGTTTCCTCCGTTGGCCTCGATATGATCGCCATCCCCGGTGACACTCCCTGGGAAACCATCGCCTGCATCATGGCCGATGAAGTAGCCATCGGGGTCATGAATCACAAAACTGCAGGGGTACGTCTCATCCCTGTCCCGGGGAAGAGTGCGGGAGACAAGGCGCACTTCGGGGGGCTTTTGGGAGAGGCAATCATTATCCCCGTGAACCCTCACCGGGGAGACCGTTTCATCCTCCGGGGAGGTCGCGTCCCTGCCCCCCTGACGAGTCTTAAGAATTAGAGGTGCCCTTCACCCGCTTCTTGACGAGATTCATGAGTCCTCCCGAAGCGATGATCTCCTGAAGGAAGGGCGGAAAGGCCTGAGCACGAAAGGTCTGACCGGTCGTTTCGTTACGGATTTCTCCTCTCTCAAGGTCAATGGAAACTTCGTCACCTTCTCTGATACCTTCCACAGCCTCGGGAGATTCAAGGATGGGAAGGCCGACGTTGATGGCATTTCGAAAGAAGATCCGGGCAAAGGAGGAGGCGATGACTGCCAAAATCCCACAGCCCTTAATGGCCCAAGGAGCGTGCTCTCTCGAGGACCCGCAACCGAAGTTCTTCCCGGCAACCATGACGGTCGCTCCAGGAACAATGCGCCCAAAAAAGCCAGGGTCTACGCCTTCCATGCAGTGCTTGGCCAGCTCTTTCGGGTCGGTACTTGTGAGGTACCGGGCAGGGATGATGACATCGGTGTCGATGTTGTCGCCAAAAACCACTGCTCTCCCACGAATCATACACCTCACCTCACAGTCGATCCGGAGCCGTGATGTATCCAGCAACGGCGGAGCTCGCCGCTACGTAGGGGTTGACAAGGTACACCTCACTCATCGCGTGCCCCATCCTGCCGACGAAGTTGCGGTTCGTCGTGGAGGCACAACGCTCCCCAGAGGCCAGAACTCCAAGATGTCCTCCAAGACACGGACCACAGGAGGGTGGAGCAACAACTGCCCCCGCTTCGAGGAATATTCGCAAGAGACCTTCCCGTTCGGCCATGCGGAGGACTGCAGGACTTCCCGGGAAAACAAGGAGCCGCACTCGAGGATGGACCTTCCTCCCCCGCAAGACCTCTGTCGCCATGCGGAGATCGGAGATTCTGCCATTCGTGCACGAGCCAATGACCACCTGGTCGATGTCGATCCTGGGAATGGCGTAGACAGAGCAGGTGTTACTTGGAAGATGGGGGAAAGCCACCTGGGGCTCAATGTCCGTCACGTTGAACTCGTAGACCTTCGTCCACTCAGCATCAGGATCAGAATGGAAGATCCGGGGCAAGCGTGAGGCCCCAGTGGTTCTCACGTATTCTATCGTCTTCTCATCAGGAGCAATGATGCCGTTTTTGGCCCCTGCCTCAATGGCCATGTTCGCCATGGTAAAGCGCTCATCCATGGAGAGTGCCTCGATCACCGGACCAGTGAACTCCATGGCGCAGTACCGAGCCCCATCAACCCCAATTTTCCCGATGGTGAAGAGGATGAGGTCCTTACCGGTGACGAAAGGTCGCCGTTCTCCATGGTACACGAACCTTAAGCTCTCAGGCACTCGAAGCCAGGTCTTCCCCAAGACCCAGGAAGCAGCGATGTCCGTGCTCCCCATGCCGGTGGCAAAGGCTCCCAGAGCCCCATAGGTGCAGGTGTGGGAGTCAGCTCCGATGACGAGATCCCCTGGAACGACAAGGCCAAGTTCGGGCAAAAGCACGTGCTCTATCCCCACCTGCCCCCCTTCAAAGAAGTAAGAGATGCCGTGCTTTTTGGCAAATTCTCGCATGAGCTTCACGTTCTCGGCAGAGGGGATATCCCGAGCCGGGGTATTGTGGTCGGCCACGAGGACAATCCGCTGAGGATCGTGCACCGTGTCGATACCCCGACTCTCGAGTTCTTTGATGCTCAGGGGAGCCGTGATATCGTTGGCCAGCGCGAGATCCACTTCAACCTGCACGAGCTCCCCTGGGAGAACACGATCTCTGTGGGCATGCGCAGCGATGATCTTCTCAGTTATCGTCATTCCCATAAGTTTCAGCGCTCCTCGTAGTCTTTCTGGGGATTGAGACGCTTTTTCTTCTGGGCCATTCGGTTGATGGCCGAAAGGTAGGCCATGACACTTGCCACCACCACGTCTTGATTCGAGCCTCGCCCGATGTACTCTTCCTCCCCATCGATGATGCGCACGATCACCTCCCCCAGCGCCTCGGTACCTCCGGTTATAGACTGAAGAGTAAAGTTGACGAGATTCGACGAGATGCCGAGCATCTTGCTGATGGCCTTGTACGCTGCATCCACCGGACCCACTCCGGTTGAAACACCTTCGATGACTTCTTTCCCGTCTTTAACAAGGCGTACAGTAGCCGTAGGGAGAATGTTATTACCCGAGCATACATGGACAAAGTCGAGACGATACACCTCCTCTGGCTTAGCTACCTCCTCAGAAACAATGGCCTTTAAATCATCCTCAGTGATCTCTTTTTTCTGGTCAGCAAGCTGTTTGAAACGTTGAAAGGCCTGGTTGAGTTCCTCTTCCGAGAGTTTATATCCCAGCTCCTCGATTTTTTTGGCAAAGGCATGACGCCCCGAATGCTTGCCCAAAACGAGTACCCGGTCCTCCCGGCCGATGAGCTTGGCATCCATAATCTCGTAGGTGAGTTTCTCCTTGAGGACTCCATCCTGGTGAATTCCAGACTCATGGGCAAAGGCGTTCTGCCCCACGATGGCTTTATTGGGCTGTACGAGCATTCCAGTGCGCTGGCTCACGAGACGACTCGTACGATAGATTTCCTGGAAGTTCAGGGTCGTTTCAGCCTGAAAGCGATCCCGACGAACGTAAAGGGCCATGGCAATCTCCTCAAGCGCTGCATTCCCTGCCCGTTCTCCAATGCCGTTTATGGTGCACTCCACTTGCCCTGCCCCGGCCAGAACAGCAGCCAGAGAATTCGCCACCGCCAGGCCCAAGTCGTTGTGACAGTGGACGCTCACAGTCACGTTCTCAATGCCCGGAGTATGCTCAAGGAGATACCGTATGAGTTCTTGCATCTCAAAAGGCGTCGTGTAACCCACCGTGTCCGGAACGTTGAGGGTTGTGGCCCCGGCCTCAATGACGGCCTTATAGACCTGACTCAGATACTCCCAGTCAGAACGGGTGGCATCTTCTGCCGAGAACTCCACATCCGAGACGTACTTTTTGGCCCGCTTCACTGCCCATACGGCCTGCTCCAGGGCTTCTTCCCGAGAGAGACGAAGCTTGTGCTTTAAGTGAATATCGGACGTAGCAATGAAAGTATGGATGATGGGGTGCTCAGCATAGCGCAGTGACTCCCAGGCTACATCGATGTCTTTGTCCTTGGCCCGGGCCAGAGCACAAATAGCCGGTCCTTTGACGTTCTGAGCTACGACCCTCACTGCTTCCGCATCTCCCGGAGAGGCGATGGGAAAACCCGCTTCAATGACATCCACATCGAGGCGGGCAAGCTGCAGGGCAATTTCGAGTTTCTCCTGGGCATTCAGTGCTACTCCTGGAGACTGCTCTCCATCACGCAGAGTGGTATCAAAAATTCTTATTTTCCGCACTCTTTCACTCCCCCCTTTTGAGCCAGGGCATCATGTCTCGAAGCTCCTTCCCCACTCTCTCGATGAGGTGCTCGATGTCCTTCTGACGCAGGGCATGGTACACCGGGCGATTTGCCTGGTTCTCCAGAATCCACTCCCGGGCAAAAGTACCGTCCTGGATTTCAGCAAGAATCTTCTTCATCTCCACCCGCACTCGTTCATCGATGATCCTCGGTCCACGGGTGAGATCTCCGTACTCGGCCGTGTCGCTGATAACCTGGCGCATGTGCATGAGGCCCCCCTCGTAAACCAAATCCACAATGAGTTTCATCTCGTGGAGGCATTCAAAGTAGGCCACTTCCGGCTGATACCCCGCTTCCACTAGAGTTTCAAAACCAGCCTTGATGAGGGCAGTCAATCCTCCGCAGAGCACTGCCTGTTCTCCAAAAAGGTCTGTTTCTGTTTCCTCGGCAAAGGTGGTCTCCAGAACCCCAGCCCTTGTGGCCCCGATTCCCTTAGCGTAGGCCAGAGCGAGATCCTTGGCCTTCCCTGTGGCATCCTGATACACAGCAATGAGCGAAGGCACGCCCTTCCCCTCAAGGTACATCCGCCGTACCAGGTCTCCAGGACCTTTTGGAGCTACCATGATGACATCCACATCTTTTGGGGGGATAATCTGGTGGTAGTGGATATTGAAACCATGAGAGAACATCAAAGCCTTGCCCGCCGTAAGATATGGTGCAACAGACTCCCGGTATATGGCCGGCTGGTACTGGTCAGGCGCAAGCATCTGAATGATATCGCCCTTCTGAGCTGCTTCTTTAGTACTCACCGGAGTGAAACCAGCTTTCTGGGCCTTTTCGAAACCCGGAGTTCCAGGAACATCAGCCACGATGACCTCAAGACCACTGTCTTTAAGGTTCTGGGCCTGTGCACTTCCCTGACTTCCAAAACCAATAACGGCGATAACCTTACTCCGTAAGACTTCAAGACTGGCATCCTCGTCGTAGTACACTCTGGCCATGTACAAAACCTCCTTTATGAAAGAGATTGACTGCCCCGTGCCAGGGCAATGCGCCCGGTGCGGGTCATCTCAATGATACCGTATTTCCGCAAGAGTTGCTCCAGAGCATCGATTTTATCCGGAGTCCCGGTTACTTCCACGATGAGACTGCTCTCATCCACATCCACAATCCGAGCCCGGAAGATTTCCGCCGTTTGAGCGATTTCTCCTCTGAGGTTTGAGGGAGCGTTGACCTTGATGAGAGCCAGCTCCCGGTCCACAAAGGAAGTATTGGTGAAGTCTCCCACCTTAATGACCTCGATGAGCTTGTAAAGTTGCTTTGTGATCTGCTCCAGGATATGCTCATTTCCAGTGACTACAAGTGTGATTCGGGAAATTTCAGGGTTCTGGGTGGGACCCACCGCCAGGCTCTCGATGTTATACCCCCGCCGGGCAAAGAGAGACGCCACCCGCGCTAAAACCCGGGGTTTATTCTCCACCAGCACTGAGATAATGTGCTCCACGTTCTCACCTCCTTCACGAAAGAATCATCTCATCAAGGGATTTTCCAGGAGGCACAAAAGGCAGAACGTTCTCCTCTTCCTCGATCTGGCAATCCACAAGGACCGGACGGTCTGTAACCTCAAGGGCTCTGTCGATGGCGCAGTCCAAGTCTTCCTTTCGAGTCACAGTCATACCTACTGCTCCAAACGCCTGCACAACCGTGGCGAGATCGGGATTCATGAGACGAGTGCAGGAGTACCGCCCTTTATAGAGACACCCTTGCCACTGCCTCACCATGCCCAAGAAGGAGTTGTTCATGACAAAGATTTTTATGGGCAGACAGTAATTCACCGCCGTGACAAGCTCCTGAATCTTCATGAAAATGCTTCCATCACCGCTTATGAGAATCACAGTTTTCTGAGGATTGCCGACTTGTGCTCCAATTGAGGCTGGAAGTCCATACCCCATGGTGCCGAGGCCTCCAGAACTTGCCCAGGTGCGGGGCTTCTCACGCGGATACCTTTGAGCAGCCCACATCTGGTGCTGCCCCACGTCAGTCACCACGATGGTATCAAGGTGCTTCGTCTTCTCATAAATCTGCTCAATGGCATATTGGGGCAAAAGCTTGGCACTTTCCCGATAGGGTGGCCGGTATTCTCTTCGCCATCTTTCTATCTCCTCACGCCACTCAGGATGGGCTGTGGCCTCAACCTTCTTGACGAGCTCGGAGAGCACCATCCGGGCATCACCCACGATAGGGATGTGAGGCTTCACATTTTTCCCGATCTCAGCCGGGTCGATGTCAATATGAATGATTCGGGCATTGGGTGCGAATGTATCGAGTTTCCCTGTCACCCGGTCATCGAAACGGGCCCCCACGGCGATGAGAAGGTCACAGCGCATGACGGCCTTGTTCGCCCAGTAGGTCCCGTGCATCCCAAGCATCCCCAAAGAGAGGGGATGGCTTTCGGGGAAGGCCCCTTTACCCATGAGCGTATGGGTCACAGGAATATCGGCTTTTGTGGCCAGCTCAAAGAGTGCCTCCGAGGCTCCTGAAGCAATGACCCCCCCTCCCACATAAAGGAGGGGGCGCTTGGCCTCTTGGATAGCCCCCGCCGCCAGGGTAATCTGCTTGACATGTCCCCGATAGGTCGGCCGGTACCCTGGAATTTTAACTTTCTCTGGATACACAAGCTCGATCATCTTCTGTTGCACATCCCGAGGCAAGTCTACCACCACCGGGCCTGGACGACCGGAAGAAGCGATGTAGAAGGCTTCCCGGATGACGTAAGGGAGGTCTTCAGGATTGGTGACAAGGAAGTTGTGTTTCGTGATGGGCATGGTGATGCCAGTGGTATCAGCCTCCTGGAACGAGTCCTTGCCAATGAGATGAGTAAAAACCTGCCCAGTGATGGCCACAATGGGAACAGAATCCATGTATGCATTGGCCAGGCCTGTGACAAGGTTGGTAGCCCCGGGACCGGAGGTAGCCATGCAGACCCCCACTTTACCTGTTGTTCGAGCATAACCGTCGGCAGCATGGGCTGCTCCCTGTTCATGACGCACGAGGATGTGGCGAATCTCGGGAGTATCAAAGAGGACATCATAGATGTCGAGAACCGCTCCTCCAGGATATCCAAAGATTACCTCCACACCTTCACGTTTCAAAAGTTCCACAAGAACCTGTGCTCCCTTCATTCTCACTCTGTACCATCTCCCCTCTCTCTAAAGCATCGACGCCCCTAAGGAAGCCGAGCGGGCGAGTTTACTGTACCGTGCCAGTATTCCCCGCTCGTAACGGGGCACAGGAGGGACAAAGGCCTTACGGCGTTTTCCGAGCTCCTCTTCACTCACAAGGATTTCAATCTTTCGGTTGGGGATGTCGATGAGAATTTCATCACCGTCTTGTACCAGAGCTATGGGACCACCCACAAAGGCTTCAGGCGATATATGCCCCACACAGGGACCACGTGTTCCTCCAGAAAATCTTCCGTCAGTTATCAGGGCCACATCTTTGGCCAGGCCCATACCCACCACGCTTGAGGTGGGGGCAAGCATTTCCCGCATCCCCGGTCCACCCCGCGGACCCTCAAAGCGAATGACGATTACCGAGCCCCTCGAAACTCTCCCTGAGGTTATGGCTTCCATGGCCTCCTCCTCACTACCAAAACACACTGCCTTCCCCCGGAATACCCGTACACTCACGTCCACTGCTGACTGCTTCACCACTGCCCCTTCGGGAGCCAGGGATCCAAAAAGGACAGCAATGCCTCCCTCGCGGCTATAGGGGTCCTCCGGAGGCCGAATAACTGAGCGATCCACAAACTCTACCGATTTCTGAACCTCGCGAACGGTCTTTCCCGAAACCGTAGGTGCATCCTCCAAAAGCTCACCCAGAGTCGCAAGGAGCGCTGGTACTCCTCCGGCAAATTCAAAGTCTTCCATGAAGAGGTCGCCTGCTGGCTCAAGCAAAACGAGGTGCGGTACCTTTCGGGAAAGTTCATCGAAAGTCCGGAGGGAGATATCCGAAATGCCGAGTTCCTGAGCCAGAGCCAAAAGATGTAAAACCGTGTTTGTGGAACCACCCAGAGCAAGGTCCGCAACGATAGCATTCCGCAGAGCAGTCTCAGTCAGGATTTTCCGGGCGCTCCAGTTCACCCGCACGAGTTCCACAATGCGTTTCCCACTCTCATAGGCAATGCGCCGTTTCTTGCCTGAAACGGCCAGGGCCGTTCCACATCCTGGAAGGCTCATGCCCATGGTCTCCACAAGACAGGCCATGGTATTTGCCGTATACAGTCCCTGGCATGACCCTCCCCCAGGACAGGCTTCCTCTTCCAGAGCCTTGAGTTCCTTGTCGTCGATATCCCCCCTCCGGTAGCGTCCCACCGCCTCAAAGGTATCCCGCACGAAAGCAAGGCGCCTTCCCCGGTATCTCCCCGAGAGCATGGGACCAGCAGTGACGAAAATAGAAGGGAGGTCAAGACGCGCTGCAGCAAGGAGCATCCCGGGGGTAATTTTGTCACAGTTTGTCAGGAACACCACTCCATCCAGAGCATGGGCCTCCACCACCGCTTCAACGGCATCAGCAATGATATCTCGGCTGGGGAGAGAAAAACGCATGCCCTCATGCCCCATGGCAATGCCGTCACATATCGCCGGAATCCCGAAGACAAAGGGGGTTCCCCCTCCTGCCTCCACTCCCCGCTCGATAAACCGCTCGAGTTCCCGCATATGGATGTGACCGGGAACAAGGTCCGAAAAAGCACTGGCGATGCCGATGAGTGGTCTCCAGAGGCTCTCCCGGGTTACACCAGTAGCGAAAAGCAACGATCGATGGGGGCAGCGGTCGACCCCCTCCGTAACTCTCTGGCTTCGCATACACTTTCCTCCTTCCTCCTCAGGATAAAAAAAATCCCCGCCCCAAAAGGGGCGGGGATATTCCCGCGGTACCACCCTTCTTACCCGCACCGTGGCGGGTCACTCTTCCTCGTAACGGGAGGCAGCCGTGCTGCTTACTCGCACTTTCAGCAAGCCACTCAAGAGGCGAGCTTCAGTGCCATCCCGGACCTGCTCACACCACCCCGCAGGCTCTCTGAGCCGCGATGTACACCTACTGTTCCCCTTCGTTGCTTTCCTCTTTTTATCTTTGTACGATTGTGAGAAAATATAGCACAGTGCAAGGCCTTTTGCAACTGGGTGAGGGAAATATGCTGAAAGCCTTTGTCTCCTTCAGCGGTGGCAAGGATTCACACTTGAGTATCTACAAGGCGAAAGAGACAGGTTTTGAGGTGCAGGCACTCCTCTCCATGGTTCAAGAGGATGAAAAACACTCAGCTTCGCACCACATCCCGGTTGATGTTCTCAGGCGTCAGAGTGCCGCAATGGGCATCCCGCTTTTTGTGTATCCCACGTCCTGGGAAACGTACGAGATCAACTTCCTCAGGGCCCTAAAAGAGCTCAAAGAAAAGGGCATAACCTCTGGAATCTTTGGGGACATCGATGTTCTTGAACATCGTGAGTGGGTGGAGAGAGTGTGCCAGAAAGCCGGCATCGACCCCCTTTTGCCCCTCTGGGGGAAGGACCACAAGGAGGTGGCAGAAGAGGTGGTGCATCTGGGCTTTGAAGCCTACATCACCGTGGTGAAAGACGGAGTTCTTCCCCAAGAATACCTCGGGCGACGGTACAACAAAGCGCTTATCGAAGAACTCCTTTCACGGGGTGTCGACCCCTGTGGGGAAGAAGGAGAATTCCATACCCTCGTGACATTCGGACCCCTGTATCGCCATCCCGTCTCCTGCACATTTTCAGGGTATGGCTTTGATGGGAAATACCATTTCCTCGAGGTGAGATAAGAAAATGGAAAGAACCCGTTTTGTAACCCAAACAGCCCTTCTTTTCGCCATCGTTCTTCTGGTGCAGGCCCTGGGCCTCCCGCAAATCGTGACTGGACCTCTCGTCAATGCCTGTCTCCTTCTTGCCACAATATTCGGGGGAGTGGCAAGTGGGGTCATCATTGGTTGCTTCACCCCCTGGGTAGCCCTTTTGAGAGGCATTTTACCCTCCCCCTTAGGACCTATGGTGCCTTTCATTATGGCCGGGAACGGGGTTTTAGTCGTCCTCTTCTGGCTTTTGACCCGACGGGGAACCTTCTCCTTTAAGGTCGCGGGGATAGTCCTTGGGGCACTGGCCAAGTATCTTCTCCTCTCCTCTGCCGTGAGTTTCGTGGTTTCCGTTGCTCCGGGAATCGCCCGGGCCATGCAGCTGCCTCAGCTTTTCACCGCTCTCTTAGGGGGAGCCTTGGCATTAATCGTAGAGCAGGCGGTGCGAAGAGCTTTCAAAAAGCAGTAAAGGTTTTCAGGGTGAAGAAGAAACGGCTCCCTTTTTGAGGCATGTTCTCCACCCCCACCTGACCTCCGTGACGGGCAATGATTTCCTGCACAATCGCCAGTCCCAGCCCCACGCCTCCCCCCCTTCGGGAGCGGGACTTTTCCACCCGGTAGAACCGCTCAAAGATAAAGGGAATGTCCTCTTTTGGAATCCCTGGACCCTCATCGATGACGGAAACCATAACCTCCGCATCACGCGCTTCACCCCGGATGATGATGACACTGCCCTCCGGGGAGAAGAGGATGGCATTGTGGAGGAGATTGGTGAGTACTTGAACGAGACGATCCCGATTGCCCACAACAAAGGGCAGACCTTCGAGTTCCCTCCGGATAGTGATGTTTTTCTCCTGCACGAATGGAGTGAGCTTCAATACTACTTCCTCGGCCAGCGTCGCAATATCGAGAGGATCCATCTCCCATTCGACCCTCCCTGACTCCATGAGGGAGAGGTCGAGAAGATCCCGAATAAGTCGTGAGAGGCGCATCGTCTCCTCGTAAAGAAGAGGGAGGTACTTTGTCTTGAACTCTTCCCAGGGAATGATATCGTCAAGAGCGGCCTCAAGAAACCCCTGAATGGCTGTAACCGGGGTACGAAGCTCGTGCGACACATCGGCAATGAACTGCCGGCGAAGTTCTTCGGTGGTGCGGATTTCAGTGATATCCTGGATGACTCCAACCGCTCCATACACCCTCTCGCCTTCTTTTAGAGGAGCCACCTGGACAGCCAGGTACTTTCTCTCCAGAGCACACTCTCCCTGGGTAAAAGTACCGCGTTGTAGGGTTTCCATAAAGAGCTGTACCACTT
>Ga0315298_1007097_pt1 | contig 14928 bp, 11 predicted proteins | sample WHS_1_MG_FD_203077 | JGI IMG/M metagenome (GOLD analysis project Ga0315298, IMG submission 203077) | Extremophilic microbial mat communities from Washburn Hot Springs, YNP, Wyoming, USA - WHS_1_MG | ecosystem: Environmental > Aquatic > Thermal springs > Hot (42-90C) | place: USA: Wyoming... | reverse complement strand
GCCCATGGAACACCTCGCCCTCCTGGCGCACTTCCGGCACCATACAGCCCATCATCATGGCCGCCGTCTCGTACAACTGCGTCAACAGCCGCATCGCCGCCAGGCGGGTAGCGTTGCCGCCCAAAATGGTGGAGCGTGAGGCGACGGTGGGGCCGCATTCATGCACCACGTCGGTATCACACGGCATCCACTGGAAGCGTTCCACCGGCAGGCCGAGCACTTCCGCGGCGATAAGGCAGAACACCGTGCGCGAGCCCTGGCCGTAATCGGTCAGACCGGTGAGTATCTCAAACTTATTCCCCTCGCCCAGCCGGATGGTATGCTCGGCGAAGTCCAGGCCTTCCGCACCCAGGGAAATGCCGTGGAAGAAGGATGCGACTCCGATGCCGCGGCGGACCTCCTGGTTCGCCGGCTGACGGCTGTACTCGGCGCGCTTGCGGTCCCAGTCGGAAATCTTCCGCACCCGCTCCAGGCACTGCTTCAAGCCGACCGAGTATTCCAGCTTCTGCCCGAACGGCAGGGTATCCCCCAGTTCGACGCAGTTCTTCAGCCGGAAATCCATGGGATCCATGCCGCACATCTCGGCCAACTCATCAATCGCCTGTTCGGAAGCCGCCGTCACCTCGGTGTTGCCAAAACCGCGGAAGGCGCCTGAGTAGCCGTTGTTGGTGTAAACGCAACTGATATCCACATGGCAGTCCTCGTAGCGGTACGGCCCCATGGCATGGATGGTGGCGCGCCAGCTCGTGAAGGGGGTCATGGAGGCATAGGCACCGGAATCCGCCCAGCATTCGATCTTGGCGGCGCGCAGCCGGCCGTCTTTCGTCGCCCCGAGGCGGTAATGCATTTCCATGGCATCCCGCTTGTACGAGGCGACCATGGATTCCTCGCGGCTGGTCACCAGCTTGACCGGCCGGCCCGACTTGATGGCCAGCATCGCCGCCTGCGCGGCCGTCTCATACACCATGTCGGATTTACCGCCGAAAGCGCCGCCGATGTGCGGGGACTGGATGACCCGCACTTTGCCCGGCATGCCCAGCGTCATGACCAGGTTGCTGAGCGTGATAAAGGGGCTTTGGTCGCCAACGTACACCGTTACCCCGCCGTCGGCGGTCGGCACCGCCAGCGCCGCCTCGGTCTCCAGATAGGCATGCTCCTGGTGCGGCACACTGTAGGCGGCATCCAGCACCACATCGCACTCCGCAAGCTTGGCCAGCGGATCGCCCTGCCGGACGATCAGGGTCTCCGAAAGGTTCCCCTTCCCATGGACCTCGATGAATTCCGCATCTTCCAGCTCTCCGCTGGTGGGCTCTTCTGCCTCGGCCTTGGCCAGCTCTTCATGGAGGATAGGGGCACCCGGCTGGAGCGCTTCATGGACATCGAAGACCGCCGGCAGTTCCTTCAGCTCGAGCACAATGGCGCGCAGGCCGGCCTCCGCCGCATCCTCCGTCTCCGCCGCCACCGCCGCAATGGGGTCCCCCACATAGCGCACCTTCTTATAGGCCAGCATGTAATCATCCTTGACCGGGAAGCCCCAGTTGCTGTGGTCCACGAAATCCTCGCTGGTGATGGCGGCGACGACGCCCGGCACCTTCAGCGCCGGCGTCACATCCAGCTTCACGATCTCCGCATGCGGCACTGGACTGCGCAGGACCTTGGCGACCAGCATGCCAGGGATCTTGAGGTCATGGGTGTAGCGCGCCGTGCCCAGCACTTTCTCCAGCGCGTCGACACGGCGGGTGGGTTTGCCCAGGGATTTCAGCTCGCTCATGCAAGTCCCTCCTTCCCGGGAAGGCCGGCCCGACGCAGTACCGTCATCTGGATGGCCTCCACGATCTGCTGATAGCCGGTACACCGGCACAGGTTGCCGGAGATGCCCTCCACAATTTGTTCGCGGGTGGGATAGCCGTGCTTGCGCAGTAAAACCGTGGCCGCCACCACCATGCCAGGTGTGCAGAAGCCGCATTGGATGGCGCCGGCCTCGATGAAAGCCTCCTGCAGATCGTTAGGACCGCCGTCCGGGCCGCGAATGCCCTCGATGGTGATGACCTGCCGGCCCTCCACCTGCGGGGCCAGGACCAGACAGGAGTTGACCACCTCTCCATCCAGAATGACGGAGCAGGCGCCGCATTCGCCAATCTCGCACCCGCACTTCGTCCCCGTCAGGTCCAGATAATCCCTGAGCAGATGCAGGAGGGTGGTATCTGGTGGCACATCCACCACGGTGGGTTTGCCGTTCAGCGTGAAGCGAATTTCCATTATCTCACCTCCGGCAGTCCGAACACTTTGCGCAGTGCCCGCTCAATGAGCGCCGGCAGTGCCAGCTCCTTGTACGGTGTGGACCAGCGCCGGCCGGTGATGGCGACCATCTGCGCCGCGCCGGCCTGGCCGGCCTTCCGCACCAGCTCCTCCGTCGGGACCTCCCCCAGCATCACCGCCTCCGCCTGGTCAAATCGCCGGGTTTGCGGCGTGCAGGCGCCGGGCACAATGCGCACCTCCGCCACGCGGCCGTCCGCGTTCAGCCAGCCCAGACAGGCCAGGCTCAAGCGAGAGATGGACTGCACCTGCCGCCGGCCAATCTTGAAGAAGGCCATGCGGGCTTGTGCCGGCGGGATGGGGATGACGAAATCACGAATCACGCTGGCGGCCGGCAGGCTGGTGCGGTTGGGTCCCACCACCACATCCTTGACCGGCATGGTCATCTCCCCATCCTTCGTCACGATGCGCGCCACCGCCTCCAGGCAGACCAGGGCCGGCAGGGTATCGGCGCAGGCCGCGGCATTGGCCACATTGCCGCCAATGGTGCCGCGATTGCGAATCTGCGGAGAGCCGATGGAATGGCAGGCATCCGCCAAAAGGGGAAGATGCCGCTGGATGAGGGGATGTTCCACGATTTCCGCGTGGGTCACCGCCGCCCCGACCACAATAGCTCCATCCTGCTGGGATATGGAACGCATTTCGGGAACCTGGCTGATGTCCACCAGGCGGTCCCAATGCACTTCGCCCTTATGGCGCAGGACCATGAGATCGGTGCCGCCGGCCAGCAGTCGGGAGACATGGGTGGGGTCACTGAGGAACGCAACCGCTTCCGCACAGGATGTCGCTCGCACATAATCAAAGTGCTTGATGCTCAAGGACGGCCCTCCTTTCCCAGACATGAGGCTACCCTGGCAAATAGAACACCTATGAGGTCAGGTTCAGTATACCACAAGCCCCTCAAATGTCAAATCCCCTTTTCACTTGCGCGGTAATACTTAAGGACACGTCCTGACACACCCGGGGCTACTGCCGCCCGAATGCCCCGCTTGACAATTTCGCCTGGTTGTGCCATTATATACCTATACCCCGTATTAGTAGAACGTACCGCCGGAGGGATGACCTTGAGCGAACAAACGGACCTGGCTGCGCGCCTGACCCTGCATCTGCCCTTCGATGCCGCCCTGCGCCGCGTCAAAGAAGCGCTCAAAACCCAGGGCTTCGGGGTGATGAGCGAGATTGATGTCCAGCAGGCGATGCGCGAAAAACTTGGCGTGGATTTCCGCCGCTATGTCATCCTGGGAGTGTGCAATCCTCCCCTCGCCCATCGCGCTTTTTCCATCAACCTGGAAGCCGGCCTCCTCCTTCCCTGCAACGTCATCGTTTATGAGGACGGCGGCGCTGTCCAGGTATCCATCGTTGACCCGCTGGCCATGGCGCGCTTGATGGACCACCCGGATTTCCGGGCGCTGGCCGGCGAGGCACGCGCCAAACTGCTGGAGGCGCTGAAAGCGTTGGAGCAGAGCGCGGCGTAGACGGGCGCCGGCTCAACCTATCTCCCAGCGTTCCAGCACGCGTATCCCCCGCTCCGCCAGGCCGGCGAGAAAATCTTCCGTCGGGACGGCGATCTCCGCCGGCCTGGTGCCCGGCGCCACCCTCCCGCGCGCGATCAGCGTCATCGCCAGCGCGGCCGGAAACCCCGTCGCACGTTCCATGGCGGTGAATCCCGTCATCGGATCATAGAATTCCATCAGCTCAAAGGTCACCGCGGCGCGCCGGCCGGCCTTCACCCCACTGCACCGCACCCGCATCACCACCAGATCCTCGGGGTCGTCCGGGAAGTCAATCAGCGGCTTCAGCATGGCGAAGAGGAACTGCCGCGGCACGATGCGCTGTCCCTGGAACTCGATAGGCTCCTCGCTGAACAGCCCCAACTCGCGATATGCGGCGAACATCTGGCAGTGGCCGGGATAGCGCACCGTCTTGTTCTGCATGTGCTGAACTTTGCCCTCGAACGTCCAGGGGAGGGTGGAGATCCCGCCCCCGGTGATAAACGCCTCTGCCCTGCCCACAGGCGGAGGGAACTCGATCTCCTCCAGTTCGGTCAGGCAGGGGATCCGTGTCCGCCGGCCGCCGCGCAACACGACGCAGTCGCCGGCATACTCATTAATCAACCCCTCTATGCTGAACACCAGCTTATACCGGAACGGCCCGCGCGGATGAACCGGCAGTCCGCCGTCCCAGGAATCCACCCGCTCACAGCGGTCAAGCTGGCGGATGCCGTGCGCGATAAGCACGTTGCCCATGCCTGGCATAAAACCGCAGTCGGGCAGGATGGTCACGCCGGCGCGTCGGGCTTCCTCATCCATGGCCAACTGCTGGAGCACGATATCGGTATTGCCGCCCAGGTCGCACAGGCTGGTGCCGGCGGCGATGGCCGCCCGCGTGATGCCCAGGTTGAAGCGGTAGGGCACGGCGCTGAGCGCAACCGTGTAACCGGCCATGGCGTGCGGAAGGGCTTTTTCATCGGTCACATCCAGCGCCGCGGCGCGCGCCACCTGCCGGCCGGCCAGGCGGTTGACCCGCTCGGCAGAAGACCGCGCGATGTAAATATCCCGATCCGCCAGCGTGATCTCGTCGGCCTCGCCGCGCACGGCCAGGTCATAGGCCGCCGCCGTGCCCTGCATGCCGGCCCCCAGAACCAGATAGCGATACCCCATGGCAGTTCCCCTCCTCTACAGTGTCGGATGCGTACCAGGCCTATTATACAACATCATACCGCTCAGCCCATATTCCCCCTTCTTCCCGCTAGATGGTATAATCCACCGCAGGCGACCAGTCATCGCCTGACTTGATTCTTCCGGGAGGAACGTCATGCACACTGCCAGAGCCAGCGGGTTACTGCTTCATCCCACTTCCCTGCCGGGGAGGTTCGGCATCGGCGACCTCGGTCCGGAAGCCTACCGCTTCGTGGACTTCCTGCCGGCCGCCGGCCAAACCCTCTGGCAGATCCTGCCGCTGGGACCGACCGGGTACGGCGATTCCCCGTATCAGTGCTTCTCCGCCTTCGCCGGCAACCCCCTGCTCATCTCCCCCGAGTTCCTGGTAGAAGATGGCCTGCTGGACAAAGAAGCGCTGGAGCGGGCGCCGGCGTTCCCCGAACAGCGGGTGGACTACCCGGCCGTGGAACGCTGGAAAAGCGCCATCCTGCGGCAGGCGGCAGCGCGGTTCTTCCTGGAAAAACCGTATCCGGTCTACCACGAATTCGAAGCCTGGTGCGAGCAGGAGGCCGGCTGGCTGGAGGACTTCGCCCTTTTCATGGCGTTGAAGGAAGCCCACAACGGCGCCCCCTGGACCGAATGGGCACCGGAATTGGCGCGCCGGCATCCCTCCGCGCTCCAGCGCGCCCGCCAGGACCTCCAGGGCGCCCTGCGCGTGCACCGATTCATCCAGTTTATCTTCTTCCGCCAGTGGAAGGCCCTGCGCGAGCACGCCAACGCGCGCGGCGTGCGCATCATCGGGGACATCCCTATTTTCGTCGCCCATAATTCCGCCGATGTCTGGGCCCACCCGGAGCTGTTCTTCCTTGATGAAGCCGGCCAGCCGACGGTGGTGGCCGGCGTGCCCCCCGATTACTTTAGCCCGACCGGCCAGCGCTGGGGCAATCCGCTCTACCGCTGGGAGCGCATGGCCGAGGACGGCTACGCATGGTGGGTCCAGCGCGTGCGCAAAACGCTGGAACTGGTGGACATGGTGCGCATTGACCACTTTCGGGGGTTTGAGGCGTACTGGGAGGTGCCGGCGGAGGAGGAAACAGCCATCAACGGCCGCTGGGTGCCCGGGCCGGGGATGGCCCTTTTCCAGGCCCTGGAAGCGCAGTTGGGCAAACTGCCCATTATTGCTGAGGATCTGGGGATTATCACGCCGGCGGTGGAGCAGATGCGCGACGCCTGCGGATTCCCCGGCATGAAAATCCTGCAGTTCGCCTTCGGCAGTGGGCCGGATAATCCCTATCTCCCGCACAATTACACCACGCCGCGCTGTGTGGTGTACACGGGCACGCACGATAACGACACCACCGCCGGCTGGTTCGCGCAGATCCCGCCGGCGGAACGGGCATATGTCCTCCGCTACCTGCATTCCGACGGCAGGGAAATTCACTGGGACATGATCCGGCTGGCCATGCTCTCCATCGCCGAGATGGCGGTGTTTCCGGTGCAGGACGTGCTGGGGCTGGGGAGCGAGGCACGCATGAACATGCCCGGCCGGCCTCACGGCAACTGGGCCTGGCGCTGTCCGGCCGGCGCGCTCACCGAGGCGCTGGCCGGCCGGCTCCGCCAACTAGCGCAGGATTACGGCCGGTACGCGCCGGCCGAAGCCGGCAGTGTAGAGGAACAGCAATGAACACAGAACAATGCCAGGAACCCGAGGAGTTCCGCTGGACGTCCTACACCATCACACACGTGCTGGACTGCATTGCGGACCCCAGGAAAAACCGCATCATCGTCGAGCTGTCCGATGATATCTCGGCTGTTTTCCCGTATTTGAACGCTGTCTGCCTGTATATCTCGTTCAACCCAGGGGCCAATGCGGTCACGGTGCGGCGCGGGGAGCGACTGCTGACCTTTTACCCGAGGACAGCCATCTTTGCGAAGGTGGAAGGGGTGGAAGATGCCATCGCACAGCTCGAATGGTTCCGCGATCTTTGTCTGAAGACATGGGAACGCCGGCAGACCATCACATCATCATACCAGCCGAAATCTATGCTGGGCCCTCTCGACATCTACCGCTTGCTCCCAGGGACCAACTGCAAACGGTGCGGTGAGGCCACCTGCATGGCCTTTGCGGTGGCGATCCTGCAGGGCCGGCGGACGCCGGAGGAATGTCCTCCGCTTACGGAGCAGTCATTTCAAGAGGCACGCCGCCGGCTGGCTGAATTACTGGGCAGTTCGGCCGGCTGATTCACGTGAGCCGACCGTCCAGCACCGCGCGCACCCGGCGCGCCAACTGCGCGGTGGTGAACGGCTTGGACAGAAAAGCCGCCTGGCCGGCGGCTACTTCTTCCGCCGCCAGACGGTCGTCGGCATAGCCGGAGATGAAAAGGACCCGCAGGCCGGCCTGCCGGCCCATCAGCTCACGCGCCAGCCAGGGTCCGCTCTTGCCGGGCAGAACCACGTCGGAGATCAGCAAATCCATCGGATGCTCCAGCTTGGCCGCGACCTCCAGCGCCTCCTCCGCGCTTTCGGCAGTCACTACGTGATAGCCCAATCTCCGCAGGGCGCCCTGCGCGAGCTGACGGATCTCCGGCTCATCCTCGACCAGGAGGATGGTCTCGGTGCCGGCAAGTTCCTGCAAATCCACGTCCCCGTTCTCCTGCGGCGCCGCCGGCCGTTCCCTCACCAGCGCCGGCAGATATATCTTGAAGGTGGTGCCGCGCCCGACTTCGCTGTAAACATTGATGATGCCGCCGTATTGATGCACAATGCCGTACACGGTGGAGAGGCCCAGCCCGGTGCCATCCGGTTTCGTCGTAAAGAAAGGCTCAAACACGTGCTCCAGCACCTCAGGCGTCATGCCAATACCCGTGTCCGTGATGGCCAGCAGGACATAGTCTCCCGGCCGGGCATCCGGATTGCGCCGGCAGTACTCCTCATCCAGGTAGACATTGGCGGTGGAGAGGTACACCCGGCCGCCCTGCGGCATAGCGTCCCGCGCGTTCACCAGCAGATTGAGCAGTACCTGCTCCAACTGCGATTGGTCCGCCATCACAGGGTGCAGAAGCGGGTCAAGCTGAACCTCAAAATGGATATCCTCGCCCAGAAGCCGCTCATACATGGGCTGTAGGGACAGGATCAGGTCGTTCAGGCTGACGGCCTGCGGCAGGGCGATATCCCGCTTGCTCACCATCAACAACTGACGAGTGAGCTTGGCGGCACGCAGGGAAGACTGCAGTATCACCTGAAGCTCCCGGTAGCCGGGCATGCCCTCGTGCAACTGCATCAGGCCCAGCTCCGCGTTGCCGATGATGGCGGTGAGCAGATTGTTGAAATCGTGGGCGATGCCGCCGGCCAGCCGGCCGACCGCTTCCATCTTCTGCGCCCGCAGGAACTGCGCCTCCAGTTGCTTGCGATCGGTGATGTCCCGCATGATGCCCTCGGCCTCGACCACGCGGCCATCCTCCACGACCGGGGCGATGTTGATCTCCGCATCGCGCTCTTTCCCATCCCTGCAAAGCAGTTTCACCTGAAGCCCTTCCACCGGCTTCCCGCTCCAGACCTGGATCATGCCGTCCTGGGCCGCCGGCCGGGAATCCTCAGCGATACAGCTCCACCAGGGCTGGCCGATGATGGTCGTGGTGTTGTAGCCCGTGATGCGCTCGAAGGCCGGCGAGACATATTGGAAGCGCTCCTCCCGATCCAGGACGAAGATGGCATCCAGGCTCTGCTCGGCGATGCGTCGGAAGCGCGCCTCGCTCTGCCGCAGAGCCTCGGCCATGCGCTTGCGCTCGATGGCCAGCGCCACCTGCTCCGCCACATATGTCAGCATGGGCAGGTCGGTGTCACAAATGGCGAACTCATCGTGATAATCCTGCAGTACCATGGCTCCCAGCACGCCGGCTTCCCCGCGCAGTGGAATACCCACCCAGACCTTGGGGGCTGGACCGACCACTTGCGTCTCGCCGGCGGCTATCAGCCGCTCGATGTCCGCAGAGCGCAGGAGCACCGCCCGGTTCTCCCGGATCACTTTTGCCGTCAGGGTCTTACCGGCCGGCATCGGCACTCTGGGGGTCTGCACGTCGCTGAAGTAGGCCAGCGACACCTGGTCCCTGGCCGCATCGTACAGCGCGACGAAGAAGTTATCCGCCGGCACCAGTGCTTTCAGCTCCGCCTGCACGAGAGCGAAGAATTCCTCGAGGCTCCCGGTCGTATGCACCGCCTCGGAGATGCGAAAGGCCGCCTGCTGTACGCGCTCGCCCAGCCGCCGGCGCTCGATCTCCTCGCGCAAAGCCCGGGTGCGGGCCTGTAACTGCGCGCGCAGGAGCAAATTGAAGCCGCCGGCCAGCGCGGCCGCACCGCCCAGCCCTACCAACAGCCAGACCACCCAGCGGGGGAAGGCCGGCCCCTCCGCGCCGGCGATCCAGCGCGCCATAGACCGATAATACACCGAGCTGCGGTCGGCCTTCATGGCAGACAGCCGGCGGTCGATCGCATCCAGCACATCCCGATGTTTGCCCTTGGTCGCGGCAAAGCGCAGTTCCGTCGGACAGCAGATGATGTTACTGCGGACGACGCTGTATTCTTTCTCGTGCGTCCAGCCGTCCAGCCGCGCCACGATGCCGGCGTCCACCTTCCGCTCAGACACAGCTTCCAAAACCTGGTGATACTCATCCACATACTGCCACTGCACGGGGATATCGAAGCTTTCCAGCATGCGGGAGAATTCGATGGTGTAAATATCTTGAGGGAGGCCGGCGATGACCTTGCCGCGCAGGTCGAGGATGGAATTTACTCCCCCGCCCGGCACCGTGTATACCTGTCCCCAGTTCGTCAGCACCGTCTCCTGGTTGAAATCATAGCGCTCGGTCCGTTCGGGCCGGTAGGCGATGGCCACCAGCAAGTCAATCTCCCCTGCTTCCAGCCGGCGCAGGCACTCCTCCCAGGTGCCGGCCACATACACGAGATGCCACCCCTCCTGACGAGCAATTTCTTCCAGGATATCAATGTAAAAACCCTGCACTTGCCCGTTTTTGTCCACGAATGCCAGGGGATGATCCTGATAGACGCCCACGCGCAGGGTGCGCGCCGGCTCCACACTGGCGAAGGACGCGGGTAACAGGGCCGGCGGGAGAAAGAGGGAAACCGCCATCAGTCCCAGGAGCACACCCCACAGCCACCGGCTGGCGCGTTTCATTACATCAGCTCCCCGTGTGTCGTTACGGAGAATATCGTCTATATCGCACTTTGCTTTTATATTATACCACGAAAATTTGCATTGTACACTCTCTTTCGCAACAAAGCCTTCTATCGTCCTCCTCCTTGATATGGTTGCCATTCTGGCCAATTCTGCTATAATTTATCTGGATAATATCATTTTCAGGGAAATAAACAATGAAACCTATCCTATCCCGCAAAGAATTCATCCGCAGGGTGGCGTTTGCCGGCATGGGCCTGGCCGGCACCGCCCTGCTCCAGGCCTGCGGCACCCCGGCCGCCCCCGCGCTGAACCGCATCACGCTGGAGCCATCCCCGACAGCCAGGCCCAGCGCCGCGCCAAGCCCCACCTATACACCCCGAGCGCCGGCCGCTCCCCTGCCCACTCCTACACCTGCGGCCATTCCTCCGACCGCGGCACCGGCACCCTCGACTGCCCTGCCGCATCTGGCGGTGGTGCGCGGTGCCTCCGCGGAAGCGATCACCCGCCAGGCGGTGACCGCGCTGGGCGGCATCGGCCGCTTCGTGAAGGCCGGCGATGACGTCATCATCAAGCCGAACATCTGCAACGCCTATCACGGGCCGGAATACGCCTCCACCACGAACCCGGAGGTGGTGGCGGCGCTGGTGAAGATGTGCCTGGAGGCCGGCGCCCGCAGGGTGCGCGTCATGGACTTTCCTTTCGCCGGCACCCCGCAAAAGGCCTACGAGGTCAGCGGCATCGGCGCGGCGGTGCGGGCCGCCGGCGGCGAGATGGAGGTCATGAGCAAGGTCAAATACCGCCAGGTGGACATCCCCGCCGGCCAGACCATCAAGCGCTGGAACATATACGGCGACGCGCTCGATGCGGACGTCCTCATCAATGTCCCCATCGCCAAGGACCACGGCTCCACCCGCCTGACCCTCGGCATGAAGAACCTGATGGGGCTGGTGCTGGACCGCGCCGGCTTTCACGCCCGCGGCCTGCACCAATGCATCGTAGACCTAAACACCGTCGTGCGGCCTCATCTGACGGTGGTGGATGCCACGCGCATTCTGGTCGCCAACGGCCCAACCGGGGGAAGCCTGGACGATGTGCGCGTGATGAATACCGTCATCGCCAGCCCAGATATCGTGGCCGCGGACGCCTACGCCACCACGCTGTTCGGCCTGACGCCGGCGGACGTCGCCTACATCTCCATGGGAGCCGAACGCGGCCTGGGTACCGCCGACCTGACCCGCATCGCCATCGCGGAGATCGAACTGTGACTTCATGCGCCGCACACGACGCATCTGCACCCCGACACACCAGCGCCGGCCAGGGACGCGCGGGGATCCTCGCCCGCCTGCGGCCGTATGTGCAGGCCCTTTTTCTGGCCCTGTTCGTCATCCTCATCACCCTGGCCTGGGTGCTGGGGGACAGCCGTAGCTGGGCCAATCTTTTCTTCCGGCTGGATCCCCTCGCCGGCGCGATGAGCATGCTGGCCGGCCGGCGCTTCCTGCCGGCGCTCCTGCTCTCGCTCCTCACCATCGGACTGACACTGATGGTCGGGCGCGTTTGGTGCGCCTGGATATGTCCGCTGGGCACCCTGCTGGACTGGACGCCGGCGCGCCAACAGCCCAACGCCGCCCTTGGCCCCGAAAGCCCCTGGCGCCGCGTGAAATATATCCTCCTGATAGCGATGCTGGCTTCGGCGATCGCCGGCAGTCTGACCGTCCTGCTCCTGGACCCCATCGTGCTGACAAGCCAGATGATCGGACGCGTCTTCCTGCCCCTGGTGGAGCAGGCATTTTCGCTTCTCGAGCGGGCCGGCTTCGCTATCCCCTGGACGCGCCCGCTGGTCTCCTCGGCCGATAACCTCCTGCGCGGCACCATTTTCCCGCTGGAGCGCCATTTCTACGGCGGTGCGGTGCTGATCGGTCTGGTCTTTGCCGGCATCCTCGCCCTCAACGCGCTGGCGCCGCGCTTCTGGTGCCGGCATCTCTGCCCGCTGGGTGCCCTGTTGGGCCTGCTTTCGCGGGCGGCCTGGATCCGCCGGCGGGTAAACACATCCTGCATTGACTGCGGGCGCTGTGCCCGCCTCTGTCCCACCGGCACCATTGATGCCGGCCGCGGCTACGCCAGCGACCCCGCCGAATGCACGACCTGTCTCCTCTGCCAGGATGCGTGTCCTGTCTCCGCGATTTCCTTTTCAGGGGGAAGCCTCAGGCCGGCGCCGTCCCAAAACTATGATCCGACGCGCCGACAGGCCCTGGTGACGCTGGGTCTCGGCCTGGCCGGCGTCGGCCTGTTCCGCGCCGGCCCCAGCTCGGACTTTCTCGATCCCCACCGCATCCTGCCGCCAGGCGGCCGGGAGAACGATCTGGCCAGCAAATGCATCCGCTGTGGCCTTTGTCTGAAGGCTTGCCCCACGGGCGGGTTACAGCCGGCATTTCCCCGAGCCAGCGCACAGGACCTCTGGACGCCCGTGCTGGTGCCGCGCATGGGTTACTGCGATTACTCCTGCCATGCCTGCGGGCAAATTTGCCCCACCGGGGCCATCCCGGATATCCCGCTGGACATCAAACGCACGGTCATCATCGGCAAGGCCTATATTGATACCAGCCGCTGTATCCCCTGGTCCGAAGGGCGCGACTGCATCGTCTGCGAGGAAATGTGCCCGGTGCCGGATAAGGCCATTAAACTCGAGGAGGCCCGGGTCAAGACGGTTGCCGGCCAGACCGTCACGGTGAAGCTCCCCCACGTGGAGCGGGAGCGCTGTATCGGCTGCGGCATTTGCGAGTACCAGTGCCCGGTTGCCGGCCAGGCCGCTGTTCGTGTATACTCCCCGGTGCTGGAACGCGGTTGATATTTCCCGTCAAAAGGGCTATAATGACAGCAGAATCCGTTCGGCGGGTGTACCGCCGCTGGAAAGCGCGCGCCGCGGCGCTGCAGGATGACGTGTACGCCCTGTACCTGGCCTATCGGCATGCCGGCGTCCCATGGTACGCCAAGGCCTGGGCGCTCATCGTGGCGGCCTATGCCTTCAGCCCGATAGACCTGGTCCCTGATTTCATCCCCGTGCTGGGATATCTGGACGACCTGGTGCTGATCCCGCTGGGTGTGGCGCTGGCCATCCGCCTAATACCGCCGGCCATCCTCGCGGAATGCCGGGCGGAGGCGCGGCGAGTGCGGGAGGCCGGCCGCCCTACCAACTGGACCGCCGGCATCATCATCCTCTTGCTGTGGCTCATCATTCTGGCGCTCATTTTCAAAGCGCTGTGGTCCAGACTGCATACATAGGAGACGAAGCACATGCCAGCGATGGAAACGATGGAGCGAGTAGCCGCTCTGCGCCGGGAAATCATCCAAGTCTGCCGGCTGATGTACGACCACGGCCTGGTGGCCGCCACGGACGGCAACGTGACGGCGCGGTTGGACGATACGTACGTCCTCGCCACCCCGAGCGGCGTCAGCAAGGGATGGGTTGCGGAAGAGCAGTTGATCATCCTGGACCTGGATGCGAACGTGCCGGCCGAGACGCCGTACGGCCCGAACCCCGCCGGCCTCTCCATCACTTCCGAAATCTGGCTCCACCTGGAGGTCTACAAAATGCGCCTGGACGTGGGCGCTGTCGTCCACGCGCACCCACCGTACGCCATTGCGTTGAGCATCGCCGGCATCCCCGTGGCCGAATGCCTCATTCCAGAGGTGTTAGTGGGCATGGGAATGATCCCCCTGACGCCGTACGCCACCCCCTCCACCCGGGAGGGTGCGGAGGTCATTCACCGCTACATCGGGGAGCATGATGCGGTGGTGCTCCGCCGGCACGGCAGTGTGACCGTGGATAAGACCCCGCTCCGCGCCTACCTGAAGCTCGAGAAGCTGGAGCATGCCGCCCACATCACATATCTGCTCCAGCTCATGGGATGCGATGCCCCCATTCCGCCGGCGGAGGTCGCCAAGCTCATCGCCCAACGCAGGGCGCGTGGGCTGGCCAGCGAGGAATCGCTAGCGCATCTGGAGCGCCTCTGCCGTCTGCGGTGGCACCGCACCCGACGCCGGCGCCGTTCCTGGTAGTGCTCGCCACAAGCGGGAGGCAGTGATATGACCGAGAGATTGTCCGCCCAGCGGAACCGCTATCCCCTGGAGCATCTCCCCGCCGGCGTCCATATCTGCTGGCAGGTGGACGGGGATGAGGACTTCCATGCCTCGCTGGCGGGTGTTGCACAAGCTGTGGCATCCGCCGGCGCGGCCTTCCTGTACATCGTGGATCGGCGCCCCCTCACCGCCCTCCGGCGCCAACTGCACGCCATCGCGCCGGAAGTCACCGCCCAGGGGAAGGCGTTTCTGCTGGAACCACCCCAGATTCTGCTGGACAATGCCCGGTTTGACGAGCAAACCGCGCTCGCCCAGCTCCGCCGATTTACCCTGTCCCACCGCGCCGGCGGGCTTCCCGCGCCTTGGATCGTGGTGGAGATGAGCTGGGCGACCTGGGGACTGCCTGGCTCCGACCGCTGGCAGGCCTTCGAGTCCCTGCTGGACTCCGCCGGCCAGGAGCTGTACGGCATGTTCCTCTGCCAGTACGACCGGCGGCACTGTCCCCCAGACATGCTGGCAGAGGCCCTGCGCTTTCACCCGTACATCCTCTTCAACGGCTGGGTTGTGCCCAACCAGGTATATCCCGGCCCTATCCCCTCCCCCATCCTGGAACGCGAGGCGGTCATGGTGCAAATGGGGCTGGATGGTGACAGCTATCAGGAATACCTGCGCGTGTTCCTG
>Ga0315298_1007095_pt1 | contig 14929 bp, 15 predicted proteins | sample WHS_1_MG_FD_203077 | JGI IMG/M metagenome (GOLD analysis project Ga0315298, IMG submission 203077) | Extremophilic microbial mat communities from Washburn Hot Springs, YNP, Wyoming, USA - WHS_1_MG | ecosystem: Environmental > Aquatic > Thermal springs > Hot (42-90C) | place: USA: Wyoming... | reverse complement strand
CCTTTCCTCCCCAATGAACTTAACGGCAGCTCTCACCAGTTCGTACATTCCCTCCCGCAGCGACATGAAGTAGGTCATCTTTTGGCTGGTGACGAAATTACGATTACCCTGTTTACGCGCCCTTAGGATACCCCTGATAAGGCTTCCGTATTTCCTCTCCATTTCCGCAAAACGGGGAAACGTGGCCAGAACACTCATATTGTCGGGATTGGAAGTATGGATTCCTGCCACCAACGGTTCCGCAATCAACTCCAGACACTCCCTGCCTAAACGGCGGGTAACAAATTGGGCCAAACTTTCATCACTTAAATCTTTTTTGGGAGGAACAAACAATTCCAGTCCCATCCGGATCTTCCCCGGCCAGGAAAGTAGTGTGGATTTGACGAGAGGTGTAATCATGGTAGGCACCATGAGCATCACCCCTTCCGGCAAGGGATGTAACCTTCCCCGGGAATAAATGTAAGTACCTTTGTACTCATCGTTAGTACAAAGCATCTCCCCTTCGAGACCAACCTTTTTTATTAACTCCACTGACCAGTACTTCTCCGGAAGATAACTGTCCGGACCACCTTCTACTAATAGATTATCGAATTTTTCTGTAACTATTTTCCCCCCAGGTAGTCTCCCTTTCTCAAAAATTATAAAATCGATACCCTGCTCTTTGAGACTTACAGCACAACCCAAGGCGGCAATGCCGGCTCCGATAAGGGCCACTTTTCTCTTCATTTTCCAAACAACCTTCTAATCAAACATTTGTTCATTCTTAAGTACGATCCGTCGCAAGGTATTTATAAAACTTGAGCCAAAATTTAGGGAGGAAATGCGTTTATAATCAATACCCCTCGTTTCTACCAGGGAACGAAAGAAAATATCTATATCGTAAAGGGTTTCAATATGGTCGGCAGTAAATCCAATCGGCACCAAAACGATGGTTTTAAAACCTTGGCTCGCGGCTTCGGTAATTAACTCGTCCGTCGTGGGTGTGAGCCACAGGGTTTTATCAATACCCGCGGGAATACTCTGCCATCCTACCGCATAATTCTTAAGATCTACCCTCAAGGCCACCGCCTCCACCAACTCTTTTACTTGATCTTCATAAATGAGCGTCTTTTCCCCCTTAGGAAGGCTATGAGCCGAAAAAATGAAATAACCCTCCTCTGTGAATATGTCCTTTATCTTTTCTACCCACACCTCAACAAAAGATTCTTCCTTATACCAACTTAAAACAGGAAGGATTTTTACCGTAGAAGGATTGTTCTTACGAAATAAGTCTATCCTCCTTAAGTAGTCATCACAGGTTACATAGGCATAGAAGGGGGACATAAAGAGAATAAGAACCTTTTTTATCCCTCGTGCCAGAGTGGCAGCAATAACCTCTTCCAGGCAAGGTTCTACATAACCGAAGGCGGGCAAACAGAGGTAATCGTCTCCTAAGGTTTGCCCCAAAAGCTCAGCCTGTTTTTCCGTAATGGCCACAATGGGTGAGTACCCGCCAATCCGTCGATAGCGGTTCAAGATTTCTGCCATAGCCTGTGACGGAAGTTCTCGGCCCGTAAACCTTTTAACAAAGGCAGGAACATCAGATAATCGGCGGGGTCCCCCCAGGGCAACCAGGATAACAGCCATCTTCATCGGCGGTCACTTAACTCATGAACAAGATCAACCATAAATTTCACATTATCTACCGGCGTGGTCGGGAGGATTCCATGGCCGAGATTAAAGATGTGGCCGTTCCGTCCGGCAACCCTTGTTAGAATATCGTGAACCCGAGTTTTGATATACCCCTGCGAACCAAAAAGGGCAACGGGGTCCAGATTTCCCTGGACGGCACACTTATATTCCAATAATTGCCAGGCTCTATCAATCTCTATTCGCCAATCTAAACCGATGACATTACCTCCGGCTTCGTAAAGCAAGGGTAGAAGATGGGAGGCATTATAGGCAAAATGAATATGGGGTACCGAGCGGTCGAGGGCAGACATCAAACGTTTCTGATGGGGCAAGACGTAATCAAAGTAATCCCCCGGGGAAAGACAACCCACCCAACTATCGAATACCTGTACCGCCTGGACACCTGCTTCAATCTGGGCGTTTAAATAGCGCGCCACCGTATCTGTCAGCTTTTCCATTAAGAGATGCCAGGTCTCCGGTTCTCGGTACATCATCGATTTCGTGAGAATGTAATTTTTCGATCCGCCTCCCTCGATTATATAACTCGCCAAGGTAAAAGGAGCACCGGCAAATCCGATGAGTGGTACCCTTCCGTCGAGCTCCTTCCGCGCCAAACGTATCGCTTCCATCAGGTAGGCCACATCTTCTAAAGGATCGATTTCCCTTATTTTCTCCACCTCTTCCCGACTCCGAATGGGGTTTTTAATGTGGGGTCCATCGTCTTTTGTAAACTCGAAATCGATACCCATACCCTCCAGCGGGAGAAGAATATCGGCAAAAATTATGGCGGCATCGAGTTCAAAGTAGCGAAGCGGTTGAAGGGTAATCTCGACCGCCAACTCGGGATTTTTACAGGTTTCTATAAAGCTGTATTTTGCCCTCAGTTTACGATAATCTTTTAGGTATCTACCCGCTTGTCTCATCAACCAAACGGGGGTTAAATCCACCTCTTCCATTCTACAGGCTCTCAAGAATCTATCGGCGCGGGCCATGTAATTTTTCACCTCTATCTAAAATGGGGAAATATTAAAAAATTCCTTCAACAATGTATCGGCAAGCAGGACACCTGTTACCCTCAAGGTCATAGCGCCAAACAGAAAAGCCGCGCCGGCCAATGAGGAGTCTTTTGCAGTTGGGGCAGTAGGTATTCTCTCCCTCTCCGGCCGGTAGATTGCCCACGTAAACATACTTTAACCCGGTATCGAGCCCTGCTTCACGAGCTTGGAAGATCACATCGGCAGGGGTAGGGATCCTATCCGTCATCCTGTACTGGGGATGAAACCGACTGATATGCCATGGTGTCTCCGGTCCCAGGGAATATACAAAACGGGCAATTTCACGTAATTCCTCCATATCATCATTTAAGCCAGGAATGACGAGGGTCGTTACTTCAACCCAGATACCCAAATCCTTCATTTTTTTTAAACTCGTAAGCACTGGCCCCAGATGGGCACCGCAGTACTTTCGATAGAAATCCTCTCGAAAGGATTTAAGGTCTACATTGGCTGCATCTACCAAACCGGACATAGCTTCCAAGGTCTCTTCCGTCATATAACCGTTTGTTACAAAAACATTCTTAATCCCCTTTCTCTTGGCCAGACGAGCAATATCTATAGCATATTCAAAAAAAATCGTAGGTTCCGTGTAGGTATAGGCGATGGTCTTTGAATCTGAAGACAAAGCCCTTTCTACAATAAGTTCCGGTGAAACAAAGCGGCCCATAATCTCCCCCGTCTCCCGGGGAAGCTGGGAAATACTGAAATTCTGACAGAAATCACATTTAAAATTACAACCCATGGTGGCGATAGAATAGGAACGGGAAGCAGGAAACAGGTGAAAGAGAGGTTTTTTCTCGATGGGGTCGACATTTTCCGCAATTACTCTGCCATAAACAAGCGAATAGAGGGTACCGTCTCTATTTTCCCGAACACCACAAATTCCCCGCCGGGAGGGTGCTATGCGACACCTATGGTGACAGAGGTAGCAAACCACATTTAAATTTTCTTTTTTCTCAAAAAGTTGCGCCTCTCTAATCATCTTTCCACGGTTTTCCCCACAATCCCGTGAACGGGACGACCGCCTTCCTGTTTAATCTGGTAAGAGGTACGGATTAAATCCTGTACGGTATGCCTGGTAAAAGTTACGGGAAAAGAGATACCCAAAAAAGCCCCGAAAGGATTCTTCCTGGTGGGTAAGCGTTCCTCAATAAAGTTAGCCTTCAAACAGATCAAGGGAGGAAAAAAAATAACACTCCCCCACTGAATACGACTGTGGGGAAGCAAGCCCTTAATCATACCCATCAATTCTAAGATATGGAAGAAACGGGCACTTTTATAAATAGAAGGAGAAAATAACCCCTTGACCCTTCTACAGACGGCCGTAAGGGAGCACTTATTCAAAACCCCCAAAAAAATCCTCCCCCGACATACCCGAATGGCCTCACTTAAAGCCTGGAGCGGATCCTGGGTAAATTCAAGGGACGTAATCATCGTAACCACATCAAATTCGTTATCGGAAAAGGGAAGGTCCTCTGCCATCCCTTCATAAAGCTCCGAAGCTTGGCCTAACTTTTCCCGCGCTATCGTTAGCATGGCAGGAGAGGGATCAATTCCTGTAACTAAACATCCCATATTTTTAAACATAATAAGATGGTCACCGGTACCACAGCCTACATCGAGCAGCCTTTCACCGGGGCGGGGCATGAGAAGCTTTAAAATCAGCTCCTTTTCCCTCTGGTCCATGTACCTACCCTTAGGTGTTTCCAACCATTTATCGTAATTTCGGGCAACCGTTTCGTCAAAAACCAATTTAGCCCCCCAGAGAAACCATCTCTTTGACACATTTTTTTACTTGGTTTTCCGATGGGTCAATTTCGTGTTTTTGGGGTTTCGCCGAAATTGCCCCAAGCAGTACCTCTTTCAATTCTCTGTCTGAACATCCTCGGCGCAGCATGGTTTTCAAATCTATTTCCCTATCTTTTAAAAGACAGGGACGAAAATGACCATCGGAGGTTAACCTTATCCGATTGCAGGCATTGCAGAAATGATGGCTAATAGGACTGATAAAGCCGATCTCGCCCATCCCGCCCGGGATTCTAAAAATCCTGGCCGGACCGTCCGTTTCCGTTCCTCTGTCCACCGGCTCCAAAGAATAGGTCCGGTTAATCCTTTCCCAAAGAATATCGTTGGAGAGAAACCTATGTTCATATTGAATTCCTGCCTGACCGATGGGCATAAGTTCAATGAACCTCATCTGAAAGGGATACTTAAGAGAAAGAGCCGCAAAATCCAAAATCTCATCGTCATTTACCCCTTTGATCACCACTGTATTCAGTTTGATGGGATAAAAACCTTCCTTCAGGGCCGCCTCAATGCCCTGCCAGAGAACCCTAAAATCGCCTCCCCCGGTAATGGCTGCATATTTCTTTTCTTTTAAGGAATCAATACTTATGTTTATCCTCCTTATCCCTGCCTCGTACAGGGGTGCGGCATATTCACCTAAGAGTAAGCCGTTCGTCGTGAGACTTATATCCTTAAGGCCTGAAATAGAAGAAAGTTCCCGCACAAAATCGATGATGCCCCGCCGAATTAGGGGTTCACCACCGGTAACCCGCACCTTGGTGATGCCCAACTCGGTGGCTACAGACACAATTCTCAATATTTCTTCATAACTTAAGATATCCTCGTGGCCCAGCAGGGAAAGACCTTCTTTGGGTCGGCAATACTGGCAGCGCAGATTACACCTATCCGTAACGGATATTCTTAGGTAATTGATTTTTCGGTTATAATTGTCTATCATAGTTTATCTCAAGAAACTTTTAGCATAACTTAAGGGTATGCACAAGTAGAAGGGAGAACTTTATGTTTAAGAAATGGGAACAGGGGCGCATCTTTATGGGAAGGATAGCCCATGGTACGGATTTGTTAGAGGAACTTACACGTTTCTGTGAAAAGGAGAGAATAACCTCGGGTAAAATTGAGGCCATCGGGGCAGTAAAAAGGGCATCCCTGGGATTCTATAACCAGGAGTCTCAAAAATATCAATTCATTACCTTAGATCGCCCATTCGAGATATGTGAGCTTTTAGGGAATGTCTCACTAAAAGACGACAAGCCCTTTGTCCACGCCCATATAACCTTATCGGATAGGGAAGGGCACGTTTTTGGCGGACATTTGGCCCCCAATACCATCATTTTTGCCTGTGAATTCATCGTTTATGAGTTTCAGGGTCCACCCTTTACCCGGGTATTCGACCCCGAAACAGGTCTTTTCCTCTGGGGATAGCATCTTCTTGAGGGAAACCCCTTGACAGGCATCCTCTGATGGATTAGAGGAAAAATCACGCCAAATTTGGGAGAGGGCTTATGGAAAGGATACCGATTACAAAGGCAGGATTTGAAAGATTAAAGAAAGAATTGGAGATGTATAAAAACGTCCTTATCCCCGAAAATATAAAGGATATCGAGGATGCCAGGGGTCATGGAGATCTGTCGGAAAATGCCGAATACACAGCAGCAAAAGAAAGGCAGGCTTACTTACAAAGCAGAATCAAAGAAATAGAAAATAATCTTGCCTTATTGGATGTCATTGAAATCAGAAACTGTGTTTCCGACAAGGTTGTTTTCGGTTCGTCCGTAAAAATAGTGGACATCGATAGTGGTGAGGAGAAGGAATACCAGTTAGTAGGCCCTCTTGAGTCCGACATTAGCAAAAACATGATATCAGTGACAGCGCCCTTAGGGAAGGCCCTGATCGGCAAAAAGGTAGGTGACACTGTAAATGTAATAACACCCGGTGGGTTAAAGCGTTTTGAGGTTATAGAGATCAGTGTTACGCCTGAGTCCAACTAAGGCAATTACCCTCTGCCCGCCACGTTTAAGCGGGTTATGGCCCGCAGGAGGGCGGCGCGTAACTTCTCGTATTCCTCATCACCCAGACGGTGAGGTGTTTTTGCCAGCGCTGCTTGAGCGCGCTCTTTGGCCTGTCGCGCCCTTTCCCTATCAATATCTTCTGCCCTTTCGGCCGCTTCTACAAGAACGGTAACCTTATTTGCCGCCACTTCTGCATAGCCCTTACTTACGGCAAAATGGTGACGTTTACCCTCTTTAATAAAGCTCAACTCCCCTATCTCCACAAAGCTCAAAAGGGGTGTATGTCCCTTAAGTACCCCGAATTGCCCCTCACTTCCAGGAATCGTCACCTGCTCCACATAACCACTGAAAACCTGCCTTTCTGGGGTTACTATCTCCAGTAAAATCTCATCAGCCATCCAATCCTCCGGCTATTCCATTAGCCTCTTTGCCTTTTCCACAGCTTCATCAATCGTTCCCACCATATAGAAGGCTTGCTCCGGTAAGTCATCGTGCTTACCTTCAAGAATCTCCTTAAAACCCCGGACCGTCTCCTGAACGGGTACAAATTTACCTTCCGTACCGGTAAACTGAGCCGCAACAAAGAAAGGTTGCGACAAAAACCGCTGAATTTTCCTTGCTCGGCTCACGGTGAGTTTATCCTCCTCTGAAAGCTCGTCCATTCCCAAAATTGCAATGATATCCTGAAGGTCCTTGTACTTCTGCAGGGTCATCTGGACGCGACGCGCCGTTTCATAGTGTTCCTTCCCCAAGACATTTGGGTCAAGGATACGGGATGAGGAATCGAGAGGGTCCACGGCAGGGTAAATACCTAATTCCGACAGCGGACGTGACAAAACCACCGTTCCATCCAGATGGGCAAAGGTTGTTGCCGGAGCTGGATCAGTGAGGTCATCGGCCGGCACATAAACGCACTGGACGGCCGTGATCGAACCACGTGTGGTCGAGGTGATCCGTTCCTGCAATTCCCCCAAATCTGTGGCCAAGGTGGGCTGGTAACCCACGGCCGAAGGCATGCGCCCGAGGAGGGCCGAAACCTCCGAACCGGCCTGGGTAAAGCGGAAGATGTTGTCTATAAAGAGAAGGACATCCTGGCCTTCTACATCCCTAAAATACTCCGCCACCGCCAACGCAGTCAGTGCCACCCGTGCTCTCGCTCCGGGCGGTTCCGTCATCTGTCCATAAATGAGAGCCGCCTGTTTAATGACCCCTGATGCTTTCATCTCGAGATACAGGTCATTTCCTTCCCTCGTCCTTTCTCCTACGCCAGCGAAAACGGAAATACCCCCGTGGTGCATGGCAATGTTATGGATCATCTCCATCATAACAACGGTCTTGCCCACACCGGCTCCACCGAAGAGCCCCATCTTCCCGCCCCGGGGAAAGGGGACAAGAAGGTCGATTACCTTGATGCCCGTCTCGAGAACGTTTACCCTCGTATCCTGTTCCAAAAAGGTGGGAGCCTCCCTATGAATGGGGGAATAATTCTTGGCAATTACCGGTCCCAGACCGTCCACCGGTTTCCCCACTACATTTAGTATACGTCCCAGGCATTCCGGACCCACCGGCACCTCAATGGGTTTACCCGTATCTTTCGCTGGCATCCCCCTCACAAGACCATCGGTTATCCCCATGGCTATGCAGCGCACCACATTATTGCCTAAGTGCTGCGCCACTTCCACCACAAGGTTATCTTCTTCATCATCTATGGCAGGGTTGGTTATGGTAACGGCATTAAAGATATTCGGAATATTTCCATCCTCAAAGGCTATATCAACAACCGGTCCGATTACCTGAACCACTTTTCCTATATTCATTTCTCTCTCCTATCACGTTTAATTTTATCCCTTAGCCAGGGCTTCTGTCCCACCAACGATATCCATCAATTCCGCCGTAATGGCTGCCTGCCTGACTTTGTTAAATTTCAGCGTGAGACGATCGATCATCTCCTCGCAGTTACGCTTGGCATTATCCATGGCCACCATCCGCGCCCCGTGTTCTCCTGCCGATGTCTCTAAAAGGGCCCGGAAAATCATCACATTCATATAAAGGGGCAAAAGCTTCCCCAAAAGGTCGGCTTCCGCCGGTTCATAAATATAATTGATACGTTTCTCAAAAGAGAGCCCTTCCTGGTGTGGGGCAAAGGGCAACGGTAGAACTTTCAAAACTACAGGGCGCTGCACTGCCACATTCCTGAACTCATTGTAAATTAAATAGAGCTCATCGTATTCACCTGAAATAAAGGCCTCCTCAAGGATCTTGGCAATCTGGGAGGCCGTCTCCATATCGAACTTTTTCAGGATATCGGTCCGTTCGTCTCGCAGAGGCACCTTTTTTCGGAAATAGTCACGACCCTTTTTCCCGATGGGAATCAGGGTAATTTCTTTCCCCTCCCGCTCAAACTGTTTTATGACCCTCTCCGTTGTCTTAATCACATTATTGTTGAATCCTCCACAGAGCCCTCGATCGGAGGTCATACATAAAATCCATACCTTCTTTACTTCTCGTACCTCAAGCAGGGGATGGACTGCCCCCTCTAAGCGATTTATTAGACTGTCGATAACTTCCTTCAACTTTGAGGCATAGGGGCGAAAATTATCCATCCGGAGGTGGGCCGTTTTGAACTTCGATGCGGCCACCATGTTCATGGCTTTTGTAATCTGTCTCGTTTTCTGGACGGCCTGGATCTTTCGCTTGATATCCTTCAGGGCGGCCATTTAGTTCAATTGCCTCCTTCCTCAACTAACGGAAAAAACTGTATCAAATTCACGAAGTACTTCTTTCAACCTCTGCTCCAGCTCAGGGCTGATTTCTTTCTTTTCTTCTATCTCCCTCATTATTTCTGGATAACGGCTTTCCATAAAATTTAAAAGTGCCGGCTCATAATCCTTAATTGCCGCCACTGGATACTTATCCAAGTAACCCCGCGTCCCGGCAAAGAGTATTATCACTTCCTGGGAAAGGGACATAGGTTGGAACTGGGGTTGTTTCAGGATTTCCATCAAACGAGCACCCCTTTCCAAAAGGGCCTGGGTTGCCTTATCCAGGTCGCTGCCGAACTGGGCAAAAGCGGCCAACTCCCGATACTGGGCTAGATCCAGCTTTAGGCTTCCCGCCACCTGCTTCATCGCTTTTACCTGGGCAGCACCCCCCACCCGGGACACCGACAGGCCTACATTGATGGCCGGTCGAAAACCGGAATAGAAGAGATTAGGTTCCAGATAAACCTGACCATCGGTGATGGAGATGACGTTTGTAGGAATATAGGCCGAGACGTCCCCTGCCTGGGTTTCTATAATGGGTAAAGCGGTAAGTGATCCCCCACCCAATTCATCGCTCAGACGAGCAGCCCGCTCCAAAAGACGGGAGTGATTGTAGAAAATATCACCGGGGTATGCCTCCCGTCCCGGTGGTCTCCGAAGCAGTAGGGAAATCTGACGATAGGCTACGGCCTGTTTAGAGAGGTCATCATAGATGATTAAGGCATCTTCACCCTTATCACGAAAATATTCTCCAATGCTACAGCCGGCATAAGCGGCAATGTACTGTAAAGTGGCAGGGTCGCTGGCACAGGCCGAAACGACGCAGGTGTAGGAAAGAGCACCATATTTCTTCAGGTTTTCTACCACCTGGGCAACGGAAGACTTTTTTTGACCGATGGCCACGTAGATACATTTCACGCCCGTATCCTTCTGCCGGATAATGGCATCAATAGCAATGGCCGTCTTACCGATCTGCCTATCGCCGATAATCAATTCCCGCTGCCCCCGTCCGATGGGAGTCATGGCATCGATCGCCTTTATACCCGTATACATGGGCTCGTTCACCGGCTGTCGCTGGACAACGCCCGGCGCCAGCATTTCGATTCGACGGAATTCCTTTGTTTCAATGGGACCTTTACCATCTAAGGGGGCACCGGTGGGGTCTATTACCCTCCCTAAGAGGGCCTCTCCTACCGGCACTTGGGCAATCTTTCCCGTTCTTCTTACGATGTCACCTTCTTTTATATGGGTAACCTCACCCAAAACGGCCACACCAACATTATCTGTTTCTAAATTAAGAACCATCCCGAGGATACCGCCGGGAAACTCGATAAGCTCCATGGCCATGGCATTTTCCACACCGTAGACCCGGGCAATGCCGTCACCCACAGAAATAACGATGCCCGTTTCGCTTACATCTATCTTTTTCTCAAATTGGCTAATTTGCTGAGATATTAGCTTACTTATTTCCTCTGCCTTTATCATCTCCATACTACATCTCCTCTCCCAAGAGCTTCATCATATTTACAAGTTGCGTCTTGATGCTGCCGTCGTATACGGTATCCCTTATTTTCACTACTATACCACCTAAAAGATTCCGGTCTTCTTCAACTTCAATTTCCACCTTCTTACCGGTGAGGTGCGACAAAGTCTTCCGCAACTGGTTAAACAAATCTTCCGTAAGGGGAAAGGCTGTCTTTACTTGTACCCTTAAAAGACCCCTCTCTTCGTCAATAAACCACTGATATTTTTTGATTATTTCTTGGAAATGACCGATTCTTCCTTTTTCCACCAAAAGTTTTATAAATTTTCTTGTTGTTTCCTTTAAGTTCAGTGCTTCAGCTATCCTACTCACTAAGGCAACTTTTTCCCTTTTGGGAAAGACCGGGTTCAAAAAAAAGTCCCGAACTTCCCTTCTGAGGGATAAGACCTCTTCACATCGCTTCAGGTCTTGCAGGTAAGCATCTACAAATCCCTCTTCCTTTGCTACCATAAAAAGCGCCTGGGCATAACGCTTCGCTATTTCACTGGTCAACATTAATTTCTCCCTGCCATTTCCCTTATATACTCCATAACTAAACGACGATGGTCTTCCTGGGTTATTTTCCGAGCAATTGCCTTGGTGGCTATCTCTATGGACAAACGAACAGCCTCGGCTTTTAACTCCATACTTGCCCTTTTCATTTCATATTCCATTCTACGCCGAGCTTCTTCTTTCATCCGCTGAGCATTGAGCAGAGCTTCTTGGATAATTCTCTCCTTTTCCTCACGACCCCGAAGGAGAATAGTCTTTTCTAATTCTTCCAGCTCTAAAGCACCTTTTTCAAGCTTTCTCTCTAATTCTTCATACTGACTTTTCGCCTCATTCTTTTTCCTTTCCAATTCATCGAGCATGTCCTTTATAGAGGTCTTTCGGTTATGGAAAAAATCCCTTACCTTGGCCCCCACAAGCCAATAAATAAGGCCCACAAGAACGGCAAAATCAAAAGTACGCCAGAAGAAATCCCGCCAGTTTCGACCTTCCTCGGCCCCTTCCGTTCCAAAGGCAAGAAAGGGTAAAAAAAACATAATGTAAAAAGAAAAACTCCCTATTATCTGTCGCCACGGTATGGCTGGTAAGAAATCCTTGCTTTTCATTGGATACCTCTACCTAAGATCCGATGGGCGATTTCTTGGGCAAGTATGGACGTGCGCTCTTGTAAAATTCTTCTTGTCTCTTCCACTTCCCGGGCAAGCCTTTTGTGGAAGTCATCCATCAGTTGGGCAACTTCATCATGGGCTTCGGTAAGTATTGACTGAGCTTCCTCGTTACCCTCTCTTATAAGCCCTCGATTTTTCTCCATGGCCTCTATCTTGACTTGACGCATTTTTTCGTCATAAGCAGCCATTTTCTCTTCTATGGAGTGATTGAGATGGATTATCTCCCTTTGCGCATCCTCTATCGTTTTTTTCCGTTCATCGAGGACTCTAAGCATAGGTTTGTAAAGGAGAAAATTAAGGAGAAAAATTAAGAAAACAAAATTTGCTATCTGCCAAAGTAACGAAGAATCAAGCTGAATCACTTTTTTTATCTCCGAGAAAAAAATCTTGGCTTTATAATCATAAGTTAATTCCCCTGTCAAGAATCTTTGCCATAATTTATTGAAAGATAAACCGTCGCATCCGAACGTTTAAAATTAGTCCCATGCCTATCATTAGAGACACCAGGGAAGAGCCACCGTAACTCATGAAAGGCAAAGGTATACCCACTACGGGTAGGAGCCCTATTACCATCCCCACGTTTATAAAAAATTGACTGAAAATAATGGCCACAACACCTAAGGAAATAATCTGTCCTGGTCGGTCTTTAGCCTGAAAAGCAATTTTCAGACCCCACAGGATAAGAACGAGAAACAGACATAACAAAAGTAACCCCCCTAAAAAACCCCATTCCTCAGCAAAGACGGAAAAAATAAAATCCGTTTGTTGTTCCGGCAAAAACTTAAGCTGGGTCTGACTTCCCTTTAAAAAACCTTTACCCAACAATCCTCCCGAACCAACGGCAATTATCGATTGGATAATATGGTAACCACTCCCCAAAGGGTCTACCTGAGGATTAAGGAAGGCAATAATCCTGTCCCTCTGATAATCTTTCAAGAAGAACCATCCCGTCGGCAGGCAAATAAGGCCCACTAAAAATATAACCAAGAGACAACGCCATTTTAAACCTACCATGAAGATAATGGTGAAAAAAATGATCATAATAATGATGGCCGTACCCAAATCAGGTTGCTTCAAAATGAAAAGGAGGGGTACAAAAACCATAAGCCCGGGCAACCAAAGGTCCTTCAACGAATAGCCTTTCTCAATCTTATGTTCATCAAAATATTTAGCCAAGGCGAGAATTAAAGAAAGTTTCATTAGTTCTGAAGGCTGGAAAGAAAAGAATCCCAAGGCGATCCAGCGCTGGGAACCCCGGGTGGCAAACCCTACCACAAACACCAAAATTAAAATTATCAGGGTAACTCCATAAAACACATAGGCAAAACGCACTAAAAAACGATAATCAATGGAAAAAGCCGCTACCATAAGAAAGAATCCTACTCCTAACCATATTATCTGGCGCAGATACAGATTCCTAAGGCTATCGTCGGTAAGGCTTGCACCGGCACTATAGATATTCATCAAACCGATAGACGCAATTATCAAAACGAGGAAAAGGAAAAACCAGTCAAAATTCAATATCAAGCGACGATCAATTTTCATCCTTGGTTGCCCCACTTACTTTCTTATTCTTCTCGAGGAAGAAGGCATCGATTACTTTTTTTGCCACTGGTGCGGCGGCAGCACCGCCATGGCCGGCATGTTCTACAAAAACGGCAACTACAATTTCCGGATTTCTATAAGGGGCAAAGGCTACGAACCAAGCATGGTCACGAAAACGCCGCTGCATAGGCCTTCTTTTTTTTGCCTCGGCAGGAGGTAGACCTACTACCTGTGCCGTGCCTGTTTTACCACAGACATCGGCCTCTTTCCTCCTCGCCGCATAACCCGTCCCCCCCGGTTCATTCACCGCACCCCAGAGTCCGTAGTTCAGAATTTCAATATGTTTTGCGGAGAGAGGGATTTTACGTACTACTTCGGGGTAAAAAGTTTTTACCACCCTCCCATCGGTCGTCTCAATTTCTTTGATGATTTGCGGACGAAACAAGGTACCGCCATTGGCCAGGGCTGCATAAGCGGTGGCCAACTGAAGGGGCGTCACTAAATTAAAACCCTGTCCGATAGATATCGATATTGTCTCCCCCATTTGCCAGGGCTCGCCAAAACGTCTCTGCTTCCACTCCTTAGTAGGTATCAAACCACCTTTTTCCCCGGGCAACTCTATTCCCGTGGGTTCGCCAAAACCGAAGGCACGGGCATAGGTAGCTATTTTATCTACCCCCAGCATTTTCCCCACATTGTAAAAATACACATCGCAGGATTGCACAATAGCCCGATGGAGGTTTACCCGGCCGTGTCCCTTTTCCTGCCAGCAACGGTAGGTTCTGTTGCCCAACGTAAACGTGCCATCACAATAGAAACTTGTTTCGGGTGTAATAAGGCCTTCCGCAAGTGCTGCGGCTGCTACGATGAGCTTGTAGGTGGAACCAGGAGGATATTGACCGGAAATGGCCCGATTTTCCATAGGGTACAGGGGATGAGTGGAGAGCTTTTCCCAGTCTTCAGGGTTAAGACCCTGGATAAACAAATTGGGATCGAAGGCAGGTGAGCTTACCAGGGCAAGCACGCTACCGTTCCGGGGATCTATCGCCACTACCGCCCCTGCCCTTCCCTCCAAGGATTCCCAGGCTGTTTTCTGTATAATCGCATCAACCGTTAAAACAACATTGTAACCCGGCCGGGGTGGTAACATCCCCAAAGTCCTCACTTTTCTCCCAAAGACATTTACCTCAATCTGTTCGGCACCGTTTTTCCCACGCAGGATTTGGTCCAGATATTTTTCCAACCCGCTTTTCCCCACGATATCGTTCGGTTCTAACAATTTACTCACATCCTTAGCCAATTCCGCATCGCTTACCTCGCCCGTATAACCGACGATGTGGGCAAATATTTCTCCCTCAAGGTACTTCCTTATCGGGGTAAC
>Ga0315298_1007092_pt1 | contig 14931 bp, 23 predicted proteins | sample WHS_1_MG_FD_203077 | JGI IMG/M metagenome (GOLD analysis project Ga0315298, IMG submission 203077) | Extremophilic microbial mat communities from Washburn Hot Springs, YNP, Wyoming, USA - WHS_1_MG | ecosystem: Environmental > Aquatic > Thermal springs > Hot (42-90C) | place: USA: Wyoming... | reverse complement strand
TAGGGGTCCTTAGGGCCCACAAGAAGGGTCAACAAGACCGACATAGAGAATAGAAAGCAACCCTAGACAAACACCAAAAAAACACCACAAAAACAAAAAAAGGGCCGGGGAAGGGCCGCTAGGACGGACCGGGAAAAAGGGGGTTATTGACCCTTAGGTTGAGGCTTGCTGTATTTGATCAGGTTTTCCAGCCAAGCTATGACTGCCGCGGCTAGGTCCTGCAGGTCCATGTCGGGCCTCGGGGCTTCCAGCTTTATCAGGCCCCAGCCAGGGCCTTCGCCTATGTATTCAACCGTAATTATCGGGTCGTCGTCGGGGACGTTTATGCTTATGGACCAACTGCCGTCGTCTATTTTCAACGTGGTTCCTTTGGGCAGTTCACCGACCTTTACCCTCGGGACCAGTTTTTCTATTGGCATAGGTGTAGTAACACAGGGATATTTAAATGTTTCGGCCGTTCACCCAGGCCCAAGACCCGGAGAAAGATTTATAAACATGAAAAATTCTAGATACTAGGCGCCGGCCGGGGGCCGGACAAGGCCCAGGACCCTGCCCCCGTCCCGACGGAGGTCTGGACTCAGGCCAGCCCAATGCCGGCTTCCGAAAGCGCCCCGGCCGGCACCCGCCTGGCCTTCCTTAAGGACAGATTAACTTTATTTCTATAGAATTATTAAAAAATAGGGCTTTTCAGCGGCCCTTTAGGATCAGGTGCCTAAAGGCCTCTTCTTCTGGATCGGTTTTATGGTTGGGCAGAACTGCGGGGCCTTGGTGAAACAGCTTCCACTCTAACAGCATGACAAGGGCCATACGTATGGCTTCACTCCGGTTGGGCAGTATGCCCTCTTTAACCAGGCCGTCTACTGCATCTAGAATTCTCTTGGGTATGTGGACCGATATTAACACCATTCTGCTGTTTGGGTCTTTTTTAGGCATAGGCATAATAACACACCGGTATTTAACAGTTTCTCCGGTGCGGTACTCTATTTATCTTAACATGTTGGTGCTGACATGCTTCCATATGTATGGTACGAGTCCTTCACCGAAACCCTAGTGGCTGTAGGCATGGCGGTTGGCTTCATCTACTACCTAGTGACCAGAAGGGCTTTGAGGCTTTTCTTTTATTCTATAGTATTTATGGTAGTTGGGTCGGCTACGACCCTCCTGCCGTTTGTATACATTGCCTACGGTTTGTTTATACTGGGCCACGTTGGGGTCGGCATGTTTATAGACTCCCTGATATTCCTGCTGATCAAGCTGGTTCACATGGTGTCGGAGGCCGTGGAGCTGAAGGCACGTGAAGTAGTGGAGGTATGAGGCTTGGCAGAAGCAAAATCAAGAACATTGTCTACGTTGACGTCTACGACCAGAAGGCACAGGCATTAGAGGCCAAGGGGTATGAAGTGTTTGTCCTCGGGGGCAAGCCGGTGTATCTAGCCCTTAAAAGCAGTGTGGGGGCATGTTCCGGGCCGACGCAGTACAGTGCCCGCCACTGCTTCGGCAGTCCCCTAAACGATGTAAAGGGAAAGACCTATGAGGTGGCTGGGTATGACATAAAGGGCTATGTGATTAAGGACTACAGCCCGCCCCTTTGGAACATCATTTCTCAAATAAGCCGTTTTTTCGGGGAAAAGATAGGGGTTAGGGACGTCGTCAAAGTATCAATGCCGTATTGGGACTCCAGCGGCCAGGTGGGCGTTGTGACGGGCGGCGTTCTCGGGGCCCCCATAGGCCTGTTTACTAATATCCCGCTTGTAGAGCCGGAGGACGTAGTGGACAAAGATGTGGCCGTGGACGTAGATGTGCCTGAACAAGACACGATACAGTGCCACGTATTTGACTATGCTATAATTGATATCTTAGTCGACAAGGTGCCGTGGCCCCACGAGGTCCTCGTGGCCCAATGCAGGCGGCCCCTCCGGCCGGGCAACTCAGGGGGGCCGGTGAGGCTTAAGGAGCAATGAGGGTTTTTAGGGCCCTCGTGGACCCAATACTGGACATTTTTTCCGGCATCGGAGTATATACTTACGGCGCATTTGGATACCTAACCTCTAAGCTGGACTATGTAGCACAGGTAATGGTTGTCCTAATGCTTACTGTTTACACCGTGCTTAAGTCCAGGGAGGACCCCGTGGTGCTGACAAACTACGGCTACTTTCTGGCCGGCTACTTCGTGGGCCTCGAAGGCGGGGCCCTTCTGAAGGTGTAGTACTGCCACGTCAATAGTCTATTTAAAAATGCCACAACTTTTAGGCCATGGGCCGGAGACTGAAATTCCACATAACAGCAACCATATCCCCCGAGGCCGGGGAGTACCTGGAAAGAATAACAGATGAATTTTTTGGCGGGAACCGGTCGGAGGCATTAGATGCCATAATCAAGTGGGCCAAGGAGAGCGGCTTCCACATAGTTGCCGTTCCTATTAATAATAAATAGAAAATCATGAGGCCTAAGAGGGTCCACGAAATTATCACGTGTCCGCAGTTTCAAAACGGCACATATGATGAGTCTAGGCATGGGGGCCATGCAGTGGAGGCCATGCTGGCCGAGGTGCTTGAGAAGCACGGCTTTTCGGCCCAGGTTGAAATAGAGTATAAAGACATAGTCGGCCACCCGGACTTTGTAAAAACCACCGATAAATACATAGAGTTTATAGAGGTCAAGAACACGGGCCAGATGTCGTATTCACATATACTCCAGGCCAGCATGTACAAGTCGTTGCTACATAAAATACGCAACGTGCCCATCATAGGCTACATACTTTATGTAAAGTTCCGGGTCGTCTTAGGGGACAACCCAGTGACGCCCAGGTGGGTTAACGACTTGGGCATGCAGTATGTATTCCTGCCGTTAGATGCCGGCAACAACTATGTAAACTGGGGCCTCTTCAGGGTGTCGTTTAAATCCAAGCTGGCCGGGCCCTACTGCGTCAACTGCCGCAACACAGACTGCAGAATAAGACATATTATACTAAATGGACCTAACAGTGCCCAATTGGACATAGAGGAGTAGGGGGCGAAACGTTTAAATACCAGTGTGTTATTACACCTATGGCCCGGTACAGATACGGGTCAAAAAGATACGGACAAAAAAGAAAGACTTTTTCCAACTACCGCGGGGGGTACAGGGGCTACTCCCGCGGGTACTCCCAAGCCCCTAGGGACTACCAAAGGGCCCCGCAGGCCGACGTCAACGTGGTGGTCGGGAGGAAGCGGATGTGGATATTCAACAACACCGACGACGTCGTGGCAATACTGCCGGGGCAGTATATAGTACTAGAAATAACCAGAGAGGGCGACAACCAGCTGGGCCACTTCTTCAGGGCCGTGGTGCTGGGAGACGGCAAGGCCGGGGCCCAGGCCAAGGCCCCCGAGGCCCCAGAAGAGAGGCCTCAGGATTGGGTCTAATATGGCCCAGGCCGACATAACTAAGTACACTGTCCCTGCAGAGGCCTGGTGGGCCGCGGTGAAGAAGAGCTGGCAGTTGCAGAACGAATACGGAGTGTCGGTGGACCCGGCCATGATTTTGAACACCCCCGATCCGATTAAGGTGGTTCTCGGCCTTAACAAACAGCTGTTTAACGCGGCCCGGCCGGAAAGCTTCCTTTCGAGGCCCGTGGGATATCAGGTGAAGGGGAACATGATATACGTCAAGTATCCCAACGGGGTCAGGGCCATGGTGCCCCTTCTTGGAAAGACTGAAGAGGAAAGGGTAAGGCATGCCTTGAAAGTGGCCAGAAGCTGGCACGTGGTGTCTTTAAACGGCCGCGGGTATGTGGTCAAGGAAATAATGGACCTCACGGCCGATGCAGAGGCCGCCAAGGCCGTTGTGGAGGCCGTGGGCAAAAAGAGGGCCGTGGCCATGGCCCTAGGCCTCAAGCCCGAGGCCTTGGACGGGTACTGGCACCGGGCCGTGGTCCTCATAACAAGGGCCCACGTCATGGAGCTGAGCCAGCCGGCAACGGGCAAGTCAACATACGGCTGGTACATATCGAGGGTCCTGGGGGGCATCGTGGTCAATGAGCCTCCGAGTGTGGCCTACCTGGCCGGGGACGCTAGGGATGGGTCATTCGGGGCCGCATTTACGTCAAACATCGTGGTCTTCGATGAAATAGACAAGTGGGCCAAGAAAGGCGAAAGCATGGCCCAGACCATGGATGTGTTGCTGTCCGGCATGGAAAACTGCGTCTGGGCCAGGGGGGCCGGCAAAGGCTTAAGCTACAGCAAATGCGTGTCCACGGCCTGGTTTGGGAACACCCCGGCCACGCTGACTGAGGTGCCCAGGGACCGGGCCAAGATTGCGGAATTGATGACCAAGTTGCTCAAAGTCAATGCCGGCCCTCTCATTGACAGGATAAGCATCATAGCTACCGAGGCCCCACGGTTCAGGACAGACTACCTGGGGGACATGCTGAAGCCGGCCGTCGTGCGCGGCCTGTCAAGGATCATGACCGAGGAGGCCCAGCAGAGGTGGGACCAATTAAGACAGCAAGGGTGGGATGCACGCAGTTCCTGGCACTTGGCCGTGATAATGACCATGCTGGGTTGGGTCAAGGAAAAAGACATATCAATAGATGACGCTGTAGCAGTTTACAAGATGCTTTAATGCCGTGGGTCCATGAAGCGGTGGGGGTTTGGGCCGGAGAGGTGCTGGTTTCAGAAGATGTGTGAGCAGGTAAGGAGGACCAAGGGTGGGGTGGTTACAATAAGGCCCAGGGACTTAAAGCTCACGGGCCACACGGCTAAGAGGTTCATAGCCTACTTAGTTTCCCTCGGTTGCACCAAGAGGGGCCGCTACTATTCTAAGCTGATATGTCCCGCTACGGTTGCTAGGGAGGTGTGCCGGTACTACATAGAATTGTATAGGTACTTATTCTAATTATTTTAGCTAGGTCAAGGCGATAATCTATTTATCCAGCTGTGTTCTACTGGCCCATGTCAGCAACTGGAACACCAAGAATAATACCGGTCGAATTGAGGCTGGTGCTGACTCAGCTTAAGGCCCAGAAGCCGCAGTATGCCCCCTTCATAGCTTCGGTGCAGGCCGTAATAAACGAGGCCTTCGGCCCCCTGGGCATCTTGGCCTACGGTGCGGCCGGGGGCCGCGTCACTGCCTCCGACGTGTCAAGCTACGTCAATGCGGTAAAGCCTGAAGTTGCCAGCAAGCTACAGCCTCTAGGCGCTTCCCTTGACTTCTCTGCCAGCCCAGTCAGCGGGGGCCTGTCGGTGACGTGGACCGCAACAAAGGGTGCGGCTTCCGACACCGGGTCTCACACCATAGCCGGCAACGTGGAGGACGTGTCGGATGACTGGCTTCAGTCCCTCAGCATTGCGGCCAATAGATTTAGTAGGTGGGTCCAAACCCTAGACTCCACAAAAGCCAGAGCCATACTTGACGCCGCGGCTGTAGGCTACGAGGCCTTCATGACCGGAGGCACGCCAACTGCCAGGCAACAGATGGCGGCCCTCAAGCACAAGCTCAGGATCAAGGCCGTGGACCAAGCTATGTATATCCAGCAACTCCAGGCCGGTGCCACTAAGTACCAGACAGGCTACCAAATGGCTGTGGACAAATACAGGACCGTTGCCAAGTGGGTGATAGACGCCCTAGTGGCGGCCACCAAGGCCACCATATCCGTAGCCAAGGTCCTCTAACCCAACAAACCCACCCTTTTTTCCACAAATCTATTTATTTCTTTAATGAGGCACGGGACATGTCTTGGTTCAAAACTATATTAGGTGAGGTCTTTGCCTCGGGCCTTAAGGAGCACCAGAAGCTTTTCGATTTATGCATAAAGACATGTGAGCAGTCGGCCGGGTCTAGGTACTGGGAATGCGCTGAGCTGTGCCACAGGCACTTCAACGAGGTAATTCCGTACGAGGTGGAGGCCGGGTAGGGCCATGGCAGTTGCGGCGCCGGTGCTGTTTGGGGGCTCACTGGCCGAGGTCCTGGGCATAGCCGGGGCCGGGGCCGCGGGGGCCGCGGCCATTGCCGGCCTCCTGGGGGGCTTCAGGCCTCAGATAAATATCGGATTTCCCAATATCCCGGGACTGCCCAGCACCCCGGTTGGCCAGAGAACTGCAAACAACGCCAAGTCCCTGTCTGCTAGGCTTAGGTCTATAAGCCGCAGGTTGGGCCCCTTTGCCGTGGATATCCTCAAGGACGTGGCCAGGGAGGTTGCTGAGAAGGCCATAATGACCCCCTTTGCGCTGGCCGCCCTCACGGATGCGCTGGGGTACTGGATAACCTCGGATCTAATTGCCAGGTCCACGTTCCACTCCGACCTGCATATACCGACGCGGGACACCTTTACACAGACAATAGACATGGTGGCCGACACGATAGGGGCCTTGTTGTTAGTTGACGTGGTTTCCGGGAGGGACGTGGGTTCCGACGTGGCCGAAAGCATTATTGACTCATTTAATCAGTCCATTGTAGGCGATGCCATACGTGCCTACCTCGATACTGTGAGCGGTGTGGAGTCCGTAGACGACGATGAAATACGCGACGTGGTCGGCGACGGTGCCCTTGGGACGGCCGAGGAATTGGCATACCTAGGGGCCCGGTCGGGGCTGGACACGTTTTCGGCAATGGCTGAGCTGTATACCGGCCTGCTTCAGGGGGACAACACATACTGGAGTAGGGCTGTGCGTGAGGTTGATGACATAATGAAGAGGTGGGAGCGGGGCCTGGCCCCCGACGTGTGGGTCATGGGGTCCCTAGTTGAAAAGCTTGGAGAGGACCTGGCCGATTCCGTGTATTGGTACTTGTCGGTGTTTGACTACGTGGAGAACCGCATCAAGATACTCATAAGGGATTTGATACAGGCCTATTCGGCATATAAATCGGGGGGCCTCTCCGACTCCGACATGGAGGTGTTTGTCAATGGGGCTTTTGCTGAGCTGTCTGCCATATGGGATGCTATTTCGGTGTTTAACGATGACTACTTTGTAGATGCATATGTCAGCAAAATCGTGGAGGAATATGCGGCCTTTAGGAGCCAGGTGCCTTACGACGTGCTGAACAGATCTATAGAAAAGGTTCTGGAGGACTCGGGCAGGAGGATGGCCTATTATGCCGACCTCATGAGGGATACATACAGAAACATTAAGAAGATCAGGTCGGTGTCTGTGGCTCAGGAGTAGCCATGGGCGTAGATATAAGCTTCGTTATAAAACGGGCCCTCGAAGTCCAGAGGGACCTCCAGCTGGTCAGGTACAAGATAGGCCGCAAGCTGGCCCAGAAGCTGGCCCAGTTTGAGTCAAGCCCCATCGTGGCAGAGATAAACGGGTATCCGGCCTATATCTGGGTGCCTAAGGAGCGGGCCCGGGAGTACCGGGTGTGGCCTCCCACCTTGACCAGCCTCCAGGGCGGCTGGCTTGAGGAGAAGGGCCTCGTGAAGATGCCTATTATGATTGTGTCGTGGAACGAGGTGTTTGACAAGCTCATGCCGGCCTTTAGGTACCGGTCCCTCATATTACAGTCAATAAGGGGCATGTTAGGCATATTTACAAACATAGAGCTGGAGGCCGGCTACCTGGAGGCAGAGGGGTACGACGGGACGGTCAACTACGGCGACTTCAGAGGCTGGTACAAAATCACGCATGAGGGCATTAAGATTGACTATGTAATGCCGGTGGAGGACCCCACGGGAGCTACATACGACTACACGGTGACGGTCCAGCTGACCACCACAAGCTGTCCTGTTAGGCAGAGGCTTAAGGATATGCTGTATTCAGCATCCGACGGGTTTATCATCGAGTGCCCGGACGGGTCGGCCAAGAAGGTCCAGTATTCGGCCACGGACTGCCCGGCACTGGACCAGTTAGTCACACTGCTCAGGCAGATCCTTGACCAGCAGATACACTGCCCGGTGGACTTCCCCTCACGCGTGGTGTTCCTAGATGGACCGCTATCCGGCCTAAACTGGTCGGCCATGGACAGGAACTACTTCATTGCCTGGGACGGGGCCAAGGCCACTACGTATGACCTGTCGTCTATAGAAAGCATGTTTAAGACGTCGGTGGATACGTGCCGGAATTCCATGACTAAGCTGACGTGCCAGCTGGCTGGGGATGCCTGCCCGTCGGGCACCACTTGTATGGATGCGTACAACTGTGTGGAGAGGCTGGGCGGCACGTGCCAAGGCCAGTGCCCCGGCATGCCTAGTACCTATTGTTGCTGTAAGAGATGATTGTGAACTACGTTAAACCGGCCTTGGCCCTTAGGCTTAGGAAGTACGTAGACAGCAAATACTACGTCACGGCATATATGTCTGCACTCTTGATGTGCTGGGCCCGGGGCATATGCTCACCTGTGGAGCCCCTTAGGGCCAAGGTGGAGGCCGACCCCATAATTTCTAAGGTTAAGTTTGCCTTGGAAATGCAGGACTACGATCTGGCAGAAATGCTTCTTGGCTGGTACTTCAAGTGCACGGGCCGCAGGCGGTTCAAGCCCCTGCAACGTCTAGACACGGGGGAGGTCATATGGTATGAAACATCTAGTGAATATGTGACCAAGGCCCCCGACTGGCCTTGTGAATAGGTCGGGAGTTAAATTTAAATATATGAGTAGTAACACACCTATATGAGGACCCGGATCAGGAGGAAGACCGAGGAGCAAACCCGCTACCTTTTGCAGAGGGGCCTCGAACTGCACCGTGAAAAAATAAGGAGGAGGACCTCGATGCTCATAGCTGAGTTCCTGGGGATCAAGAGACTGCCCCGGAGGCTCACCTTTAGAGACGTGGAGCACCTAATAGAGGCCATATTCAGAGGCCGGACCCAGGTCAAGTGGATGTATGAGTGGGTCATGAGGTACCGGGGCAGGTGGCTGGCCATTAAGTGGGCCTGGTACATAAGGCAGAAGACGTACTGGAGGGAGCGGTTTGAGGAGCTGGCCCGGGCCGTAGACCTGTACAGAAGGCAGTACCAAGCCCTTAAGAAGGCAGACGTGTATTATTACTTGGCTAGGCTGTCTGCCTGGGCCGATTCATACGAGAAAGTGGAGCCGGAGATATGCACGGCCGCCAAGGCCCTCGGGCCCGTGGGTGAGGCCGTGAGGTTCTTCAGGAGGGTTACGGTTTACGACGGCTTCATGAAGCTGGCCGTGGAGGTGTCCCGGGCATGGCCAAATAGGCGGTATCGTGTAATCTTGGCCCTCGATGAAAGAGACCCCCGGGCCGACAAAATAGCCGACAAGGGGGGCGTATACATCACCGACTTCGGCCAAGGCAGGAAAAAATACGGAATATACTCCTTCAGGGTCTACGGCAAAGAACTGCCGTCGTTGGTCCGCATGTTTGGCGATGAGCTCATGGTTATGCAGATATGGACCATAGACCCGGCGCCGGTAGCACCCGAATGTGAGTAGACCCATGGCCGGCAGGATTAGGGCCTGCATATCTGACATGAAGATCAGGCCCCCGGTCCCAACGGCCAAGGACTGGTGCCTGGAGGTGGCCGGGGAGGTGCCCCGGCCCAAGCCGGAGCATCGATATTTTTCGGCCAAGGCCTTCTGGTTCAGGATGGACTGGGAGAGGGACGTGAATTCGGCATATCTGCAGATTGCCTTGGGCCAGGGGCTTGTTAGGCTGTACCGCGGAAATAAGGAGGTCAAGTCGGTTCAGGAGTTCAAGGCCCTAAGCAAAATTTTGGCCCCTTGGAAATACGTCGTGGTGCCTGAGGAAACGGGGTGGGCCGGCCTCCTCTACAAGTCACAAGACCCCAAGGTCGGGAAACCGAAATACTGCTACTCATTAGAAGAGTGCACACAGTACGAGGGCCACCTGTATAAGAGGTGGACCAAGTTCATACCCCAGCTGTTGATGGGATGGCTTAAGAGGCACTACGGCCACCCATTGATAGACTACGTAGCGTCTGTGACCAACTCCAAGCTGAGGCAGGCCTGCGCCCCGGCCCGGGAGTGCGTGGCCCACGTCCACGACGGCCTTGTCATGGCGGGGGGGCCCGGGCCCAGGTTGCCCTTTGACCACAAGACCGAGGAAAGGAGGGGCTGGTCTTGGGCCGGGATCGTGGCCCCGGGGGACCCGCCCCGGTTTTGGGGCTTTATGCCGAACAGAATTATGGACATTGTAATAATCAACAAGGCCCTCACCGAGTCGGAAAGCCCCCAGGAGGTAATGGAGAAGCTGGAGCACCTGTCGTTGTGGCCCGACGTGTTTTGGCAGACAATTGACAAAAAGCCGGCGGGTCTTGTGGACTTGGGCACGGCATTGGCCCAGGTAAAGCCCGACGTGCCAGCCCCAGATGAATTTATATGGGACCTCATAGATTGATGCATGACTAAGAGGGGCTGGGCCTACTTCTTTGACCGGAGGATCAAGGGCCGGAGGCTGTTCATAATATGGGAGGCCTTCCCCGTAGCTGTAAAGGCGGTATATACCGCAACGGCAAAAATTGGGGCGGCCCTTGGGTCCTTAACTAAGGTGTTTATTCAGCATGCATATTCAGTTCTTGTTAAGCCCATGTCGGGCACCCAGACTACGGTGAGGGCCCAGGCAACCTACACCGGCATTTCTGCCGGCCTTAGAGGCAGGGCATACGGACTCACGGCCCGGGCCTCTTACGTGGGCACGTCGGCCTCATTGAAGGGCCGGCCATACGGCCTCTTGGGCAGGATAAGCTATACGGCAAAGGTTGGGTTTGGGGCCCGGAGCGGCATATCTGCCAGGACCTCATACAGTGGGGCATCAGTGACAATGAAAGGGAGCCCAACCGGCTTTAGGGCCCAGGCGCGGTATTCGGCATCTACGAGGCAGTCAGCTACCTCGGGCACCAAGTTCGGCACGTCGGCATCTTATTCTGCATCGGCCTCTGCAGAAATAAACCCGTCGTGGTTGCCCAAGTTTGACTTAAATGCAGACAAGGCCACAGTTAACACACTCCCTGGGGCAACATACAGCATAACGTTCACGGTGTCCAACGTGGGGGGCCTCACGGCCCAGGCCGAAGTATCAGTATGGGACGTAGACGGCACACTTAAGGACCGGTTCACCGTGGAGCTGGCCCCCGGCGCAAGCTACAGCAGAACTGTGAGCTTCACGGCCCCCCAGGACCCCGGCACATACTACGTGACTGCCCAGGTAAAGAACCTATTTACACAGCGTATAGATGATACGGTTTCGGTTCAGATAAACGTGGCCCCCTCTCAATAATAGTCTATTTATTGTTTGTTAGAATAGCGCCACATGCAGTTTCTTGAAAGAGTAACGGAAAAAATCCTAGAGGCTCTTAGAGGCTCAAACGAGGCCGTGGTAATTGACTCGGCCGACGGCAGGGTCGTGAAGGCGTTAGGGCTTAAAACACAGCTGTTGCCAGCCTCCGTTGCAAACCCGGCAGACCCGTTTTACAACTCTTGGGCCGAGGCCGTGGCCACGTTGGTCGGCAGGCACCTATGCGGGCCGTACATACCGGGTGTCAAACTGCAGAAGGACCCCATACCTCTGTGCTCATTTCCCGACATAGACACGTCCAGCTGTGAATACAGATGCGCCCCCATCATGGTCCTTGGTATGGGCAGTGTAGAGGCCTACCTGCCTCCGTGCCACGGCAAAGAGTCCACTGCATGCAGTCCCTACGTAAACGAGGTGGAGCGGTGCGTGATGGTGAAGTCGGCAGGCTGTCCCACCACCGGATCCCAGGCCTACAACGTGGCCTATTCAATGCTTGACTTGTCCAGCAGGAGCTACACGGTCAACTATGTAGAGCTGTACTACAACGACAAGAGGTTGCTTAAGGTGGACCTAACCACACCGTTCCAGAAGACCAGCGACCAAATTGCCTACATCTACCTGCAGGTGGACTTCCCCTTCGACGCCTATGGCTGAATTCTATTTATTGCATTTAAGGAATAAGAAGATATGAACAACACGAATTTAGTGGTTAGATCTGACCCAGCAACATACCGACTTATAGAAATCTTATTCGGCCAGGCCAAGGACGTAAACGGTGCCGTGGTTAATGTGTCCAAAGCCGGCGATGTTTATGTCTATTTTGCCGGGGACAGCATATGCACGGCCTCGCCTGGGGACCACGCCCCATCTAACACATCATGGGTCATATATGCCCCGGCGCAGTACGTCCCCGATGGGTGGGTAGTTGGGTCCTTTGTCAACGACGTTGATAGGAACGTAACTGAAATCGGCATAATGCTGTTTACGGCTGGAACTAAGATCCTGCTGGCTAAGACCTGCCTGGCTCAGCCGGTACACTTATCCCCGGGTCAAGAATACAAGGCCTCGTTCCAGTTTGTCCTGCAATGAGCATCGAAATACAGTCGTGGCCCTACGTGGAGGTCAAAACAAGCTACACAGTTAGGCTTGTCAGGTATAGGGTCATATACAGAGGTGCGGCCTCGAACCCTCAGATTGCCGTATCGGCAACTTATGAATTCCTGCCCCCGGTGGGCCTCGTGAATTCTGAAGGCCTTAATCTATTTATTGGGTTTAGCCTGTAGGGGACATGTTTGACTACAAGTACGTAGTTGTCCCCCATATACTGAACAACCTGTACTACAATGCATACATTGACGGCCTAGGTGTTTCCGTGGACTACAGCACCAGCAAAATAACGGTGACCCCAGGCCGTGCCATTATTGACGGAAAAGAAGCCACATACCAAGGAATGGAATACGCATTTACCCCCGGCCATAAGTGGGCCGTGGTGTGGATAGACCCCGCAGACATGTCCCTGAAGGTCACCGAGGGACAGGAGGAGCCGCTGTCGTGTATTGACCCAGCTGTGAAATATACCTGCTTCAGGCCCAGACCGCCAACTGTCAAGGGAGTGACCTTGGCAGTGGTGCCGCTATGGCCTTGAACCTCCCTCTGAAAAAAATATCAACAGAACCAGGCATACCTAGGACATATACTGCAGTCGTGTATAAAGAAGGCAGTCATGTTTATGTCAAGGATGAAAAGGGAAGCATAATATGTCAAGACAGCACAACATCATGTCTGCAGGAGGCGGTGAACCATGTGGCCCAGCTAGGCGGGGGTAGGATTCTGGTCAAGAGAGGGACATATCGCATATACGGAGTCACAATACCTGAAAACGTAAGCATCACTATAGAAGGTGAAAGCGGGACCGAAATTAAATTTGGTGGAGCCGCAGTAGCACCATTCGACGCAACATACTCAGCTACAACAACAGCAGGAACTATAAGAACTATGTCATTAAAAACCTATGTATTTAATAAAGGGACACTTAGATTTAGAAATGTAAGACTTATATATGACGAAGTAAATACATCAAACCCACCCGAAACGGCCATAGCAGGACCGGGCACGCATATCCTCGAAAACATAAGAATATATAACCCCACATGTATCTCCTTCATAGATGCGTCGGGAGGTAGCTTAATTATTAGAGATGTTGAAGTTGAACAGCTTGGTGATGGCACATGCAATAAGCCAAATCTTGGTGGCGGTAATCCAATATGGGGCGCACCCGCATATGTAGACGTGAGAAACTTGACCGTAGATAAGATACTTACATGCACCGACTCAGCTTGTTCGGCATCATTACTAACCAGCGGCGACGTAGCTAGTAAAATAGATGGTCTTACTATTAAATACTTCTCAGGAACTAGATTTTGGGGCACCTTTATTGTTGGATTGTTAAGAAATGTCACTATTTTGGATGGTTCTGTTGCAGACAGGTTTGTGATTTCCGACTTTATAAATCTAGACAACTTAATAACATATCTGCCAAATACCTACATACTCGAAAATCCAAGATGCTGGCAAAGTGGCTGTTATGGTGGATTTCCATTCTTTAATAGAAAAATTAACAGAATAAATATAAATAATGTAAAGTTCCTTGCCCCAACTAGTGCTGTATGGTATATCGACCTGGGGCATCCACCGGACGGTATGGACGTATCTGTATCTGTAAATGACGTATTTTGTCCTACACCCAATTTAAACCGTACTAATTGTATATACGGTGGGCCGTATAGAGTATGGCAGGTAAACAAAGTCACATGTATTGACACTTCAAGTTGTGTAGGAATTGGCAACGAAGGCGGCGGTACCCATCCCGTCTCTCTTCATGCCAGCGATATACATCTCAGGGTAACTGGCCAAAACCTGTTCCCTGGATATACATACTATGCATTTAATGTAATTAGGTTAGATCAAAACTCCGCAAATATAGTCGAGGCCGTACTAAACAACTTAATAGTTAGAGCAGAAGGCGGGCCAAGTGATATGCCTGTCAATGCCGTCTCTGTAGCCGGAAGCGACCCCAAGTCGCAGTATTTAGCATTGCTAATGAACAATGTACATATGAACACATATAAGTTTGGAAAAGATGGCGGGCCTCAATTGACCGTTGTTGATGGCAGTAGGGCATACGAGACACAGTTTGTCAGAATCTCAAATTCATATATAATCACTAGTATACCTCCGTTGGGCACCTTCACATACGCGGCATACAGAAAATGGGGAGCCGGACTTGGTCGTTTAGATAGAATAATAAATAGCACAATAATAGATAGTTACTATGGCACGGTAGTCCCAATACGTAAGGCATCGTCCCAATTAACAGTAACCCCAGGCACTAACAATACATATGGCAACCCGGCCAAGTTCACTACAAACTGTGGTGAAATAACAAGCATGCAAGCCACAATATCTGTGTCTAATATTGCAAGCGGTGAAACCATAACAATAATGGTTCAAGCTGTCTATGAGGACGGAACAACTAGCTACAGAGAATACACATACGGTGGCTCCCCCATAACTATAACACTTGATGACATAGCCACTAGCATGATAACCGTATCTAGGGTGGAGTTCTATGCAAAAAGCAACCTATCCTCGACAAGCGCCAGCGTCTCAATATCTGTCAAAGGTATTTGTTAATATCCCTAGTTTTTTCTTTTTTCTTTTCAGCCCCGTCCTAGCGGCCC
>Ga0315298_1007091_pt1 | contig 14934 bp, 14 predicted proteins | sample WHS_1_MG_FD_203077 | JGI IMG/M metagenome (GOLD analysis project Ga0315298, IMG submission 203077) | Extremophilic microbial mat communities from Washburn Hot Springs, YNP, Wyoming, USA - WHS_1_MG | ecosystem: Environmental > Aquatic > Thermal springs > Hot (42-90C) | place: USA: Wyoming... | reverse complement strand
TGGAAGTCGGCCTTGGCCTTGTCCCAACTGATGCCCATCTTTTCCACCAGGTCTTCACAGGGTGAAGCGTGCCACTGCAACTGGACGATCTTGAAGGGATCGGCGCCACAGGCGAGCGCCGCGAGCTGCACGTCGGCGATGATAGGGATGCTGTAGTTCATGTCATGGGCTTTGCCGATCCACTGGTTTTTGTCCATGGTGGTGATACAGCCGGTGTCGATGCCGATCATCACGTCGGCGTTGGCTTCTTCCCGGGCGACCTTGATCTTGCGATTCATGGTGAAGCTGCGGGTAAACTCGCGCTCGGAGATGATGTGGCGGAAACCAAAGCCACAGCAGTCATACCAGGTGGAGTAGTCGATAACTTGGGCACCCAGGGCCTGGGCCATGGAGGTGCCGACCGCTGTGCGATTGCCACCGAGCACGCTGTTGTCGTAAATGGCGTCTTCCGCCACCATCTTGTAGTAGTGACAAGCAGCGTGGGTGGTCACGCGGATGTTACTCATGTCGATGGTCTGCAATTCACTGGCGATGCGGTTGCGCATAACGTGCAACCATTCACTGTAATGGACGACCTCTTCGGGGATGACAATCTTGCCGTCGACCAGACGACCGAGCTTGCCCAGGATCTTTTTGACCTTTTCGCGCAGTTCCGCGGATTCGATCAGGTACTTGCGGATTTCCTTGTAGTTACCGAAGGAGGTGCCGCAGTGCACCAAGGGAAAGAAGTGGCCATTCTCAAAGCCGTGCTGCTTGCCGGAGACGTACGCCTGATGGAAGTTGCGCAGGAAAACGGCGGCGAGGGATTCGACATTGCCGATGCCGGATCCGTGGTAGTTCCAGGCGGTGCAGGAGGTCTGATCGGTTTCGTCGAGGTAGTCGACGCCCAGATTGTTCATAAACCAAATCAGACTGGTGGGGTAACCGGGGATGTTGCCGCACTGACCACAGCTTTTGTGATGCCAGAGGTTGTTGGTAGGAACACGTTTTTTCCAGCCATACAAAGTATCCACTTCAATGGGCTTGTGGTCATCGTTGATGCGGTGGACGATGATCTCGCCTTCTTTCTCCAGTTCCCACATGTGATCACGGATGTCGTCCATCCGCTCGCCGAGGTCCATCGTGCGCCGGTCAACGTGGCTGCGCACCCAGGCCGTGGCCGCTTCGGCCTCGTTCGCCGAAAGATTCGTGTCCTGAAAAAAAGCACCGTGACCCGCTACGCCTTGCTGCGTGCTGTTGTCGCTCATGATTGACTCCTCAGTCCTTATCGCTCTGGCTCTCAAGCCAGTCTTCGTAATCTTCGCGCTTCTCGTCAATGAAGTCCTCAATCACGTCGAAGAGATTTTCGTCCATGGTTTCCAAGGACTTGAGCACGCCCGTCATTTCCCAGATGGTGTACATCTCTACAGAGGTCTTCAGCGACACTTCCCACGCCGTTTCCACAGTCTGCAAGGTGCGCACCGGAATCGCTTTACGCAGGATCCGCAGATCGCCTTCTACCTTCTGGATATTGGGGCCCCAGTCGGGAAAGTGATCGGGCTGAATCATATCGGGAGAAAGCTGGTTGCCGGTGGTGATCAGCTTGAGCATGACGCGACCGAAGGGCCGCAACACATCTTTCGCCGACTGCATGCCATGACGAATAGACACTTCGCGCAGAATCATGACCAGGCCGCCAGGGGAGTTCTTGAAAGGACAACGTGCCGCGCAGGTCATGCACTGTGCACAGGCCCAGATTTTTTCCTGCATCGCATCATAGATCTGCTCGATATTTTCAGTCCACAATAACTGAACAATCTCGCGTGGACTGTAATCATAGAACTGCGCAGACGGGCAGGTAGCCGTACAAATGCCACAATTCAAACAGCCATTGAGTTCGTGGTCATAACGAAAATCCGCGCGGACTTCGTCAAACATCTCTTTCATCTCAGCGTAAGTCGCCATTTACTCGCTCCTCGCTAGCAATTAATACGTCATACCTGTTGACCCGCAGTGCAGATCGACAGTTCACATAAAGAGCGTAATATCAGACTCTCCGGCAAACTCAAAGAACGAGGCAGCGCCACCAAGTTCAATGCCGTCAATGAAATCAGCCGTATCAAACTCGAAAAGATCAACGGTCATTTGACAGGCGATCATCCGTACTTCTGCTTCGACACAGAGTTCGCGCAGTTCTTCAAGACTGGCGACACCCTTAGCCTTCATTTTGCTCTTCATCATGGAAGTGGCCATTCCTTCCATACCCGGAAGCACCATCATCAGCGTCGGCATCGGTATCGGCATGGGCATTGCGGGATTCCCGAGCGGGCTCACGCGCAGATGGCTCAAATCCTTCTTCAACAACTGCAAGCCGTAGAAGGTGAAGAATATCTCGACCCCATAGCCGAGCGCCGCTGCGGTAGATGCCAGAATGAAGGGCGGATAGCCCCAATCCAGCGTGCCTTTCGTGGCGATAATTGCTAACTTTTTCTCGTCCATTATTTCGTACTCCCGGCCGGGTTTCTGCACCCAACCTCGATAAATTTAGGCTTTCTGGATGAAGAAGATAAACTCCCCAGCGGCTTCTGCGTGTTCCAGCAGAGGATTTTTCGTCTGCTTGGCAAACGCCTCGAAGTCCTTCACGGCGCCCGGATCGGTAGCAACGATCTTCAAGACCTGCCCAGAGGTCAGTTCACCAAGCGCCTTTTTGGTGCGGAGAATCGGCAACGGGCAATTCAGTCCGCGGGCGTCGAGTACTTTGTCTTCTTGTACCATGGGTTAACCTCCTCGGTTATGATGTCTGAAAAACTACTTGCAAGACTCTATCAGGAACAACATGAACAGCAAGGCAAATATTTTGATTTGATGATTAAGCACCCATATTTTAGAATATCCTTATTAACTGGGCAACTGCACAATGGGAAAGCCTCGATTGGCCCAGGCGGATATTCCACCCCGTAAATTAAGCACTTGGCCGAAGCCTTGTGCAGCCGCGAAAGCCGCTGCCTGTGCCGAGCGCCCACCGCTCAGGCAATAAAAAACGATCATTTGCGATTTATCCATCTGCTGCACAGACATGGGAAGCAGATGCAAGGGCAGGTGTTTGGCACCATCAATGACCCCCCGCGCCACTTCGCCGGACGATCGCACATCAATCAAGGTAAACGCATCCCCGCGTTCCGTTAAGGCCTTGAGCTGATCTGCGGTGATTTCTTGAAAACCGTACATGCATCACTCACTTACATGAAAGAAAAATTAGTTAATCAGTCTACACGATGCGCCGAGCGGCGTGTAGACCAGATACCAGAAACATCAAACGCCCCAAGGGTTAACCCCCAAGCCGCATCATGAAGACTCGCGCGGAACGACTTGGGTCATTTACAAAGTGGTGCCGATCCGGCTTATCGCGCCAGATACCCTGGATAATGGCCTCTGCGATCTGCCCATCACTATTCGACCCCCGGACGAGGTGTAAAAGCTCCAATCCGCTATCCTGACCCAGACAATACACCAAGCGCCCCGTCGCGGTGAGGCGTACCCGGTTACAGGTTGCACAAAAATCGTCGCTGATAGGAGTAATAAAGCCCACCTGGGAGCGTACTGCAGGAAGCTGATAAAGGCGTGCCGGGCCATTATCTGCGGGCTTGGTCACAGGTTGCAGCGGACCAAATTGCTGCTCGATGACCTGCTGTGCTTCCGCGGCGCTCAAAAATTGCCTCTCCTGGGCGATCGCCCCAGCCTCGCCCAGGGGCATGGTCTCAATAAAGCGTATGTCGATGCCGCGCTGCATCGCATACTCCACCAGCGCGGGCAGGCTATTTCCGTTATCCTGGCGAAGCAGAACGACATTGAGCTTAATCCGAGGAATTTCCGCAAGAATAGCTGCTTCGACACCCTCCAGAACCCGGTGCAAGTCACCGCCCCGGGTCACCCGTGTAAAGACTTCAGGATCAAGGCTGTCAAGGCTGATGTTCAGGTTATTGACACCCATACGCCGCAGGGCGGCGGCGCGGCGCCCTAGCAGTAATCCGTTGGTGCTGATACTGATCTTGCCCACACCGTGGCGACGTGCGGAACCGACGAGGGAAAGAATCTGCGGATGAATGAGTGGTTCGCCACCCGTAAAACGTATGTGGCGGACGCCGAGCCCGCTGAAAATGCGAATCAGGCGATCATATTCTTCTACCTGAAGATGATCTTCCCGCGCGAAGAAAGGGGTCCCTTCTTCTGGAGAGCAGTAGCTACAACGAAAATTGCAGTGCTCAGTGACTGAAATGCGCAGATAGGTGACATGCCGGCCGAACTGATCCGCTAATGCGGTCTCTCGTATCGGTTCTGCAAATAACCCTTGCGGCATGTCTGCTACTCCTTGGGAACCTTACCCGAAAATCTATACTAGACCTCTTTTGAGATCGCGCTCAACACTGCTGACGGCCATGATAGAGATTAACCACATGCTGCGCCTCGACAAAAAATAGCCAGCGCTCTACACCGATTCCGAAGATGACCGACAGAACGGCAATCCAGGCGAAGGCCGACTGTCCGGTGGCAATACTGATCACCAATGCGGCAATAGGAATGACAAAGGCGAAGATATACATCACGACCTTGACACTCCGCGCTTTAGCCGTCGGCAAGGTATGTCCGAACTCTTCCGTCAGGAAGGTTCCAAAGGTATGTCCCTGTTCCAGAATGCGCACGGTAGAACGATTGAAACCGATAGCGGTACGTATGGTCGGGCCACCTGGACGACCGATCCAGAAATAATAAATCCCCTTCATGACGGCGGACGCAGCCAACAGGGCCAGGGCGATACCCACCAGCGTGTCCGCTGGAGCGCCCATGATAATCCGCTCTGCAGCCAATACTGTGGCGCCGGTAGCCAAGCCCATGGCGTAAAAGTTGGCGGGGACCAGCGCTGTATTCCACTGACGAATCGTACGCAACACGGCGTAAATCATGCCTTGGCAGAAAACGGTAACCAGCCCGATGACGCCCGCCAGATTCACCAGAATCAACCCGACAGCGTCGTGGGTCCCACCAGTGAAGAACACCCAGATCAAATACAGTGCCGCAAACGGATAGTAGAGCACCGCAAAAACACCCTCGCGCGCCAGCCAAGAGGTACGCCAGCGGGTGAAGGCCCGCCAGGCATTTTTAGGGTTAGCCAAGTGGGCGGTAGACGACAACATGCCGATACTGACAAAGACGAGGGAGAGGATCACCGCGATCATGGTTTGCAACGGGCTAAGCCCCCTGTCGATCTGGAAATCATTGACGATGGCCGTGAGGGCCATGATGCCAAAACCACCGCCGGAGAACAGGGTCAGGAATATAACTGCGAGAGCCGGATGCATGGGGTCTCCTTAACGCTCAACGACACGATTGACCCACTCCTTTACCTTGCGAACAACCTTTTTCTTGAGCTCTTCGGTCGGGATGGGGGCGTGGACACGGGGGGGCAAATAGTGATTTGTGGGGTTGTAGTTGAGTTCGGGCATGAGCTGGTAGCCGCCCCGGTCGCGTACCGCACGGCTTACCGGGCTTTCCGGATCGTCAACATCACCGAACATACGGGCGTGCGCCGGGCAGGTCAGTACGCAGGCCGGCTGCCGCTCTTCTTCCGGAATCTCCATGTCGTAAATGCGGTCGATGCAGAGCGTGCATTTCTTCATGGTGCCGGAGACGCGATCCAGTTCGCGGGCACCATAAGGACAGGCCCAGGAACAGTAGTTGCAGCCCATACACTTATTCTGATCGACCAGTACGATGCCGTCTTCAGCGCGCTTGTAAGAGGCTCCGGTCGGACACACGGTCACGCATTCAGCGTTCTCACAGTGCATGCAGGACATGGGAAAGTTAATGGTTTTGTTGTAGGGATAGTCGCCCACCTCATAGTGACGGATGCGGTTGAACCACACGCCCGAAGGCTTGGCGCCGTAGGGGTCGTAGTCCGTCAGTGGCGCCGTTGTACCGCTGGTATTCCATTCCTTACAGGCCACCGCGCAGGCATGGCAGCCTACGCAGGTATCCAGATCAATGACCAAACCGAGTCTCATAACATTCTCCTTGGCATGTCAGGATTTCAGATTGACAGGCTTGTGGGTGTGATAACGCAGCACGTCAGGCGCAGGGATGTCTCCGGGTAGAGGCCTCATGGTCGGGAATATTGGCCAAGTGCCCTCTTCTCCAGGTGCTGCCGGGTAGATCTTGACCATCAGGTCATACCAGGCCGCCTGACCGGTGATCGGATCGGAGTTGGTCAGACGCCGTTCACCCTGCTTGGCCGGCAATAGCTCCGAAATCAGATGGTTCATCAGGAAGCCGCGGGTTGCTTCGGCGGCATCGGGCTTCAATCCCCAGGCACCCGACTGCTTGCCAATGGCATTCCAAGTCCACACCGTATCTTCCTGACAACCTTCGATGAGTTTGACCTGCACGCGAATTTTACCGTTGTGACTCTCTACCCAAACCCAGCTTTTGTCCTCGATACCCATCTGCAGGCCGCGCTGGCGGTTCATATACAAATAGTTCTGAGCGATGATCTGACGCAGCCAGGCATTCTGGCTGTCCCAGGAGTGATACATCATCATCGGCCGCTGGTTGACGGCGTAGAAGGGGTATTCCTTTTTGTCGATACGCTGCTGCTCTAAAGGCTCATAGAAATCGGGCAGCGGATCGAAGTAGGTTGCCAGGCGTTCACGATCAACCGGGTCCTTGGGCTGCGGCCCATCGTAAAGTCCTTGTCCCGCCAAACGGAAGCGCTGGAAAGTCTCAGAATACAATTCGATAACAATAGGATCGGCCGTCGGATTGAAACCAATACGCTGCGCCAGCTCCAGATAATCCTTGTTGGCAAAGCGGTAAAAAGCCATGGATTCCGGCAGGTGATACTTGAAGAACCCTTGATTTTCGATATACCGATCCCACTGGTTAGGGTTCGGCTCGCCACGCAGATGGCTATTACCATCCGCGCCACGCCAACCCGCCAGGAAGCCGATACCGGGCGCCCGCTCATAGTTAATGATGAAGTCTTTATAGCCCGTAAACCGGGGCTCTCCATTCTCTTTGGTGAATGCCGGAAACTTGAGACGACCGGCGATATCCACCATCACCTCCTGCCAGGGCCGCACGTTACGGTCGGGTTGGAGAATGGGGTGACGAATGGAGTCACAAATCGCGTCCGGTTCCGAAATAGGGCGATCAAGTAGAGAAATAGCATCGTAGCGCTCCAGATAGGTCGTATCAGGCAGAATCAGATCGCCGAAATTGACCATTTCGGAATGGAAGGCATCCACGACCACGAGGAAGGGGATCTTGTATTCGCCGTCGTCGTCCTTCGATTTAAGCATCTCCTGCACGTTAGCCGTGTTCATGGTGGAGTTCCAGCTCATGTTGGCCATGAAGAAAATCAGCGTGTCGATGGCGTAGGGATCTTTGTTGACCGCGTTGGTGATCACCATGTGCATCAGGCCATGATTGGCGATCGGTGCCTCCCAGGAATAGGCCTTATCGATACGTTTGGGCTGACCGTTTTCGTCGATGACCAAGTCCTCCGGTGCCGTGGGAAAACCCAGCGGCAGGGACTTGAGCGGCGTATTCGGTGCGCTGTGCTGCGCGGGCTTATTGGGCGGCGGCACGGGCTTGGGATAGGGCGCTTTGGAGCGGAAGCCACCGGGGCAGTCGATTGTGCCCAGTAAAACCTGGAGCAGGTGGATAGCGCGGGCCGACTGCATACCGTTAGAGTGGGCAGAGATACCGCGCATGGCATGCATGGACACCGGGCGCCCGATAAACTTGTCGTGCTTGCGGCCCGCCCAGTCGGTCCACTCCACTTCGATTTCGATGCTCTCCTTGAAGGCCACATGGGCCATTTCCAGTGCCAGACGTTCAATAGTTTCGGCAGGAATCCCGGTGATCTTGCTGGCATTTCTGGGCGAGAACTGATCGTCCAGATAACGCTCAGTGAGCACGGACATGACGGTGCGCACGGGTCTCCCGTCTGGCGCGGTATATTCGCCAAAGAGGGCGCCACTGGAACCGGCCTCCATACCATTGGCAAAGGCCTCTTTTTTGAGATCCCAAATCATGGGATGCCCTTCGGCATCACGCAGAATCAGTCCGTCACCCTTCTTGCCGGGGGTATTCACCACGAGGAAGGGCGCGTTGGTGTAGCGCAGGAGAAAGTCCCAGTCGAACTGTTCGTTCTGCAAAAGTACGTGCACCATGGAGAGTGCCAGCAGTCCGTCAGTGCCCGGCTTGATAGGCACCCATTCGTCCGCAATAGCCTGATATCCGGTGCGCGCCGGATTGATGCCGACAAATTTACCGCCGTGACGCTTGAGCTTCTCTAGCCCGATCTTCATAGGGTTGGAAGAATGGTCTTCAGCAACACCCCAGAGCATGAAATATTTGGTCCGATCCCAGTCCGGGTCACCGAATTCCCAGAAGGCATGCCCCAGCATATACAGACCGGCAGTGGCCATGTTCACCGAGCAGAAACCGCCATGGGCAGACCAGTTGAGTGTGCCGAACTGCTGCGCCCAGAGGCCGGTAAGTGCTTGCATCTGGTCACGGCCGGTAAAGAAGGCCAGCTTATTCGGGTCCGTGGCGCGAATGTGGGCGAGACGCTGGGTCAGAGTATCGATGGCCTCATCCCAGGAGATTTCTTCAAACTCGCCGGCGCCACGCTCGGTACCCGGCTTACGCCGCAGCGGATTACGCAGCTTCCCAGGAGAATACTGCTTCATGATCCCGGCGGAACCCTTTGCACAGAGGACGCCCTGATTGATCGGGTGGTTGCGATTGCCCTGGATAAATCGTACTTTATTGTCCTCTACCGTGACCTTGATGCCACAACGGCAGGCACACATGTAGCAAGTCGTGTATTTAATTTCCTGCGTGCTATGGTCTTCAAATTCCATGACGGTAGCCATCTTGTACCTCGCGTCTGCATGCCCCAAATTGGGGATATCCCGTTATCCCCGAGATGGTGGCGGAGCATGCCTGATAAAGCAAGTCAGCGTTTTTGATTTTGTAATAAGTAGCCCTTATTTGCTTTATACCCGGCACGGTGATTAGTTTAACGGCGCTTAACCCAAGGAGATTCACTCATGATTCGCAATGATTTCAAGGAACATTCGCGCATTACCATCACCTGGAAGGATAAGGAAGGTAAGCTGCGGCCCGGCAATTTCTACGTCTACGCCCTTCTCAAGGATGCCATGATCGTGCGCGCCACGGACAAAGACGGCCTGCTGCGTAAACTTTCCTTCGCCGACGTACTGCGCGTGGTGAAGTTTCAGGATGTGGCACCGCAGGATCGCTACATGATCCCCGATGAGATCCTGAAAGAGGCGAACTGGAAGGATCGGGATGTAATGGTGCGTTACAGCTCTTCACCGAACCGCGGTAAGTAGGTATCAGGCGGAAGGCGGACAGGACGCCCGGTCTCTCACCCAGAGGCCTGTCTTGCCGCCGCCTTTCCGTAAAAGGCGGGTGTTTTGTAATAGCATCCCGCGATCTATGGCTTTGCACATGTCGTAAATAGTGAGCAAACCCACGGAAACCGCAGTGAGCGCTTCCATCTCGACACCTGTCTGCCCGGCGCAGCGCACTTCGGCGCGACAAACAATCCGCGCCGGATCATGAGCAGGAGTCAATTCGACCTCGACGCCGGTGAGGAGCAAGGGATGTGCCAAAGGGATCAGCTCCCATGTTCTTTTGGTGGCCTGAATGGCTGCGATGCGTGCCACACCCAGAACATCACCTTTCCCCATTCGTCCAGACTCGATGCGTTCCAGTGTAGAATCCGCCATAATGATTTCACCTGCCGCCAGCGCAACACGCGTCGTCACTGCCTTCTTACCGACATCGACCATGTGGGCTTCACCTAGCACATTAAAATGATTGAGGGTATTGGGATTCGACATGGATATGGCACTCCTTTTGCGAGAGACTACGGAACACGCACCATTCAGGACGCCGCTATGACCTTTCCCAAACGGTTTTGGCTGTGGACGATTCTCTGTTTTTTCAGCATCTCTGCGCAAGCCGATCCACGTTTTCTGCCTCCCGAAATCCCGCGATCTATAACCCGTTACAGGTAACCGGCATACCTTCGCAGTGGCCAGTGCCGGTTTTTTGTCCCCCTGGTGCTAATCGTCGCCGCCTGGCCGGGCAGCCACAGGCAGTTGAGGCATTTCTCAGAACGGATGCTGTAGCCATTTATCCACAGACTTCATAGCTTTGGTCTCGGCCATTCCTCATGCTAGACTGCTCTTTGCACACGGCTTGTGGTGGATGCAGTAAGTTTCTGCCCCTTCAAAGCGGCTCCCTCCATTTTCAGCAAGGCTTTTAACTTGATGATATTCAAACGCATTCTTGGAATTTTCTCCACTGATCTTGCCGTAGACCTGGGCACTGCCAACACCCTGATTTACGTGCGCGGCAAGGGTATTGTGCTGTCTGAACCGTCCGTGGTAGCCATCCACACCGGGCGGCATGGGGCTACCAGCCGACGGATGCATGTCGGGGAGGAAGCCAAACGTATGCTGGGCCGCACACCGGCCAACATTACGGCTATCCGACCACTGAAAGACGGTGTGATTGCCGATTTCCAGATTACCGAGGCCATGCTCAAGCACTTTATCAAACGCGTGCACCATCAACGCTTCCTGAGCCCAAGCCCGCGGATTATCGTCTGTGTACCCTATGGTGCAACGCAAGTGGAGCGGCGCGCTATCCGCGAGTCGGCGATGAGCGCGGGCGCACGCGAAGTACACCTGATTGAAGAGCCCATGGCGGCCGCCATCGGGGCCGGGATGCCCGTTGCGGAGCCTACCGGCTCCATGGTGGTGGATATTGGCGGCGGCACCACCGAAGTCGGTGTCATCGCGCTGGGCGGGGTAGTCTACTCCCAGAGCGTGCGTGTCGGTGGTGACAAAATGGATGAAGCGATCGTCAACTACATTCGTCGCAATTACGGCATGCTGATTGGTGAGACTACCGCCGAAGAGATCAAGAAGAGGGTAGGCTGCGCCTATCCCGGTCAGGAAGTGCTCAGCATGGAAGTACGCGGACGCAATCTTGCTGAAGGCGTTCCTCGGACTTTTACAATTACCAGCAATGAAATTCTTGAAGCCCTTCAGGAGCCATTAGGTGCAATTGTCGGCGCCATCAAACTGGCCCTGGAGCAGACGCCTCCCGAACTCGCTGGCGATATCGCTGAACGAGGCATGGTGTTGACCGGCGGTGGCGCCCTCCTCCGCGATCTGGATCGCCTGATCATGGAGGAAACGGCACTACCGGTCATCGTTGCGGAGGACCCGTTAACCTGCGTGGCGCGGGGCAGCGGTCGGGCGCTCGAAGAACTGGAGTTGCTGGGTGAGGTATTTGCCGACGATTAAGCTTAACAGCTTCTCCTGAGCTACCATGCCTGCATTGTTTTTCCCCCGCCGCTACCCGCCGCTCCTTCGTGTAGCGGTACTGGTTTTATTGACCGTGTTTGTTTCGGTGTTCAGCGAAAAACATCCCAACATGGAAAGCGTTTCTCTGACCATGGCTTATCCTGTGCAGTGGATCAGTATGCAGGGAACCAGCTTCTGGCAGCAGGCTGACAACTACCTGCAAAGCCGTGCTGAGCTAGAGTCCGAAAATATCAGACTACACGCTGAACTCGTCGGTGCCGAACCCAAACTATTAGAAGCGGATATCCTGCGTAACGAAAACCGTCAGCTTCTTGCGTTACTCGATAGCATCCCCCAGCCGCCCGGGAAAGTGGCCGTCGCGCAGGTTATCGCGCAGAACTTTTCACCCAGTAGCCAGTTGTTAATCGTCAACATGGGGGCGCGCGCGGGAGTATTTGTCGGACAGCCGGTTCTTGCCGCAGGGGGAGTGGCGGGCCAGGTAGTCGGTGTTTCGCCTATGAGCAGTCAGGTGGCTCTGCTTTCTGACCTGGACAGCAGCATTCCCGTACAGCCCGCAGACTCAGACACCCCCTTGCTGGTAGACGGCAGGGGAAATATTGACAGCCTTGCGGTACCCTTTCAACCGCGCAACACCGCCCTGAAGGTCGGCGATAGACTGGTCACCTCTGGCTTAGGTGGGCGCTACCCGCCGGGACTGAATGTCGGCACGATTTCTGCGATCGTCCGTAATGGTGACCACTCCTTTGCACAGATTATGGTACAACCGGCCGTTCGTCTGGGACAACTGAGCACGGTGCTTATGCTCTGGGATAACCTATCCTCGCGGCCCGCGGCAACGCCATGATCGCCATCGCGCTCATTCTCGGCTTTTTATTCGCACTTACAGCAGAAACCATCCCCTGCGGTCCGCTTTATGCGTCACTCCATCCTGATTTTGTTGCTCTGCTGCTGCTCTACTGGGCGATCAGCAGCAGCTCTGAACTAAGCTTCACCATCGTCTGGCTGATCGGTCTGCTTCAGGATATGGTACTCGGGGATGTGCTGGGAGCTCAGGCTATCGCTGGGGTTATTATGATTTATCTGCTCTACACTGGCCTTGGCAGAGTCCGCGGCCTGTCGTCCTGGGAGCAGTTGTTCTTTATATTTCTATTATTGCTAATGCAGCGTTTGCTGGTCTGGTTGTGGCAGGCTTGGGCAGGTGCCATCACCTGGCATTTTTCTCTACTCTTGGGACCCTTGATCGGCGCCCTGCTGTGGCCACTTTTTACGCTGGCGCTCGATTATCTGCGTCACGCATTACGCCCGCGACATATATGAACGCATTACAGCCCGCCCAGGAGCATCGGCTATTCGTCGGCCGGCTTCTCGTCGTGGCGGGATTGATCGCTCTGCTTACGACCATAGTAGCTATACAGGTATTCAGGCTGCAGGTCTGGGACCACGACCACTACGCCACCCAATCCACCCATAACATTATTGCCTTGCTGCCGATCGCCCCCCTGCGCGGCCGTATTCTCGATCGACGTGGGCAGGTACTCGCTGATGACCGGACCAGCTTCGCACTTGCGATCACGCCAAACAAGGCCATCCATTTGGTCGAAACCATCCACCGCCTGCAGAAGATATTACCCATCAATGCGGAGGATCAGAAACGTTTCACCCATGATCTGGCGCATGCGCATCCCTATCAACCCGTCCTCCTTCGTCGCGATCTCAATCCTGATGAGCTGGCAGCATTTGCCGTGCAGCGCCATCAATTTCCGGGGGTGGAAATACAGACTCGGATTAAACGCCACTATCCCTATGGTTCGCTCTTCGCCCATGTATTGGGCTATGTGGGCCGCCTGACGCCTGCGGAAATCAGTGAAAACCAGACCGCGGACTACGCCGGGCTGGATAGCATCGGCAAAAACGGTCTGGAAGCGCAGTATGAAGCACTGCTGAAAGGCCAACCCGGCAATCAGGAGGTAGAAGTCGATGCCCGCGGACGCACATTACACTCCCGGTTGTGCAACTCGGCCCAGCAGGGAACGACGCTCCATACGACTCTGGATCTCGCCGTACAGCAGGCTGCCGCCCGGGCCATGGCCGGGCAGCAAGGCGCCGTAGTAGCACTGGATCCGCAGAATGGTGGTGTACTCGCCGCTTATTCGGCACCCGCGTTCGATCCGAATGCTTTCGTCGATGGCCTGAGCACCGCCGTATGGACCAGACTTCGGGACGATCCGGGCACGCCCATGACCAACCGGTTCCTGCGGGGCAGCTATCCTCCGGGCTCTACCATCAAGCCTTTTGTGGCACTCAACGCCCTGCATGACAAGGCCGTCACCGCTGATCAGCGGCTCGCTGGCGGCGCTTACTACCAGATCCCCGGCACTAAGCACAAGTATTACGACTGGAAGCCCGGTGGTCATGGTGCGGAAAATCTGCGCGAAGCTATTCGTGATTCCAATGACGTATATTTCTACCAAATCGCTATGCGCCTCGGCGTCACCCAGCTCGGCAACGGTCTCGCTCATTTTGGCTTCGGTCAGCGCAGTGGAGTGGATTTACCCGGGGAATCCACGGGTGTAGTCCCCTCCCCGGACTGGCTGCGCCAGCGCTACGGCCAGACGTGGTATCAAGGACAGACAGTAATGATGGGAATAGGACAGGGTTACCTGCTGAGTACCCCACTCCAGTTGGCGCGTGCCACTGCCAGTATCGCTAACGGTGGCCGACTGGTAACACCTCATGTGGAACAATCGCCCGACAGCGTGACGCAAGCCCTGGATTTTTCACCAGACGACATTGCCGTTATTCAGGATGCGATGCGTGATGCCGTGACTTCCGGTACCGGCAAATCGCTGGCCAATGATTTCCATACCATTGCTGGCAAAACCGGCACAGCTCAGATACACCATGCGCAGCGTAATGACTCTGGTCGAGTCCTGCATAATACGAACCAACTTTGGCAGGATCACGCACTTTTTATCGCCTATGCGCCTACCGACCATCCGCGCATCGCGGTAGCGGTAGTTGTCGAACATGGTGGCCACGGAGGCCGTACTGCCGGCCCCGTTGCCAGAGCGGTAATCGACGCCTACCTCAATACGGTGACAGCGTCGGAGGTCAACCCATGAACTGGCGCATTCGCCTGCTGCGGCCGCTGCGGAAACTGGATCCGGCGCTCATGACGGGTATCGTGATACTCATGCTCATCAGCCTCGCGGTGCTATATAGCGGCAGCCAGGAAAGTATCCGCGTGGTGCTTGCTCAGCTTTTGCGATTCGCTGTCGGCATCGTCGTGCTGATAATCGTCGCAAATACGCCACCTGAGCGCATTCGCGCCTGGGCACCCGCCTTGTACGCCATAGGTATTATCCTGCTCGCCATCACCCTCGTGGCGGGCAAAACCAGTCTTGGCGCACGCCGCTGGCTGGGAGTCGGGCCGTTGACCTTTCAGCCCTCGGAACTGATGAAGCTCGCCCTGCCCCTGTTCCTCGCCTATTATTATTCTCAACAGGAAAACGTCCGCCACTGGCTT
>Ga0315298_1007089_pt1 | contig 14936 bp, 17 predicted proteins | sample WHS_1_MG_FD_203077 | JGI IMG/M metagenome (GOLD analysis project Ga0315298, IMG submission 203077) | Extremophilic microbial mat communities from Washburn Hot Springs, YNP, Wyoming, USA - WHS_1_MG | ecosystem: Environmental > Aquatic > Thermal springs > Hot (42-90C) | place: USA: Wyoming... | reverse complement strand
GAACCGCCCCTGCGCTCGCCACCACTCCTTTCCAGCCGGGGCATTGCTGTCAAGGTGCTGTAGCTCTCTTGCGGCTGAAGGCGAAGATGTAGATGATTTCCAGAATTGCCAGCGTGTTGAGAATGAAAATGACAATGAACCACCACAGGTGCCTGTTTCCCGCAGCCCGCCACAGAGCCACGCCTTTCCAGGGCATCGTCCATACTACCGCAAGCAGGGTAAACCACGTAATCGGCGGGAACGCCGGGCAAATATCGGCAAAGTCCATCAGCTCCCTCCTTTCATAACATTTTCTCGCCCGAACCGGGCTCCGATTCTTTGCATTCCTTTTCCCGTTGTCTTGGTGTCCTGTAGTGAGACTACGGTGCATATCCTAAGAGCTTGCCCACCAGTGTGGGTTAACCCCTGTCCCTTGAGGAGAATGATACCACAAAGAGCGGTCTCTGCATGGGTAAGTTGACAGCTTCTCTCCCTCGAGCGAAGGGCACTTCAGCAAGGCGGTGTCGGCGCGCCCAAAAGCAACTCCCTCTCCCTCGAGGGAGAGGGATAGGGTGAGGGTGCCATTAGTACTCGATAACCGCGATAACATCACCTGCCTGAATGAACTGCCCCGGTGCCACCTTGACCTCGGTCACCGTACCCGAAACCGGGGCATATAAGGTATTTTCCATCTTCATCGATTCCATAGTGCAGACCTCATCCCCTTCGTTCACCCTGTCGCCCGTTTTGACATGTACTTTGATCACTTTTCCCGCCAGGGGCGCGGTTACTGTTTCCTGAGCCATAGTTGTTTCCCTCCTCCGGTTGATTAGCTCATCTGGCAGCTTTACAGGTTTATATTGGAGTACTTGCGCCACACTTTCCATGGACAGGTGCCCGGGGTGACGAACTTGTTCTCTAGCAGGTCGAGGGCGCGGTTGATGTACTTTCTGGTATCGCGGGGCATGATGACGTCATCAGTATATCCGCGTTCGGCTGCGACATACGGGTTTTCGTAGGTCTCGCTGTACTCCCTGATCCTTTTTCTCCTCGCCTCCTCTGGATTTGGGGACTCCCTAATCTCGCGGGCGAAGATGACGCTGGCGGCAGTATCGGCACCAACGATGGTGATGCGGGCAGTGGGCCAGGCGAAGACGAAGTCGGCGCCGATGCTTTTGTCCAGCATACCGTAATGGGCGCCGGCGTAGGACTTCCTTACGATGATGGAGATGAGGGGCACGGTGGCGTCCGACCAGGCGTAGAGCAGCTTTGCCCCGTGGCGCAAGATACCTGCCCAGTCAGCGCGGGAGCCGATGATATAGCCTGGGCAGTCCACCAGTGTGACCAGCGGTATATTGAACAGGTCGCAGAACCTGATGAACCTGGCACCTTTATCGGCGGCATTGATATCGAGCACACCTGCAGCTTCCATGGGCTGGTTAGCCACTATGCCCACCGTACGTCCGTTGAAACGGGCAAAGCCGGTGATGAGGTTATTAGCATATAAGCCCAGTATCTCGAAGAAGTAGCCATCATCTACGATGGCGGTTATCACCTTCCTCATATCGAAGGGCTTGAACGGCTCGTCGGGCAGCAAGTCGTCCAGTTCGGGGATGATGCGGTCGGGCGGGTCTTCGGTCTTCAGGCGTGGCGGTCTTTCACGGTTGTTCGAGGGGAGGAAGGAGAGGAGTTCTTTAGCCTTGGCGATGGCGTCCTTTTCGTCTTCAGCGACCACATGAGTCTGCCCTGATTTCACGGCGTGGGCCCTCCAGCCGGAGAGCTCCTCTAAGGTTATCTCCTCCCCAATCTGCGTCTTGACGAAAGCGGGACCGGCGATGCCCATAAAGCCCACATTCTTCGCCTGAATGACAAAGTCCTGCATCACCGGGTGGTAAGCCTGACCGCCCAGGCAGGGCCCGAGGAGGAGGGCTATCTGTGGTATCACTCCGGAAGCCTGAGTCTGGGTGCGGAACAGCCAGCCATAAGCTTCCAGGGTGTCCATCCCTTCCTGGAGTCTGGCACCACCGGAATCGTTCATGCCAATGAAGGGGATGCCCTTTTCCATGGCGAACTGGATGGCATAAGCCTCCTTCTTGCCGTGGTACTCGCCGAAAGTGCCTGCCATGGCGGAGAAGTCTTCGGAGAAGGCGGCCACCCACCTCCCGTTCACTTTGCCGAAGGCGGTGATAACCCCCTCGGCGGGTATCTGGGCTTTGTCCATGCTGAAGTGGGTGGTGCGGTGCTTGACGTGCATGCCTATTTCCAGATATTCCCCATTATCGAAGAGTAGCTCCAGCCTTTCCCTGGCGTTTAGCTGTCCTGCCTTGCGCCGCCTTTCCAGGACCTGTGGGTCTCCCATCTGCAGGATCCTATCGCGCCTCTCCTTGAGCTCCCGGTACAGGTCCTCTTTCTTCTTATAGACACCGCCGGGGTATTCGAGCCAGTCTGTCATCTTATGCCTCCTTGCTCTCGTACGGTTACCTAGCTGTTTCTGGGGTCACCGTCAATTATATACCATAGCCTAGGTTGGAGGATATATTTAAGCGAGGGTCAGCGGATGAGGGGGATGCCGGTCATATAGAGCCCCAGGACGATGGCGGTGGTGACCACTCCGGCAACGCATGGGCCCATGGCGAAGGGCAGTATCATCGCCCGCTTGTTGGCCTCCGCGGCGCACTTCTGGGCGACCTTGGCGGTGGTGGGCACACAGGAGACGCCGGCGATGCCGATAAGAGGGTTGAACGGCTCTTTGCTTATTCCGTGGTAAATTAAGCCGCCGACGAGTCCGCCGATGCCGGAGAGCACCAGCGCCAGCATGCCCAGAAGCAGTAGTAACAGCACCTTGGGGTTGAGGATGACGTCCACGCCGAGAAGTGCCCCCAAAGTGAAGCCGAGGAAAAGCGTTGCCCCGTAAAGCAGCGGGCGGGTGAGGAACTCTATGTACCCCTCTATCGCCGCCTCCTTGATAGCCAAGCCGAGGAAGAAGGAGGCAAACAATGGCGCTGCCACCGGGAAGAGCAGGCAGAGCAGACCGCAGGCGATAACTGCGAAGGCGAACTTGGCACCTCGGGACACTTTAGGTATAGTGCGCCAGTCCATCTCTACACCGCGCAGTCTTTTTGGTACTATCCTCGCCAGAAACGGGAAGCCGCCATAACAGATGCTGAGGTAGATATAAGCCACCACAGTGATGGGGACGAAAAGCTCCTTTGCCATCATCAGCGAGCCGAAGAGCACCATGGGACCGTCGGCACCGCCCACAATCGCGATGGCTGCTGCCTCATTGGGGGGCAGTCCTAGGGCTAGGCCTATGGGCAGGGTAAGAATTGTGCCCAGCTCAGCGCAGGCGGCGATAAAGAAGCTCATGAATGGCCTTGCCAGCAAGTAGTCTATCTCGGTCATGGCGCCGATACCCATGAAGACGAGGCAGGCGATAAGTCCGTTGCTGAAGGCGAAGGTATAGATAGGCTGGAGGAAGTCTATTTGCAGTACTTGCATAAGCTCTTCAAGGTTGCTTATCATGGGGTTCAAGAACAGTGTGCCGATATGTCCCGCCTCGTACACCATCAGCCCGCCGTTTACGCCCACCATGCCGATGCCCATGGGCACCATCAGTATCGGCTCCAGAATCTTCCTGTAGCCCAGATAAGTGAAGGCGAAGCCGAGGGCGATGAGGAACAGGCGAGCACCGGCGACATGTGGTGCCACCACAAAGAAAGCATAGATCCCCTGGAAGAACTCAAGAAGCGGCATTGTTACCTCTCCTCTGCACGATGGCACCGATGGCCTTGATTATCGCCGCCACCAACATGGCGATGGTGAAGGTAAGGACGAAGCAGGCCAGGGCAAACAGGGTGAATTTCAGCAGCAACAGTGACTCCTGCAAGGGAAGAACGCCACCCTCGTCTTCATTGCCACCAAGCAGCTACCATGTCCTCGACCAGCTGGCCGCGGTTATTCTATATTTCGAAGCTGGCTTTGTCAACGGCCTGCACTAGCTAGTCGGGTAGCGTTTGCAATGCAGGGGGCCTTCGGCTATGATTTGCCTCAAGGCCATAGACCACAGCATCGGGGGTGAAGGAACATGGACTTTCAATTGACTGAAGAGCAGAAGATGTTGAAGAAGATGGTGCACGATTTTGCCGAAAAGGAGTTTCGCGATAAGGTGGCGGGCTGGGAGGCGAGAGGTGAGCGGCTGCCGCGCGAATATGTGAAGAAGATGGCTGAGCTGGGGCTTCTGGGCCTTTGCCTGCCCGTGGAATATTGTGGACAGGGGCGGTCTGCATTTGAGGCTATCCTTGCCATCGAGGAGCTGGCACGGGTATCGCCTCTCTGCGCCTCGCCGGTGTTTGAGGCCAACGTGGGACCGGTCAAGGTGATAGAGCAGTTCGGCACCGAGGAGCAGAAACGGAAATACATACCGCCAGTGTGTTGCGGTGACTCCATGATATCGGTGGCGATGACCGAGCCAGAGGCGGGCTCAGCGCTTACCGACCTGGCCACCAGGGCGGTGCTGGATGGTGATTACTATGTGGTCAATGGACAGAAAAGGTTCGTCAGCGGGGGCGGGGAGTCCGATGTCTATATGGTGTATGTGCGGCTCAGCGAGCAGAAGGGGGCTAAAGGCATCGGCGGGCTGATAATCGAGAAGGGGACGCCGGGCTTTTCTTTCGGCAAGCAGGAGCAGTTCATGGGCCTGAGGGGCATGGCCTCCTGCGACCTTTACTTTGATAACTGTCGTGTACCCAAGGAGAACCTGGTGGTGAAGGAGGGTGAGTTTAGAAAGCTGATGCTGGCCTTCGACCTGGAGCGTTGCGGGAATGCCACTATGTGTCTGGGTATAGCGCAGGGGGCGCTGGAGGCGGCAATGGAGTATTCCCAGCAGAGGAAGCAGTGGGGCAAGGAGATATGTGAGTTCCAGGCGATACAGTTCATGCTCGCGGAGATGGCGATGAGGGTCGAGGCTGCCCGACTTTTAATCTACCGGGCGGTGGTGAATGCCGGGATGGGGCTGCCCTCCCCACTGGAAGCCAGCCTGGCGAAGTGCTTTGCCAATCAGATGGTGAGGGAGGTCACCGCCGTGGCGGTGCAGATACATGGCGGTTATGGGTATTCCAAGGAGTACCCTGTGGAGCGGATGATGCGCGACGGCTGGGGGTGGGGTATCGCCGGCGGGACGATAGAGATCCAGAAGATAACCATAGCCTCTCAGTTGCTAGGGCGCAGGTTTGACCAGAGGCGCTGAGCCGCATCCCCCGCGGTACCGCGGTCTGGAGGGGGCACATCGGCGGTATATGTGCTAGAATATGGCGACCACGCTGTGGAGGTACAGGATGGTGAACACGGTCACAGGTCAGGTCTCCGCGGATAGACTGGGCTGGACGCTTATGCATGAGCACTTCTATTTTGCTTATCCCGGCTGGCAGGCAGATGCCACCATGGCACCCTTTGACCGTGACGAGGCACTGAGGGTCGGGCTGCGGGTCTGCGAGACGCTGAAGGCGGCAGGTATTCAGACCATGGTTGATGCCACCCCCAACGATACTGGCGGGCGCGAGCCACTGCTGTACAGGGAGCTGGCGCGGATGACCGGGATAAATATCATCTGTGTCACCGGGCTATTCACCGAGTCCAGAGGGGCGCCGGTGTACTGGAAGGTGAAGATGGCGTATGGGGCTGATATAGCGCAGATGATAGCTGAACTTTTCATCACCGAGCTGGTGGAGGGCATCGGTAACACCGGGGTTAGGGCTGGGCTGATAAAGGTGGCATCCAGTGCCCGGATGACCCAGTACGAGGAGGAAACACACAGGGCAGCGGTGATGGCGCAGAAAGCCACCGGTGCCCCCATAATCACCCACACCGATGAACTGAGCGGCATAGAGCAGGCTGACTTCTTGCTCAGGCACGGTGCCGACCCCAGGAAGGTGCTCATTGGGCATGTGACCAACTCTTCTGAGGTGGACTATCACCGGGCGATACTCAAAAAGGGGGTCTACATCTGCTTTGACCGCCTGGGGGTCACCGCTGCATTCAGTGCCTCCGACGAAGTCAATGTGCGGAACATCGCTACTCTGGTCAAGGAAGGTTACGCCAGGCAGATTATGCTGTCCCATGACACAGTGAGCCTGTCGCTGGGCCGGGTGGTGCCGAATACTGGGTCTGGCAGACAGGCGCAAGCGGTGCGCAGCGTTGACCATATATCACGGAACATAATCCCGGCGCTCAAGGCGAGTGGCGTAAGCGATGAGCAAATATGGACGATGATGGTAGAAAATCCCAGGCGGTTCTTTACTGGCGCTTGAGGCGGTGACGATGCTGGGCTGTTGGATAGCAGCTTTCATAGTTGCGGCGGTGGTCGGGGGTATCGTCGGATACTTCTCGGTCAACCCGATGCTCAACCTGATCACCCGTCTGAGTACGGCGAGGAATGGCCCCTGGGGTACCACGCTTGCTACCGGCAGCGCATCTGCCAACCCTTACCTGCGGGCGTGGATAGCCAGGCATGCACTGCTGGCACTGAGGAAGGAGGAGACCATTTACTTTTCCGCTTACACAGACGACGATGGGAAGCCGCTGCGCGGTGACTGCAATTATCGGATCGAAGGCAGGGCGCCCGATGCCAGGTGGTGGTCAATAACAGCCTATGGCGAGGACGATTTCCTCATACCCAACGAGCAGGGTCGCTATTCCTGGGGCTCCACCGAGATAACTCTGGACGAGGATGAGCGTTTCACCATCTATCTATCGCGTGACCCGAGGCCGGGACACTGGCTGCCCACAGGGGAAGCGAAGAGGTTGTGCCTCAGTCTCCGCCTTTACAACCCCGGTCCAGCGTACTACAATCGCAGCTCGTTAAGGACGGTGGAGCTACCGAGGATTATCAGAGAGGACTGAAATGATTGTTGTGATAGCAGGCGCGGTGGGTATGGCTCTGGTGGTGGCGGTTGTGGTCAATCTGGTGCTGGTGTCGAGGATACCGGTGCAGGTGATGCGCCGCACCATGAGACTGTACCCGGTGAACCAGTGGGTGTTCGCTCGACCGGCGACAGCGAAGGACAGGACAATCGTACGCCCCTCGCCTGACCTGCATTACTCCATTCTCCGCTATGACATAAGCCGCTGTCCGATACGTCTTAAGGCGACCATCCCCGAGGGACAGTACTGGTCCATCTCAGGTTACTCTGCCAACACCGACAATTTCTTCGTCATCAACGACCTGCAGGCGAAATCGAACCCCATTGAGGTGGTGTTGGTGCCCAAAGGGGCGAAGTACCTCAACGCCACCGGCAGGGCTCATCTGGTGACGGCGCCGACCAAAGAAGGGATAGTCCTTATCCGCACCGTAATCCCTTCCAGGGCTGATCTGCCCCGGCTTAGGGAGATACAGAAGCAGTCGACCCTCACCTTACTCCTCTCCCTGGAAGGGAGAGGATAGGTCTGAACGGCTGCTCTCCACCGCTTGACCTTATGTGGTAAACTAGAAGGTAGTCCACAGGGGCAGCAAAGCAATGAACGACCAAGGGGGTGCTGAATGAAAGCAGTCTGGCAGCGGGTATCTAAGTATTGCGTTATCGTTATCATCGCGGCACTTATAGCTTCGTTTGGGCTGAGTTGTGTCTCCGCGCCTGTGTCGGCGCCAGTGGTCAGCCCCGAAATAGCCAGCAAGGCAGTGGGCATTGGTGCCGTAGACGCCCTTTCTGATTTAAAGACACAGCTTTTCAGCCTGCCCAAGACTGCCTTCGCCGACGAGGGGCAGCGTGACAGGCTGGCGGCTGCAACCGACGAGGTCATTGATAAGGTCAAAGACGGCAACTACGGTGGGGCGTTTACAGGCCTGCAAAAGTCGGTCAGAAGTGGCGTCAGGAAGTGGGTGGGGGCGCCCTATCAGGAGAAGCTACTGGAAGCTATCGACATCGCCGTCGTCTGTATTTACAACGCTTCACAGACCACTGTGGAGACTGCCTACGGGAAGCTGGCTGGGGCTGACGGCGGTAACGATAGCTGGGTGTGGAAGGGTGTCCCTTATGCCAAGCCTCCGGTGGGGGAGCTTAGATGGAAAGCACCGCAGGAGCCCGAGCCGTGGCAGGGCGTACGCCATTCTACCAGTAAGTTCTCAGTGGCTACCCAGCCGCTGATGTCGGCACAGTGGGTGCCGGCAAACCGCGTGGTGGGCTCCGAGGACTGTCTTTACATGAACATCTTCCGTCCTAAGGGCGAGGCAAAAGGCCTGCCGGTATTGGTGTGGATACATGGCGGTGCCAACTTCTTCGGCGGTGCCGTGGGCTACGACGCCTCGAAGATGGCAAGCAAGTGCAATATGGTGGTGGTGGTCATCCAGTATAGGCTGGGGCCATTCGGCTGGTTCGTCCATCCGGCGCTGAATTCTGAGGGCTCAGCTGAGGACAGGTCCGGGAACTACGGTACGCTGGACACTATTCAGGCCCTAAAATGGGTGCAGAAGAATATCGCCGCTTTCGGTGGCGATCCCAACAATGTGACCGTGGGCGGCCAGTCGGCAGGTGGATTCAACACCATGAACATACTTATCTCACCCCTGGCGAAAGGACTGTTCCACAGGGCACTGGTGATGAGCTGTGGTGGCAGCCTCATTTCTCTAGAGGAGGGTATAGCCCGTACTAATGCTATGATAGACAAGATGCTGGTGGCGGACGGCACCTGTGCCGATGCTGCTGCGGCAGCACAGTACCGTGCCGCCCTATCCCCCGAAAAACTCGAGGCTTACCTGCGTGGCAAGTCCGCAGAGGAGGTAATGCGTGCCGCCATGAACCCTAGGGGCACAGTTGACAACGTCTCGCCGTTTATAGACGGCGCGGTGATACCGGGCAAGGCCATTGATGTCATCGCCGCCGGTAAGCACAATCATGTCCCCATAATCCTGGGGAGCACTGCTGATGAACTGAAGCCGTTCATGCCTGCTTTTGGTGCCGCCATTCCCACCTCCAGAGGTCGCACCTGGCTTGATGCCTTCAAAGTTATGTCGGGCGCATTAAAGCTCGATGAGGTGTTCGGTCCCGAGGACAAGGCGCTGTACGATGCCTGCGGCAAATACCCCTCGTTGAGCTGGAAGGCGACCATGGTGGACTCGGTGGCCAGGGCGCTGAAGGAGAAGCAGGACGGAGTCTATTGCTACTTCTTCAGGTGGGGCGAGCCTGGCTCGGGACCGGAGCCGCTCGACTTCATCTACGGTGCCGCCCATGCCCTGGATATACCGTTCTTCTTTGGCTGGGAGCGCGACCCGTTCAATGTCGGCTTTTTCACCGAAGCCAACCGGGGTGGCAGGGCGGCACTGCAGCAGGCGATGATGGCTTACCTGGCGAATTTTGCTCGTAGCGGCAACCCCAATGGTGCCGGTCTGCCTGAATGGAAGCAGTGGTCCAATGAGCCCGGCGGGGCCAAGTCCATCATTTTCGATGCCACCTTCAGCGAAGCCCGAATCGCCATGGGGGACTGGGAGGTCACCAAGCAACAGGTGATGGCGGAGATAGACGCCCTGCCCTTGCCGCCGCAGGGTAAGAACATAATCAAGATGTTCGTCCTGTTCTAGCGGATGCCTATCTCTCTGGAGATGACCAGAAGCTGTATCTCCGACGTCCCTTCGGTGATGGTGCCCATGCGGCAATCGCGGAAGTAGCGCTGGGCGACGGACTCCTCCACCAACCCGTAGCCACCGTGCAGTTGCAGGGCTTCGGTGGTCACCCTCTCCGCCACCTGACTGGCGAATAGCTTGGCCATGGCGGCTTCCTTGACATGTGGCCTCTTCTGGTCATAGAGCCAGGCGGCGTAGAAGATAAGCCATCTGGCGGCCTCGATTTCCATCGCCATCTGCGCCAGTTTGAACGAGTTGTACTGGAATTTGGCGATGGGCTGTCCGAACTGCACCCGTTCCTGTGCATACTTCAGTGCGGCATCGAAGGCGGCGCGGGCGAGCCCCAGGCTGCGCGCGGCGTGCGATATCCTTCCGCCGGTGAGCGTCTCCATCACATAGCGGAAGCCCATACCCTCCTCTCCGATGAGGTTCTTCTCCGGGATGGTGCAGTCCTCAAAGGTCAGCTCCGCGGTCTCGCTGGGACGGGCGCAGAACTTGTGCAGCTTGGAGCGGCTGAAGCCAGGGGCGTCCTTGTCCACGATGAACAGACTGATGCCGCGTGTGCCCTTGCTCTTGTCGGTCACCGCAGCCGTGACCACATAGTCACAGAAGGTGCCGTTAGTGATGAAGGTCTTGGTACCGTTTAAGATGTACTTGCCGTTTTTCCTTACCGCTGTGGTCTGGATGGCAGCGGCGTCGGAGCCGGCGTTGGGCTCGGTGAGACCGAAGGCGCCTATCTTCTGTCCTTTGATCGCCGGGACGAGGTAGTTCTGCTTCTGCTCCTCGTTGCCCCGGCGGAAAATGGCCTCGGTGGCAATACCGCTCTGCACCATTATGCCAGCGGAGATGCCCACGCTGTGGTAGGCGATCTCCTCTACACAGATGCAGTCGCCGATCTTGCCCACCCCGGCGCCACCATATTCCTCAGGGTAGCCGGCGCAGAGATAGCCCAGCTCCCCCATCTTGGGGAAGAGGTGGACGGGGAATGAGGCAGTCCTCTCTGCCTCTTCGACGAGCGGGACGATCTCCCTCTGGGCAAAATCGCGGATTGCCTCCCGGAACATCTTTTGCGCTTCGGTCAGCTCAAAGTCCATGAAAACCTCCTTTTTCTGGTGTGGTATTGACAGTAAAACCGAGATATTATATCGCAAACCCTATTGTGTCGTAAACGCATAAAAAGTTAAAATAATGGCCTGCGGGGGTATGTCCTCCCCATCGGGGGAATATATACATACCGTGGATGATGGCACAACTACCATCCCTCTCCCTTAAGGGAGAGGGAATGCCCCTAGTGGTTGGTGGCGCACAACTATCACTCTTCTCCCTTGAGGGAGAGGGATGGGGTGAGGGTGAATATGGACATAATACCAGCGATAGATATCCGCGGCGGAAGGTGCGTCCGCCTCTATCAGGGTGACTATGCCAAAGAGACGGTGTTCTCCGATGACCCGGTGGCGGTGGCACTGACATGGCAAAGACAGGGCGCCCGCTGGCTACACCTCGTTGACCTCGACGGGGCAGCGAAGGGCGAAGTGGTCAATTTCCCCACTATTGCAAACATAGTCAGGGGGGTGGACATCGCGGCGGAGGTCGGCGGCGGTATCCGGGACGAGGACACCGTCTCCCGGCTGCTTAATCTCGGGGTGAAACGGGTTATCCTGGGGACGGTGGCGGTGGAAAAGCCGGAGATGGTGGCGGAGTTATGCCAAAAGTTCGGCGAGGCGATAGCAGTGGGCATAGACGCCCGTGATGGCTATGTAGCCAAACGCGGCTGGCTTGAGGATACCGACATCGATGCCCTGGTGCTGGCAAGGAAGATGGCCTCTCTCGGTGTCAGCAGAATCATCTATACCGACATAAAGCGCGATGGCACCCTCACCGAGCCCGACTTTAAGGCTATCGGGCGGATGGTCAAAGGTGTGAATATACCCGTCATCGCCGCCGGTGGCATCTCCAGGCTGGAGCATTTAGAGAGGCTGAAGGAGCTGGGCGTAGCCGGTGCCATCATCGGCAGGGCGCTCTACACCGGCGATATAGACTTAACGCAGGCGCTGAAGTTACAGGACTGACCAAAAGGATGCTGTCCAGTGACAAGGTGGTGAACAATGATAAAGTTTGACGAAAAGGGGCTGGTGCCGGTGATAGTCCAGGACTGTGACACCGGCGAGGTGCTGATGCTGGCCTATGCCAACCGGGAGGCGCTGAGGCGGACGCTGGAGAGTGGGGAGGTGTGGTTCTATAGCCGCAGCCGGCAGGAACTGTGGCACAAGGGCGAAACTTCGGGTAGCATCCTCAAGGTGCACTCCATAGCCAAGGACTGCGATAGCGACGCCATACTCATCAAGGCGCGCCCCGGCGGACCTGTCTGCCATACCGGCAACCGCAGTTGTTTCTTCCAGAGCTTTGAAGTCGCCGACCTTGAGTGAGCTCAGGGCCGTGGCGGGGCTGAATCGGCCTCGACCACGGTCTTCAGCGCCGCTATGGCTGCCTCAAGCTGGGCATCGTCCGGCTCCCGCGTGGTCAGGGACTGGAGCCAGAGTCCCGGGACTATAAGTGCGCGCATGATGGGGTTATCGTGGTGGGCGGCGCTGAAGCGGACGAACTCGTAGCCGAGAGCGGCGATTACCGGGATGAGGAGGATGCGGGAGAGGACGCTCCATAGTAGCGGGGGCCTGCCCAGCAGGGCGAAGACGATTATGGCGATTACCAGCACCGCCAGCAGGAAGCTGGTGCCGCAGCGGGTGTGCGCTGTGGGGCAGCCCCTGACGCTACCAAGCTCCAGGGGCACGCCGTTCTCATAGGCGTTCACCGCTTTGTGCTCGGCGCCGTGGTAGGCGAACAGCCTTTTTATGTCGGGCATCAGGGCGATTATCCTCAGGTAGGCGATGAAGATGCCGATGCGCAATGCACCTTCTACAATGTTGCTCAGCAGGGCTGAGGTGATGTAAGGGTCAATCAGGTAGCGGGTGATGAGCAGGGGCAACACGAAGAACAGGGCTACGCCGAAGCCGATACCCAGGGCGGCTGTGCCCCAGAGCATGGCAGGAGAAATGGTCTTCTCCTCTGAAGCGGCTATCTGGGCGGAGTGGAGTAGTGTCTGGATGCCGAGCACCAGCGTCTCGATGAGGATGATGATGCCACGGACAAAGGGGAGTTCCCTGAGCCTGCCTTTGTACAGGCTGGGCAAGGGCTGGCTGATAATGGCGAGCCCGCCATCGGGGCGGCGCACTACCACCGCCAGGCTGTCACGCCCCCGCATCATCACCCCCTCGATGACCGCCTGGCCCCCGTAATATACAGGTCTTGAGGCTGACATCAGTCCCTGCTTGCTCGGAGCCGGGGAAGAGCTCCGTTGAGCGCACTCAGTTGCCGTGCTGTGACGGCTAGCGCATAAAAGCACAAACTATGGCCTTCTCGGGGAACGCGATATCCGGGGCTCCGGAGCCCGGTCATACTGCTGGCTGGTCCTTCATCTTGTAGCGCCGCTTGAAGCGCTCCACCCTGCCAGCGGTGTCCACGATGCGCTGCTCGCCGGTGAAGAAGGGATGGCACTTATGGCACAGCTCCACCTTGAGCACCTTCTTGGTAGAGCCGGTGGTGAAGGTGTTGCCGCAGGAGCAGATTACCTGCGCCTCGTCGTAATACTGGGGATGTATCTTTTCCTTCATTGTGCCATCACCGGATAGACGCTGACCTTGCGCTTGTTGTTGGTCGCCGGCTCGTACTTAACGATGCCGTCAACCAGGGCAAACAGCGTATAGTCCTTGCCCATGCCCACATTGGTACCGGGATAGATTCTGGTTCCCCGCTGCCTCACCAGTATGGTGCCGGCATGGACGAGCTGGCCAGCGTACCTCTTTACCCCCAGCCGTTTAGCCTGACTGTCCCGACCGCAGCGTGTGCTGCCGCCGCCCTTCTTATGTGCCATCTCTAGCTTTCACCTCCGCTGGTCTGCTTCTTTCTTGAAGGCGCCTTTTTCAATGCCTTTTTCGCTGCCTCCGCCGCTCCTCCAGGTGTGATGATGCTGTCTATATGGAGCACGGTGTAGAGCTGGCGATGTCCCTTCTTGCGGCGATAGCGTGTCTTCGCCTTGTATTTAAAGACGATTATCTTGTTACCCTTTTTCTCACCGAGGCAGGTAGCGGTCACCCTGGCGCCGTCAACGGTGGGCGTGCCGATGATGGCATCGTCGCCATCGGCAACCAGCAGCACCCGTGACAGCTCCACAGTATCGCCCTCTGCCACGGGCAGGCGGTCGACCTCTATCGTTTGCCCCGGCGATACCTTGTATTGCTTGCCGCCGCTCTCTACTATGGCATATGTGCCCGCCATATCGAAACAGGATGATAATTTACCAGAACGGGTGCTGAATGTCAAACACCTGGCGTGCGTCCAGTAGATTACTGCCCTCACCTAACATCCCTCTCGCTCCAACTCTCTCCCCTAAGGGGCGAGAAAACTAGCATTGAGGCGACTGTCGCCAAATGGGGAAGAGCAATCCGCTTTCTGCTCTCCTTGGAGGGACAGCTTTTTTCTTGCCTCCCTCCCTTGAATGGAGTTCTTCCGTGTCGGCTCTCCCTTTGGGGAGCGCTTTGCCTTCTGTGCTTGCCGTAGTGGGGCTTTCTTTCTTGCCTCCCCTCCCTTGAAGGGAGAGGACTAAGGTGAGGGTGAGCCTCTTGTGTAAGGGGAAACAAAGCCGCCTGCTGCCTTCTGTTCTGCTTGCTGCGGTAGGTGTCTGCAGGTCTATCTGAACGAGGTCGACCCGCCTTTAGCCGGCACGGTGAGCACCTGCGTTCAAATGCCGCTAACGAGCGGTGCCGTGATTGCTTTGCGGCGCGGCCCGGGCACTAGCTGCGGCGCAGCAAAAGCACCAGCAGTATGACCACCAGCAGCAAGATGGCGCCGGCGCCGATGGCGAGCCAGATGCCACTGCCGCCCTTCTCCGCCGCTGGTGCCCTCACCTCAAAGTTGCCGCTCTTATCTCCTACGGTCACCTCATAGCTGCCGGGGGTGCTCTTGCTTACGGCGAAGGTCACCGTTTCCGTAGCTCCGGGGCTCAGGCTGACCTCTTTCTCAGCTTCGGTGACGCCGTTGACCTTAAGGGCGATGGTGTAGCTCCCCTGGCTGCCGCCGCTGTTGGTTACGGTGGCGGTGATGGCAACCGTCTGTCCTGGCGCCGCTACCACCGGGCTTACCTTGAGGTCAGTGATGCTGAAGAGGGCGGGGGTGGGGGCGGGCGTCATCGTTTCCGTGATGCCGCCGAGCAGGGCGAAGACGGAGAAATGGCTTATCTCGGCACTCACTACCTTTGCCGTGGTGTCCACGGTGCTGGGCAGCTTCATCCAGG
>Ga0315298_1007088_pt1 | contig 14939 bp, 13 predicted proteins | sample WHS_1_MG_FD_203077 | JGI IMG/M metagenome (GOLD analysis project Ga0315298, IMG submission 203077) | Extremophilic microbial mat communities from Washburn Hot Springs, YNP, Wyoming, USA - WHS_1_MG | ecosystem: Environmental > Aquatic > Thermal springs > Hot (42-90C) | place: USA: Wyoming... | reverse complement strand
CAGTGGCACACCGCGTTTGGCGAGCCGGGCTTGTAAACGCCCGGTGCCGTGTGCCACTGCTTCGCCAGAAGCAGTGCCCAAATCGCCCACGCACTGCTTGCCTTGCGCCAAGCAGTGGCCCACCGCCTCCCCGCGTTGGCCGCTCCTCAATAACTTACCGTAGCCAGCACCGGATAATCGGCCGAGTGCACCATTTCCACCAGCTTCAGGCCCAACTGATAGAACCCGGCGCCCATGGGGTTGAGATGTTTGGCTTCGGCCCGGACGAACTTCATGCCCCCTTCGAAGCGGAAAGCCAGAATCGCTTCGTCCAAGCCCCGCGGCTCGCTCAGCACCAGCGCCACCCCCGTGGTGCTGAACTCCTTGGTAATGGCGGCAAACATTTCTTCGATCACCGGCCGCTGCTTCTTCAGCGGAATAACCAGCACTACCAGCGTCAGATTGACGCGGGTTTCCAGCCGGGGGCCTTCGGCCAGGGCCCGCAATTCCGGGCAATTGTTGTTCACCAGCTTGAGCAGAAAACTCTGTACTTCGTGCTCTTTTCGGGGCGAGAACAGTAACACGACGCTTTCCCTCTCCGGATCAAACCCAGATCCCCTCTGATAAGGCCGCCGCATTTGAACTATACGTTATTATTTCCCGCCGCGCGGCTTGATCGGCACCACCCATAAGGTTAAAAGGAACTGAGGGGGCGGTGCGCCCCGGACCTCGTGCAAGGGGGTGGCCGTCATGGCCATTGTGGTTTGTCCCGCCTGCGGTAAGCGCTACCGCGTGGAGCAAGGGCTGGCCGGCAAGCGCCTTCGGTGCGGTTGTGGCCAGCCCGTGGAGGTCGGCCCCCCGGACCAGGGCGCTCAACGGGGTTCGGCCGAGGCCGCACCGCAGGAAGACGACGACTGGGTCGCCGCGGCTTTCGTTTCGCCTGAGCCCCCGGTTGCCCCGCAGGCTTCTGAGCAGCAAGCCCCCTTGCCGCCGCCAGCGCCCCAGTGGGTATCGCAAGAAGACCCGTCGGACGCCGATGCCGCGGCGCCGGGCGAGCCGATCGAGTTTTCTCGCGATACCCCCCGCGACTTGCTGCGCCACGTGCAGTCGGCGATTGCCTCTGCGCGAAAAGGCAGGTCCAAAGCAGCGGTTCGGCGTCTTGTGGTAGCGGGGCTCGCCATCGCGTATGGCGCGGTGATGGCGCTCCTACTGGTGATCCGCCTGTTGCTCGACCCGCCCGAGGGTATCTTTGGTTTGTCGAACCGCCTCGCTTCCATCGTCCTGGCCGGGTGCGTTGCCGCGGGGGGATGGCTGATTCTCAAGCGGCATCCCCAGGGCCCGGCTTGGGCAGGATTGGCCAGTTTGTTCTTGTGCTTCCCCAGTGCGTGGTGGTTATTGATGAACGTGCTGGGATATTATTCCACGGGCCAATGGCGTTGGCTGGGAGCTGCGGTGCTTCAAGGCGTGGCGCTGTTTGCTATCCCCGCCGTGGTTATCGCCTGGTGTTTGCAAAAGGAACTTGCCCGGCAGCGCCGCCAGCAAGCCATGGAAGACGATGAACTCTTCCATGGCTAGCACCCTTGGCTGGCGTGGCCGATGACGCCGCGTGAGCACCTTGGCGCAGGGGCGGTGCGGGCATCGCCAGATCGATGCGGGCCTGCGGAGGAAGGGGGCTACTGCCCTTGCTGCACAAAATCCAACACGCCCAAGACGATTTTGCGGAGCTTGGGTTCCGCCCCGGCGGCCACGGCCAGGATTTCTTCGATGTTGGCCGGCTTGAGGCAATCGGGCAGACACATGTCGGTGATGACGGAAAGCCCCAGCACCCGCATTCCGCCGTGGACTGCCACGAGCACTTCGGGCACGGTGGACATGCCCACGGCATCGGCCCCGATGGTGCGGAGGAAGCGGTACTCGGCCCGCGTCTCCAGATTCGGGCCCACTACCGCCACGTAGACTCCCTTGTGGGCCACGAAGTTCTCGCGGCGGGCGATCTCCAGAGCCTTGTCGATCAGGCGCCGGTCATAAGGGGCCGACATGTCGGGGAAGCGCGGCCCCAGCCGATCATCGTTGATGCCCACCAAGGGGTTGCCGTTCATCAAATTGATATGGTCCTCGATGACCATGATGTCGCCCAGCCCGAACTGCGGATTCAGGCCGCCCGAGGCATTGGACACCACCAAAAGCTCGGCACCCAACGCCCGCATCACCCGTACCGGAAAGGTGATCTGCTGGTAGCTGTACCCCTCGTATGCATGGAACCGGCCTTCCATGGCCACCACTGCCAGGCCGGCCAGCCTGCCGCACACCAGTTGCCCGGTATGGCCGATCGTGGTTGACCGCGGAAAATGCGGGATGGTCTGGTATTCGAAGGTGGCTTCGGTCTGGATCTGGCCCGCCAGGCTTCCCAACCCGGTGCCCAGGATGATCCCCACCCGGGCAGGTCCAGGCCAACGGCGGCGAATCACACCGGCGGCCTCTTCGATCTGCATCACTAGCTCGCGCATGGCAGGTGTTCCCCGAGGGACTCGGTGCCGATGGGTGTTTCTACTCGTCGAAATCGTCCGCGTCTAGGTCCTCGTCGTCCACCGGAAACTCCTCTTCCTCGACCGGAAAGTCGTCGGCGTCGTCGGCCAGGCTTTCCGCGGCGACCTCCTCCGGCTCGGGCTCCGCTTCCTCCTCTTCTTCCTCAGCATCGAGGCCTGCCAGGTCGTCGTCGAACTCGTCCTCGTATTCCTCCTCGAAATCGTCGTCAAAATCGTCGTCAAAATCCTCGTCGTCAAAATCGTCCAGCTCGTCGTCCTCCACACAAACGACTTGCTCCCCTTGAGGCAAGCCAAACACCACGGCACGCCCCACCCCGATGGGCCCCGCCGGCACTTCCAGCCAGCTTATCGCTATTTCGTCAATAGGCCACATGACACCCTCCGTTGGGTTTTGCGTTAATCCCCCGCTGCCATGCTTACCGAATGCCCGGCGGTTCGTCAACGGAAACGTGGGTACCTCATTCCGGGTATGGCTTTAGTGGCAGGGCTGTGTTCCGCCGTGGGTGGGCGCCGTGTCCCGCTGCTTGCCGCAAGGCCCAGTGTGCCACTGCTTGCCGCAAGGCAAGCAGTGCCCCGGCGTTTTGGCACTGCTTCTGGCGAAGCAGTGGCACACGGTCGAGACCTGTCACCTAGCACCCCGCCCAGTGTGCCACTGCTTGCCGCAAGGCAAGCAGTGCCTGGGGGATTTGAGCACTGCTTCTGGCGAAGCAGTGGCACAAGGTAATCCCCAAAATGCCGTCCCCGGCCTTTTCCTCTTGACCCCGTTGCGGGGTTCCGTATCCTATTTTTTCGGTAGCCAGTTACCCCCCGCTTTCGGAGTAACCCGCATGGATAAGGATGAAATCCTCGACAAACTTACCCGCGGCGAAATTACCAAAGAGGAGGCCAAGCGGCTGCTGGACGAGGCCGAAGGCCGGCCGCCTCGCGGAACGCTTTACTTGAAAGTGAGCCCCAAAGGGGCGGTCAGCCTTTACGGCATCCAGCGCATGCCGGTGACGCTGTACATGGAACAGTGGTTGCGAGTGTTGGATTTCGGCGAGGAAATCCGGAAGTTTATCGCCCAGCACGAAAACCAATTGAAACGCAAAGGGGCTTGAATCGCCGCGGGTTCATCCGGCGCGTTACTTCGTCTCAACCACCCAGATATTGCGGAACCGCACGGGGTTGCCGTGGTCCTGGAGGTGGATGGGGCCGGGTTCCGGGCCCTCTTTGAGGATAGCCGCCACGGTGGCGTGCGGTATCTCCACGTTTTCGTGGATCAGCACGCCGTTGTGCCGCACGGTCATGCGGGCGTTTTTCACCTTTTTGCCCTCCTTGAACTCTGCGGCGGTGAACTCCACGTCATAAGTCTGCCACACCAGCGGCGGCAAGCACATGTTGACCGCTGGCCGGGCCACGCGGTAGATTCCGCCGCACTCGTTATCCTCGCCTTCCAAGCCGAACGAGTCGAGGATCTGTACCTCGTATCTCCCTTGGGCGTAAAAGCCGCTGTTGCCGCGGGCCTGTCCGCGGTCCAGCGGTTGGAACGGCGTGCGGAACTCCAGATGGATGCGAAAACTCTGGAACTTCCGCTTGCTGTTGTTGCCCTGCGTCAAGAAAGGGCCGTCCATGGTACCCGGCGTGAATTCCTTTCCCGAAGTACCGTCGAACAGCACGATCGCGCCGGCCGGCGGCTCTTGGCCCAGCGTGGGGCTCTGGCGATGGACCTTCTGGAGCACGCCCAGAGTGGTTGAACCTTCGGTAATGGTGATGCGGCCTTTTTCGAGCACGGCCTGCGGCCCGTCGGGCACCGCGAAGACCACCTTGCCGCGTTCAAGGCGTCCCTCGGCGGTAACTTTATCGCTTTTGTCCCACCCGGCGCCCGGCAACCCCCCGCGGTAACCGACGCCGCGGAATTTCCCCTCGCCCAGGGCGATAACTTGCACGCCGAAGCGCTGGGGTCCGACATCCGTCGAAACATCCCCCACGTATTCGCCTTGCAGCTCGTACTCGATTCCCGCCTTGGCCGGATCGGTGAAAACCCGTTGCTCGGCGGCCGTTGCCCCGGCCATACCCATGACGATCAAAGGCATGGCCAGCCATCCCCCCAAAAGGACGTTACGCCCGGCAATCATCATGAAACCTCCGTTAGGCTAACGAATTGTCCGGCTTGAAGTTTAGTAGCACTCAGAGGATCGCGCCCACAGGCGGCTCCAGAGGCCAGTCGCAGGCGTCCCCCGGTGCGGCAAACATACCCGGTTGGCGATGCCGGCGCCAATAACCCCTCTTTGAACTTGAGTGAGCGGGGTGATCGGTCGTTAGGCCTTACCATCGCCGCCACCCCCCTAGCGGCTGGTAGCGGACACCCTTGCGGTCCGCAGGCCCGCTCGATATGATTAGGTGTTTGATTTCCACAGCACCGCTTGGCCCGGGGGAAAGTAGACCCCGGCCGGGGCCACCCAAGGAAAGGACCCGCCAGCCAAGGGTGGTGAATTCCGCGCGGCGGCTTGTCCCGGTCTTTGGCCCCGGCTAAGCACCCGGCCTTGCCCCGCGTGCATCTACCGAAGCACATCTCCCGGAGCGTATCCCATGAAAGAAGGCATTCATCCCAAATACGTCGAGACCAAGGTGACCTGCGGCTGCGGCAACTCGTTTGTAACGCGGAGTACCAAGCCCGAAATCAAGGTCGATATCTGTAACGTCTGCCATCCGTTCTATACCGGCAAGCTAAAGTACGTGGATACTGCCGGGCGGATCGAACGGTTTCGGACGAAGTTTGGGGAATCGGGATATCGCAGCGTGCAGCGCGGCAAAAAAGCCGCTTCCGGCGAGACGGACAACAGCCCGGGCTAGTCGGGCCGGCAGTCGCCGCTCTGCCTTGGGGTGGCCCGCCAGAGGATGGTGCCGGTCGAAGCGCGTACACCGGCCGAGGGTTGCCCCGGTTTTGAAGCACGCGGCCTTGGATCCGGTGGTCATGGTTTTGCATGCGCAAGGAGCTTGAACAGAAACTGGCGCGGTTCGAGGAACTCGAGCGGCAACTGTTGGATCCGCAGGTCATTGCCCAGCCGGCGCGGATGTCGGCCGTAGCCCGCGAGCATGGCGCGCTGGCCAAGGTGGCCACCAAGTACCGCCGCTTCAAGCAGCTTAACGAGCAGATCCGCGAGGCCATAGAAATGCTCGAGGGGGAAGACCCTGAGATGCGCCAACTGGCCGAGGCCGAATTGCCCCGCCTCAAAGAAGACCGCGAGCAGTTGTGGAACGACTTGCTCGATCTGACCGTCGGGGGTGAAGATGCCCATCGCAACCGCTGTGTGATGGAGATCCGCGCGGGCACGGGTGGCGAAGAGGCGGCCTTGTTCGCCCGCGACCTTTACGAGATGTACAAGCGCTACGCCGAGGACCGCGGCTGGAAGGTGGAAATCCTCAGCATGAACCCCACGGAACTCGGCGGGTTCAAGGAGATTATCCTCGGCATCGAGGGGGAGGGGGCGTTCGCCCAGTTGCAGTACGAAAGTGGCGGGCACCGGGTGCAACGCGTCCCCGAGACCGAGGCCAAAGGCCGCATCCACACCTCGGCGGCCACTGTGGCCGTGCTGGCCGAGCCTGAAGACGTGGAAATCGAACTCCGCCCCGAGGACTATCGCCTGGATCGTTTTTCGGCCAGCGGTCCAGGGGGCCAGCACGTCAACAAGACTCAGTCGGCGGTGCGGCTGACGCACTTGGCTACCGGCATCGTCGTCCAGTGCCAGGACGAGAAGAGCCAGCATAAGAACCTGGCCAAGGCCCTGCGCGTGCTGAAGACGCGGCTGTACGAGATGAAGCGTCGGGAGGAGGAGAGCCGCCGGGCCAGCGAACGGCGGAGCAAGATTGGCTCCGGCGACCGCAGCGAGCGGATTCGCACCTACAACTTCCCGGATAACCGGGTTACCGATCACCGCATCAATCTCACGCTGTACAAGCTCGACAGCATCCTGGCCGGCGATCTGGACCCCCTGATCGAGGCACTCAAGGAGCACGAGCGCCAGGAGTTGCGGGCGGCGTTTGGCACCGTCGAATGAGGACGATGATCCTGCATTGCGTGCGCCACGGCGAGAGTGTCTATAATGCCGAAGGGCGCTTGCAGGGGCACCTGGAAGTTCCGCTGTCGGCGCGGGGTCTGCGGCAGGCCGAGGCCACGGCCGAGGCTCTCGCGGCCCACCCCATCGAGGCTATCTACGCCAGCCCGCTGTGCCGGGCCCGCCAGACCGCCGAGGTCATCGCCCGCCGCCTGCGCCTGCCGGTCCGCTTTGACGATCGGCTGAAGGAAATCGACGTGGGGCGGTTTCAGGGCCGGCTGCGGACCGAACTCCACCGGGACCAAGCCAAGGTGCTGGCCCGCTGGGCCTCCGGCGACCCCGACTTTCCGCTTCCCGGCGGCGAGTCGCGGCGCCAGGTGGCCCAACGCGGCCAAGCGGCCTTCGAGGCCATCCGCCGGGCGGGCCACCCCTGTGCCTTGGTCGTAGCCCACGGCACGGTCCTCCTGAGCACGATCAAGGTCTTGGCCGGCCTGCCGCTTGAAGGACCTCCACGCTCGCTCCAGAACGCCTCGATTACCACGGTGCGGTGGCCCGAACATGGGCCCTTGGAAATCCTGGCCATCGATCAGGTCGCCCATTTGGACGGTCTCGGGCCGGCCGGAACCGGCGACCTGGTCGCATAACCCCCCTTGCAAGCCCATCCGGTAACGAGGGCCCGGCGGTGCTGCGGATCACCAGCGTTCAGAACCCGCATGTCAAGCTGGCGCTGAAGCTCCGCAACCGCCGCGCGCGGCAGAAACAGAACCGGATCCTCATCGACGGCGCCCGCGAACTCCATCGCGCCTTGGGAGCGGGCGTGGCCATCGTCGAAGCCTTTATCTGCCCCCCCCTCTGCCGCACCGAAGATGCCCGCTGCGTCGCCGCTGCCCTCCAGCAAGCCAGCCCCCAATGCTTCGAGGTCAGCGAGCCGGTGTTCCACCGGCTGGCCTTCGGCCAACGTGCCGAAGGCGTGCTGGGCATCGCGCAAACACCGCTGGTTTCGCTGGATCGGATTTGCCTGCCCCCGTGCCCCCTGGTGGCCGTGCTGGAAGGGATCGAAAAACCCGGCAACCTCGGGGCGGTGCTCCGCAGCGCCGATGGGGCCGGGCTATCGGCCGTGCTCGTGGCCGACCCACGCACCGATCTGTTCAACCCCAACACCATCCGCGCGAGCCTGGGCACAGTGTTCACCACCCCTGTGGCCGTAGCCTCGGCCGAGCAGATCCTGGCCTTCCTCCGCCAGCACACTGTGGCAATCTATGCCGCCCGCGTCGATGCCCCAACCCTGTACACGGAGGCCGATTTCCGCCAGCCGGCGGCCATCGTGCTGGGCAGCGAGGCCCGAGGACTTTCCGAGCGCTGGCACGATGTGGGGATGCAGCCCATTCGCCTCCCCATGCGGGGCGTGGCCGACAGTCTGAACGTATCTGCCGCCGCCGCCGTGCTGTTTTACGAAGCCCTGCGCCAGCGTCGCTCTGAGCAGGCGCAGAGTCCACCAAACCCAACTACGTAGGTCCGTCCTCGACCGAACTTCACTGGCGTCGTGTGCGGTGTGCCACTGCTTTCCGCAAGGCAAGCAGTGCGATTTCCGGGGGCACCGCTTTTGGCGAACGAGTGGCACACGGCTGGCGAAGCAGCGGAACACGGCAGGCCGCCGAGACCCGTCACCTCTCACCTCTCACCTGACACCCCGCCCAGTGTGCCACTGCTTTCCGCAAGGCAAGCAGTGCGATTTCCGGGGGCACCGCTTTTGGCGAACGAGTGGCACACGGCCCCGCAGGGTGCCAGAGTTACTTTACTGGCGGTAAAGGCCGTGGCTGCGGATGTACTCTTCCACCGCCCGAGGCGTTTGGTAGCGGATGCTTCGGCCGGCCGACAGGCGACGCCGCAGGTCGGTGCTGCTGATGCCGATGGCCGGCATCTCCACTTGGTGGCGGCGGATGGCTTCCAGCCGGGGCGGCTCGACCACGTGGGCCAGCAGCCCGTAATCGACTTCGGGCGCTCCGGCACGCTGGGCCACCAAAGGCAGAGCCAGCCGGCACACTTCGTCCGCCCGCCGCCAGTGCGGCAAATCGTTGAACATGTCGGCCCCCAGCAGCAGGAACAGCTCCGCCTGCGGGTATTCGCTGCGAAAGTAGGTCAACGTGTCCACCGTGTACGTAACTTCCGCGCGATCCGCTTCATAGCGGCTGACCCAGAACTGCTCGTGCCCGGCGATGGCCAGCTCCAGCATCTCCACCCGATACACGCTGGGGGTCAAAGGCCGGTCTTGCTTGTGGGGCGGAACGGCCGCGGGTACGAAGATCACTTGGTCCAACCGGGCTTGCTCGCGGCAGCATTCGGCCAATAGCAGATGTCCATAGTGAACCGGATCGAACGAGCCGCCAAAAAGGCCCAAACGCTGTACCATCGCTGCGACTTGCCAACGTCTATGGGGCTTGCCATATTGCGCTCATGGTACCGCAGTTGCAACTGTTTGGCGACGAGTCTGTCCCCTGGGAGGCCGACGATCAGGCCGAGGAGTTGGTGGCCACGGTCGTCTTTGCCGATGGACCGCCAGGCCAGTTCGATTATCGGGTGCCCGAGGGACTCCTAAGCCAAGTGGAGCCGGGCCGGCGGGTCCGCGTGCCGCTGGGGCGAGGCAATCGCACGGTCATCGGCTATTGCGTGGCGGTGGGATACAAGCCCGCCGGTCCGCGCCGCAAGCCCGTGCTTGCCGTGCTCGACCCCCAGACGCTCTTGTCTCCTTCGATGCTGGCCCTTACCCGGTGGATTGCCGAGTATTATCTCTGCCCGTGGGGCACGGTGCTCGAGTCGGTGCTGCCTTCTGGGGTGCGGCAGCAGGCCGGGACCCGCCTGGCCACGTTCTTGCGTATCGATCCGGGGGTGGCTGGCCGGATTGCCGAACTCAACCTGCCGCGGGCGCAGCGCGCGGTGCTCGAAGCGCTGGCCGCCAGCGACCAACCCCTCACCTCCGCCCAGTTGTGCCGCATTGCCAGGTGTTCCACCGCACCCATCGCCAGCTTGCGGCGCAAAGGGCTGATTCGGTCGTCGGCCGAACGGGTCCTCCCGCCCCAAGCGCCTGAGTCGCCCGCCGCGCCGCAGCCTCGCCTGGAGTTGAATGCGGACCAGAAACGGGCGCTGACCGCCATTCTGGATGCCCTGGAAAGCCGCGAGCACCGAACCATCCTCATCCACGGGGTGACAGGCAGCGGCAAGACGGAGGTGTACATCCAGGCCATCGAGCACGTGGCCCGTTTCGGGCGCCAGGCCATCGTCCTGGTCCCCGAGATCAGCCTCACCCCGCAGACGCTGGAGCGGTTTCGGGCGCGATTCTCGGGCGTGGCGGTGCTCCACAGCCATCTCAGCGATGTGCAGCGGCATCACCAGTGGCAGCGGATTGCGGCCGGCCAGGTGCAGGTGGTCGTCGGGGCCCGCAGCGCCGTATTCGCTCCCACGCCCCATCTGGGAATGATCGTGCTGGACGAGGAGCACGAGACGTCCTTCAAACAGGAGACCGCCCCCCGGTATCATGCCCGCGAGGTGGCCCTCGCCCGCGCCAAGGCCGAAAAAGTGCCGCTGGTGCTGGGCTCTGCCACTCCCTCGCTGGAAAGCTGGCACCGGGCCTGCACCGGCCAGTACGTGTTGGTCGAAATGCCCCGCCGCGTGTTCGACAGACCCATGCCGATCGTGGGCACCATCGACCTCCGCGACGACGAACATCTCCGGCAAACGCGCGGGGCCATCAGCCGAGTGCTCCACCAGGCCATTCGCCAGGCCCTGGACGACGGCGGGCAGGTGATACTGCTTCTGAACCGGCGAGGTTACTCGACCCACATCCAGTGCCCGGCCTGCGGGCATGTGGTGCGCTGCCCGCAGTGCGACGTGGCCCTGACCCATCACCGCAGCGGAAACATGGCCCTGTGCCACTACTGCGACTATCAGATGCCGGCCCCCAGCGCCTGCCCCGAATGCCAGTTCGCCGGCCTTTACTACGGCGGCCGAGGCACCCAGCGCCTGGAAGCCGAGGTGCGGGCCCGCTTTCCCGACGCCCCTTGCCTCCGCATGGATACCGACAGCATGAAATACCCCGGCAGCCACGAGAAAGCCCTGGCCGCCTTCCGTCAGGGCAAGGTCCGAATCCTCCTAGGGACGCAGATGATCGCCAAAGGCCTCGATTTTCCCAACGTCACCCTGGTGGGCGTGGTCAATGCCGATACCGCCCTGCACTTCCCAGACTTTCGCGCCGCGGAACGCACCTTCCAGTTGGTAACGCAGGTGGCGGGCAGAACCGGCCGGGGCGACAAACCCGGCCGCGTGCTGGTACAAACGCACAACCCCGAACACCCCGCGATCCAGGCTGCCGTGCACCATGATTTCGCCATGTTTGCCGCCGCAGAATTGCCCGTGCGGCAAATGCTGAAGTATCCGCCCTTCGCACACATGATCCGCCTGGTCGTGCGCGGGCCGGCCGAGGTCCAGACCCGCTCCTTTGCCGAAACGCTGGCCAGCCAGGTCCGCCAGGCGCTTGGCGCCTCGCCGGAGGCCCGGGTGCTGGGCCCCGCACCAGCGCCGTTTGCCAAGCTCCGCGGTTTGTATCGCTACCAGATCCAGCTCCAGGGGCCCGACGCTCAAGACCTTCGCAACGCCGTCCGCCACGCCGAGCAACTCCCAACCCCAGAGCATGTGCAATGGATCGCCGACGTGGATCCCATCGACATGCTGTAAGGCTCGGCGGCCACAACCACCAAGTGGGTCAGGCACCCCGCGCCCGACACCCGTGTGCCACTGCTTGCCGTACCCGTGTGTGCCACGGCTTGCCGTACCCGTGTGTGCCACTGCTTGCCGAAAGGCAAGCAGTGCAAGCCGTGGTTTTAGCACTGCTTCTTGCGAAGCAGTGGCACACGGGGCGAAACAGTGGCACACACCGACACACCCCGAGCCGGCAGCGTAAGCTGCCGGTGGAATCAATCACAAGACGCGCGGCACGCACCGGGAGCTTACGCTTTCGGCTCAGATTCAGGACCGCGCGCTAGCCTCACCGGGAGCTTACGCTCCCGGCTCTTGCCTATTGTCTCCCGGTTCTTACCGGCTGGCGCCATGCCGGCGGCTACTCGGCGTTGGCTTTAGCGACCAGGTCTTGCCAAAAGTCGCGTGCTTGCCGGTAGCAGGCCACGGTATGCTGCTGGTCCGTGGGGTCGTCCGATTGGATTTGGGCCGCCCGCTGGATCACCCAATCGCGAAAAAACTCAGCTGAACGCCGGCTGATCCGCCTTTGGCCGCCCATCTCCACGAAGAACGGTGCGGAGAGGGCGAAGCGGTAGGTATCGGCCCGATCGGCCACCGCGCGTACCGTAAACCACCCGCTGCGGTCAAACCGCACCGGGGGCAGACGCCCCTTGGCTGCGTACTGATCGAAACGAATCTCGTGTTCCACCCGGCCGTCCTTGATGATCTCCAGATAGCTCATCGTCTCGCGCGTGGAAAGGGTCAAGGCGATTTCGAAATCGAGGATTTGCCCGGCGGGTGCTCGGAAGACGTGTCCGGGCAGCTTGCCCCGAACTTTGGGCCGCAGCAACGGGCCGTTGGTCAGGGTGACGCGGCCGGCGCGAAAGCCTTCCCACCATTTCTCCCAAGAAAAGTCTCCGTCGATGTGGACATACATGCGGTTGTAGCCTGGCGGGTTGGGGCCCACGCCCGACCCGCTGCCGGCCCCGGGCGGGATCCGCAGCCCGCAGTTGAGCAGGTGGAAGTAGATTTCCTGGGACCACAAGGCATGGCCGCGGCCACCCACCAGCCGCTCCGGGTCCCGCGATTTGCCGCCGCGTTCGTCGGCAATCATCTTGGTGCGGCCGAACTGCCCGTGGATCACCTCGATCGAGTCGAGTTGTCCCAGGGCGACCAGCACCGGCAGGTCCCACCAATAGGGCCGCGTCAGATGCACCCATACGCCCGGCTTTTGCCGCAGCGGTTCGAGGTGTGCCAAGAGCGACGCCCCGGGGGCTTTCGCCGGAAAAACCGGAATCTGTGCGAGGTGGAAAAGCCGCACGGTGCCACCTGGCCGGCTGATTTCTCCGGCCAGCAAGTGCCCCACGCGGTTTTCGGCAAACACCGCAAGCGGGTCGGCAGGAACCGTGTTTGGGGTCCACACGGTATGCCCGTTCCACCACGTAACCAGCGGGATGACGTGGAGGTCCTCGGCCGCCAGCAGCAATTCGATATCCTTTGCCGGCCGGCGAACGTCCAGATCGCCCGACCACCACCCCTCGGCCGCCATGTCCACGTAGCGGTGCATCTCGACCGTCTTGGTGTCCTCGGAGAACTTGTTGATGGTGAACTGTCCGGTGACGATGGAATACTCAGGACCGCGCTCCATGACGAAGGTGTAATTGCCCACGGGCAGCTTGAGGGCTATCTGGCCGGGGATGACAAAATGGTCGTCCCAGACGGGGACGCGTCGCGGGGGCAAACGGGGTCTGCCGCCGGCCGTGCGAAGGTGCATGCGGCAGGGGACCGGCCGGCCGGTGTCCTTATCGACCACGCGGATTTCGAGCTGCCCTTCGGCACCGCCGGCCCGCGAGGCTAAGGCCAGCACCACGGCCACCAGGGGCGCCAACCCCAGGCGGCCAGGCCATCCGGCGGCAGGCGGCTTGTTTTGCCCGACGCGCTGAGGCCCTTTGGCCGTACCAGGCGAGGTGGCCTTCGTAACCGTTAGGCACTGAAAGCCTTTGGCAGGACGAGACATGGCAAAAGGGAAAGCAAGTGCGGAATGCGCCCTTCCGAAGTGACGGCCGCACAGGACATGCCGCCACGGGGCCTAATATCACTTTACCACGGCGAAACTCGTTATCTTCGGGCGCTGGTTTGGCCAGCGATGGGGGACTTGCATTCGGAACGTGTTGGGGTTATGGTGAGTTGGCTGCTAACATTTCGACGCAACCGATTGGCAAATAAGGAGTTGTCACCATGTGTCAACACCAGCACGATGACCAACATGGTTGTGTTTCCCGGATGCCCCAGAGGACTTGCTGCCCCCAGGCGCATGGCCAGGGCCAAGGGGTAAGCCGGCGGGAGTTTTTGGGGGCGGCGGCCGCAGGGGGCATGGTGCTGGGGGGGCTGTCGTGGTCGGTGCTGGCTGCGGCAGAGCCCGGCGTGGCCATGCCTCCCCCGCGCAAGCCGCTGGTGGTCAAGCCCGTGTTGATTTACGACGTGTACACGCGGCATCACCAGACAAGCTGGCGGCCGTGGGGGGGCATTCAGACCCCGCAAGATGTCGAGGCCGAGTTGCCCCGCATCCAGGCGGAACTGCAGAAACTCAAGGGCCTGGCCGACTTCCCGCTGGAGTTCCTCCCCTTGGCCTCCATCCGCGGTGCGGGGCAACTGGAAAAGGAGGCCGACGTAGCCAAGGCCGACGCCTTTTTGGTGTACGCGGCGGGCGGCAACGTGCATGGCATCGAAAAGCTGGGCAAGAACGTCATCTTCTTTATGCGCTACCGTTCCGGCCCGGTCTATTTGTGGTACGAGATCATCAGCCCGCGGTACCTGCGGCAGCATACCGATGTGCTGTCGGTCAAGGGCGTCGACGACCAGGACTGCGTGGTGGACAGCCTGGAGGAGGTGCTGTGGCGTCTGCGGGCCCTTTGCGGGCTGAAGAACACGGTGGGCAGCCGGATCCTGGCGGTCGGCGGCCCGGGGGCCTGGGCCCAGCCAGGGCAAGTAGTACCCGATCTGGTCCGGAAAATCTGGAAGATCGATATCGTCACCATTCCGTACCCGGAACTGGGCAAGCTGATCAAGGCGGCCAGGGGCGATCAGGCCGAAGTGCAACTGGCGCGGCGCCGGGCGGCCGAATACCTCCAGCTCCCGCAGACCACGTTGGAGACCGAGCGGCCGTTCGTGGAAAACGCGTTCCTTCTGGACCAGATTTTCCGCAAGCTGATGGCCCAGTCGCAGTGCCGGGCCATCACGATCAACGGGTGCATGGGCACCATCATGCCGCTGGCCGAAACCTCGGCCTGCCTCACCCTGAGCACCCTGAACGATGACGGATACCTGGCGTTTTGCGAGTCGGACTTCGTGGTCATCCCGGCCGGCATCCTGCTCAACGGCATTTCCGGGCGACCCACGTTCCTCAACGATCCCACCTATCCGCACCAGGGCATCATTACCCTCGCCCACTGCACCGCCCCGCGCAAGATGGACGGCAAGAACCGCGAGCCGGCCCGCATCATGACCCACTTCGAATCGGACTACGGGGCAGCCCCCAAGGTAGAGATGCACACCGGCCAGGTGGTAACCAACATCATCCCCGATTTCAAGAGCCAGCGGTGGGTGGGGCTGTTGGGCGAGATCGTGGCCCACGACCTGTTGCCCATCTGCC
>Ga0315298_1007087_pt1 | contig 14940 bp, 13 predicted proteins | sample WHS_1_MG_FD_203077 | JGI IMG/M metagenome (GOLD analysis project Ga0315298, IMG submission 203077) | Extremophilic microbial mat communities from Washburn Hot Springs, YNP, Wyoming, USA - WHS_1_MG | ecosystem: Environmental > Aquatic > Thermal springs > Hot (42-90C) | place: USA: Wyoming... | reverse complement strand
ACCCAGAACCCCATCGAATACGAGGGCACCTACCCGCTCCCCGAGGCGCAACTTGACCGCTTCATGATGCGGCTCAGTCTCGGCTACCCCGCCGCAGAGGTAGAAGAGAACATCATTCAGGAGCAGACCTCCCATAACCCGCTAGAGGAGCTGCGGCCAGTGGTAAGCGGGAGTGAAGTGCTTGCCATGACCCAAGCCGTCATCCGAGTGCGCGTAGCCCCCGCAGTAAGGCGCTACGTGGTGAATCTGCTTGACGCCACCCGTCACCACCGCGACATCTATCTGGGCGCAAGTCCCCGAGCAGGGATTTCTCTCACCCGCGCAGCCAAAGCCCTGGCTCTCCTGCGCGGCCGCGATTTTGTGGTTCCCAAGGACGTAAAGGACCTGGCTGTGCGGTGCCTCGCCCACCGTCTGGTGCTCGCGCCGGATGCTAAGGTGCGCGGAGTCACCGGCGAGGACATTGTCGCCAGGCTGCTGGAAACAGTGCCCGTACCGGAGGCCGGAGGGTAGACCATGCCTCGCCCTACTGGCCGCGGCTACGCTCTCTTGGCTGTCGCCGCCGCCACCTATCTGGCCGGGCGAGTCCTAGGCACCTGGGAACTCTACCTTTTCGCCTTTGCCTTCCTTGGCGTACTGGTCTTGTGTTGGCTCATATTGGCAGTTTCTCGCGGGAAACTTGAGCTCACTAGGGCACTGAGCGCGGAACACCCAATGGACGGCGATGAGCCTGACCTCGTCACCACAGCCAAGAACCGCTCCTTGCTGCCTTCGCCTCAGACTACGCTCAGAAATCAGCTTGCCGGACTAAGTGGCGGCCTGGCAGAGCTAGAGCTGGAGAGTCTTCCTCCCCGCTCGACAAAGTGTCTGCGAGTCCCCGCTGGCCGAGTGAACCGGGGAGTGCATGTGCTCCCACCTGCCGAAATGATCGCCGAGGATCCACTCGGACTCTGTAGGGCTGTGCGTAAGGTGGGAGAGAAGCTCACCGTGACGGTCCTACCTCGTCTTGTTTTCCTCAACTCCTGCGCGCTAGGCCCTGAGTATGGGCTCAAGCACGACTGGAGTGGGCGACGCGGTCTTCCCACCTGGGGAGCCGCTGAATTCCGCGGTGTGCGGCCACATCAGCCCGGCGAGCCGCTCAGCCGCATAGACTGGAAAAGCACCGCCAAGACCGGGGTACTGATGCTGCGCGAGATGGAAGAACCGGCCGGCGCGGATCTCACCGTGCTACTTGACGGTACCGCCGCACAAGTGCAGGGTCTTTTCCCCGACACCAACTACGAGCTTGCCGTGCGTGCTGCCGGTAGTCTTGCCGACTTCGCCCTTCGGAGCGGAAGGGGTGTCACCCTGTTTTGTCATGAGAAGGACGCCCGTCAGGTGCGACTGAGCCCCGACGGAAACGGCAGACGCGCTCTCCTTTACGCACTTGCTGAAGCCCAGGCCGATGCCCCCAGTCCGCTCGTGCACGGGTTACAGCGGCTGTGCCGGGAGGCCCGTCACCTACTGCAGGCGCAGAGCGTGATCGTGGTCGCTATCTCGCTTGACCACAGTCTTGCCCGATTCCTTCTTGAACTACGAAAAGAAGGCGTCCATCTCGCTCTCCTTTATGTGGTGGGCGCTTCTTTCGCAGCCCCCCTCGCCGGCACTGATCCTCTCGGGAGTTCCACGTCACAGGCTGATCAGCGCCAAGCTAGCCGAGGAAGAGCCAGAGACAAACAGGTCTCGACCTTGCTGCCCTTCCTTCCTCCGCGCGAAGGAGTCAACCGGGAACGGGACGGCACTTCTGCCGAGAAAAATCTCCCGGCCGACATCCGGGCTTTGCTGCTCACCCTCTCCTCCGCCGGCATTCCTTGCTTGACGCTCGCCCGCGGCGAGGACCTGGGCGAGCGCCTTGTCCCCGAAGGAAGAGGGCGCCAGGCCCGAAGGCAAGCTGGGTGAGGCGGATAACCGGCCAAGTGAGTGATAGAGCGAGCCGAGCGAGACTGATATGAAAGCGGCGCGGCGCACTTTCTACTTCTTTAGCTTCGTCGGCTTAGCCATAGTGGGAGCCCTCGCCCTCAACCGAGTGGTCCAACCATCCTGCGCCACAGAGCTACTCCGCGCCGCTGCGCTCGCCGCCATTTGCACCGCCCCTGGGCTCCTTCACCGCCGCCTCTGGCCACTTGCTCTCCTCCTCTTGCCAGTGGGGTGCTACTTGCTACTCAGGACGACCATGGCTCTTCCCACCCTGGTCGACGGTGCCGCAGGGCAGTACCACTTCTACGTAGAGAAGCTACGTCAGGGGAGCGAAGCCTACAAGGTGATGGTATTCCCCCTTGACGTGGAGCGCTCGCCTGAGCTGCTGCTGCTGCTTACCTTCTCCGCCTATTGGCTCCTAGGATCGGCGGGGTTCTTGGCCCTCGGCTTGCGCCGCCCGCTTCCGGCAGTGGTGCTTGTAATGATCCTGGTGGGCTATGGTCTTACCGTGGATACTTCTGCGCGAGCCCTCTGGCCTGGACTCCTTTTCCTGGTGTTAGCCGCCAGTCTTCTCCTGTCTTCCCGTGCGCTTGAGCGCCTGCACTGGCGGCCCCGAGAGGCACTCATGGGTGTGGCGGTGGCCGTGGTGGGCTGTGCCCTCTCGGTGGGAATCCTAAGCGCGGCGCCTTCGGTGGTAGCCACCCCCTGGCAAGACTGGCGGGCCTGGGATCCCTTTGGCCAGGGCGGCACCACCTATAGCTTCAACTGGCTGCAGAACTACCCCACTCTCCTCGACCCGGCAAACAACCTCCCTGTGCTCGAAGTGCAGTCTCCCTACCCCTGCTACTGGAGGGCAAATGCCCTCGACAACTTCACAGGCTCGGCTTGGGTGACATCGCGGGCCTTCGTGGTCCAGCTGGAGGCCAAGCGCGAGCAGACAAGCGACGGCGAGTGGTATACGTACTCTGTTCCTCCCAGTGTGCCAACACCCAAGGGCCCGCAGGTCGTTGAACGGTTCTCCACCCAGTCCATCTATACGAACTACCTGTTCACCGGCGGGGAACCGCTTTCGCTTGCTATCCAGCAAGAAATCCCGCTGCGGATGAACGACCTAAGAGCGCTGCGCGTGAGCACCGCGCTCGGCCCGACTTTTGCTTACACAGTCACCGCCACCATCCCCCAGGTCCAGCCGAGCGATCTCGTGGGCTTGGGGAAAGAGTATCCTCGCGAGCTTGCCGCCTACCTCACTTTGCCGTTTGACCGGGTAGACCAAATCCCCGGACCCGACAAAGCGGCCGCCTGGCGAAAAGAGATAACCGAGGAGCTGCCCAGCGGCTGGGAATGGGCGGGTTTGTACGACCTTAACGAGCGCATAGTGGGCCACGCCACCGACCCCTACCAGGTGACCTTGAGGATCGAGCGGTACCTGCGCCGAGCCTATAGCTATTCGCTCACCCCGCGAGCAAGCGAATACTCTTCTCCCTACGCGGCCTTTCTGTTCGACACTCGAGCCGGCTACTGCCAGCATTTTGCCGGAGCTATGGCTTTGCTTCTTCGGTATAACGGCATCCCTGCCCGGGTGGCGCTGGGCTTTGCCACCGGTGAGAAGATAGGGAAAGACCTGTACCAGGTGACCACCAACAACGCCCACGCCTGGGTGGAAGTCTACTTCCCCACCGTGGGCTGGGTGGCCTTCGACCCGACCCCCGGCCATAACCTGCCCTTGGCCGGACCTTCCTCCACCAGTCCGGGGTTTGTCAACCCCTTCGCGGACACCGCTTCGGCCGAGAGCGAAACGGCAACCACTCTGCCCCCAGCAGCGCACCCGGCCGAGGAGAGTGGTCCTCCGTCCACGCAGGCCCCAACCGGGAGGAACCGGGAGACCTCGCTGCCTTGGGTCCTTGGGGTGGTCGGGCTCCTTGCCGTCGCTGCCGGCTGGCCTCTGGGCCGAGACCTGTGGCGCGGCCGCGCACTTCATTGGGGTCCCTGGGAGAAACGGCTGGCGCTTTCCATCCGACTGCTGCGAAGCGACCTCCAGCGCTACGGTGTGCCAGCCGCCCCCGGTCACACCTACGAGGAGTTGCTTGATCTTGCTCGCGACTACTTGGGCCTAGAGTACGACCCGTCTCTATCTAGCCGAGTCTTGGCTGTGCTTTTCGGAGCTTATCCACCAACTCCTCAAGACTTCCGTCAAGCCGAAGCTTTGCGCAAAGAAGTACGCTCCCGTCTTCGTAGAACCCACCGGCAGCAACGCGGGTGGACGCGCACAGCACTTTGCTGGTACGGACTGCGTCGGCAATCGGCGACAGGCTGACCCGGCGTGCCGAACCGCCACATCCGGCGACAGGCTGACCCGGCGTGCCGAACCGCCACATCCAGCGGCGAGCTGAGATACAATGTCGCCGGACCAAAGCCACCGCGAGCAAGGACTCTGACACCTTGGCCACCAAAGAAATGACTGTCAAGAAGACACCCGAGTTCGATCTCAAGCGTTGCAAACGCTGTGGGATCTGTAAGCATTTCTGCCCCCAGGAAGCGATTGATGTCCGAGAGGACGGCACTCCCTTCTTAGCCAATGCTGAAGCCTGCACTTCCTGCAACTTGTGCGAGGAGATGTGTCCTGATTGGGCGATATGTCTAACCACAGTCAGCGAGTGATATATCTCGACCACGCCGCTACCACCCCCACGGATCCTGCTGTGGTAGAGGCCATGCTTCCCTGGTTAACCGAGGAATTCGGCAATCCGGCCGCCCTTTACAGTCTGGGCCTGACTGCGGCAAGAGCAGTCCAGCAGGCCAGGCAGACGGTGGCGAGCACCATAGGGGCTGATCCAGAAGAGATCTACTTCACAAGCGGCGGAACAGAGGCGAACAACTGGGCCATCTTGGGGACAGCTGAGGCCCACCAGAGCAAGGGACGACACTTGGTCACCTCTGCCATTGAACACCACGCTGTGCTTGAGCCCATGCAGTTCTTGGCAAAGCACGGTTATGAAGTGACCCTTGTGCCCGTGGATAGCGCCGGTTTAGTTGATCCTGACGAGGTGCGAAAAGCCCTTCGCCGTGACACCATCCTGGTCTCCATCATGCACGCTAACAACGAGATCGGCACCATTCAGCCTATTGCTGAAATAGGGCGAATCACTCGGCAGGCTGGCGTGCTCTTCCACGTGGACGCAGTGCAAAGCCTGGGGAAGATCCCGGTGAACGTAGAAGAGCTGGGCGTAGACATGCTTTCAGCCAGCGCCCACAAGTTCTACGGGCCTAAAGGAGTGGGTTTCCTCTACTTGCGAAAGCGCACCCGCGTCACTCCCCTCCTGCACGGAGGAGCCCAGGAGCGTGGACGCCGAGCAGGCACGCTCAACGTTCCCGGCATAGTGGGCATGGCCAAGGCGCTCGAGCTGGCTAGAGAGCGCATGCAGGAGGACGCCGTTCGAGAGGCGACTCTGCGTGACCGGCTTTGGGAGGGGCTTAGAAGAAGTATCGAAGCCATATACCTTAACGGAGACCCGAGCAGGCGTCTTCCCAACAACCTTAATGTGCGGCTGGACGGCATCGAGGGAGAATCAATGATTCTCATGTTGGACATGGAGGGCATCTGCGTGTCCTCGGGATCGGCCTGCACCAGCGGCTCGCTTGACCCCAGCCACGTGCTTCTTGCTCTCGGCATCCCGCCTGAGAATGCCCACGGGTCACTGCGAGTCACCCTGGGACGAAGCACTACCGAGGACGACATCGACTTCTTCCTCCAGGTCTTCCCCCCTATAGTGGCTAGATTGCGGGAAATATCTCCGGTATGGTGCGCTAACTGTGCAGCAAAGCAAAGGAATTGACATGTACTCAGAGCTAGTCATGGAACACTTCCGCAACCCCCGCAACGTAGGCGTCATTGAAGATGCTGACGGGGTAGGTGAAGTGGGGAATCCGGTCTGCGGTGACATGATGCGCATCACCATCAAGGTCAAGGATAATGTCATCGAAGACATCAAGTTTCAGACCTTGGGCTGCGGAGCAGCCGTAGCCACCTCCAGCATGGTCACCGAGATGGCGAAGGGTAAGACCCTGGAGGAAGCCCTGGCCATCTCCAACGAGGCGGTCGCCCAGGCACTGGGGGGGCTGCCGCCGGCCAAGATGCACTGCTCCAACCTAGCCGCAGATGGACTGCGGGCGGCCATCGAGGACTACCGCGCCCGCCAAGCCGCCAAGAAGCAGTAGGCAACTGAGCTTGGGGGCGCTAAGCGCGCGGCTGCTCGGGAAGAAAGTCGCGAGCAGGCCCAGCATGAACGCGGGCCGGCCAGGTGCAGCCGGAAGTCGGGTGGAAGTGGCTGCATGTGCGCGAGCGGCAACTGAAGGGCCCTGCAGGACAGTTGCAAGGGGACTACGAACCTCTTCGATCCCACTCTGCGCCCTGATTCTTGTCTTGACCGGACTTGGGTCGAGCGGTTGCGGCCCTGACTCGTCCCCAGCCGCACCCGCCCAGGCCGGCGACGAACTTCTTCCCGGCATCGAGTATTCTGCTGATCTTGACGGCGACGCCGCCCGGGAAGAGCTCCTCCTCGACTCCGCGTCAGCCACACTCGTCATCACGGATGAAGAAGTCGTCTACCGCAGCCGTGAGCAGTGGCACATAGCTCAAGCCGCCGTGGGCGACACTGACGGCAACGGACTTCTCGAGGTGGTAGCCCTACTTGATGCCGTTGACGGCCGCCACCTCGGGCTTTTTGCCTATTTCGGCGGCCAGTATGGTGAGCGCCTGGTGACCCAACCGCTCCGACCCGAGCCCCTCGCTTTGCGAGTTCTGCCGCGTGATAATGGTGCTGTCACCCCGGGCGAGAAGGGGGATCTTCTCGTGCTCGAGGAGAGGACAAACAAGGACCACGCAGGCGGTTCAACCAGCGTGTCCACTTTGTACCGCTGGAACGGCTTCGGGTTTACGGCAATTGGCCAGCTTTAGGCAACCATCTCCAACGTTCGGCCGTCAAAGTTAGAGAGCAAGCTTGCCAGGGGGATCACATGAAACACACCTCGACCGTAACGAAGCCCGCCGCCGCGCCAAGCCTTATTGCCCTGCTCCTCGTTCTCGGGCTAGGCCTTTCCATGGTGGCCGGGGGATGCGGTGGCAGCACGACCAGCACGTCGCTCCTGGGCTCCACCGATATCACTGGGCCCGAATCCAGCCAAGCCTCCGGCTCCACCACTTCAGTCACTTCTCCCAGTACTCCCAGCATGCTCGGCCCATGGCAGGAGCCTCCCTACCTGGAGCCCCAGCCTCTCGACCTGGCGGCTGTGGTTAACTTGGACCGAGTTAGCCTGGGGGAAACAGAAAAAGAGCTGCTTGCTCGTCAGAGTTTCGTAGCTATAGCCCAGGAGCCCGGCAAAGAGCAGCCCTGGAAATTCTGGCAAGTTTATGAAGCCGCTCGCTACCAGGGGCTTCCGCGTTTGGTGACCACCGACTCCTTTTTGAACGCCTACCACGGACTCTTCGACACCTTACTCCAGCACCTTGAAGAAAACGCTCTCTTTGCCCAGGCCTTGGCCATGACCGAGGCCCTGTACACCGCTTCCTCCGCCCAGTGGAATGAGGCCGCCGACCCGGCGGTAAAGGAAGACGCGCGTCTCAATATGGCCTATTTCGCAGTGGCGGCTTCTCTCCTCCAGGGGGGCTTGGCCGCGCCCGAGGTGGTGAGAGACGAGGTGGCTAGTGAGCTAGCCTTGATCGAGGAGGCAGGCGGGGTCGCGGAGTCTCCCGTTCTGGGCTACTTGGAGGACTACAGCCAGTACAAGCCGCGCGGGCACTACACGCGCAGCGAGACACTAAAGCGATACTTCAAAGCTCTTATGTGGTATGGGCACACCGCTTTCTACATCAACCCTCGGCAGCCAGACATCACCCCAGAGGAAGCGCTCAGTCTCACTCGCCGGGCTGTGCTTGCTTGCAGCGCGCTGAACGGCCCAGCCAAGGAAGCCTGGCTAGCCATATACGAACCAACCAGCTTCCTGGTGGGCCGTAGCGACGACCTCACCGCTGATGAGGTGGGTTCCACCGCGGCCGAGGTCTTTGGTCTCTCCCAACCGCAACCCGACCAACTTGCCGACAGGGGCAAGATCGAACTGGTGCGCCAGGAACTCAACAAACTGCGCGCCCCCAAGATCCTCACTGCGGCCGATAGACTGCCCGGTGACACCCAGAACAGAGAAGAGAACGAGCGCAGCTTCCGCCTTATGGGACAGCGGTTCATTCCTGACTCATACGCTTTCCAACAGCTGGTCTGGCCCTATGTGGGAGAAGAGTTGCCGCCCGAGGCCAAGCGCGACCTACCCATGGGGCTGGATGTCATGACCGTGCTGGGCTCCGACCAAGCCTACCGCATCGCCAAAGACGACTTCGGCCAGCAGCGCTTCAAGAACTGGGAAGAGCAGATCAAGAAAGTCCACGAGGAGTTTGCCAGCCGCGATCCCGACCTCTGGCCGGTGAGTCTCTACACCGGCTGGCTCGAGGCCTTACAGCAAGTGATGACCTTCCCGGCCCAGGGCGCGCCCGATTTCATGAAGAGCCGGGTCTGGGCCCGTAAGAGCCTAAATGCCGCCCTTGGCTCCTGGACCGAGTTACGTCATGACACCATCCTCTACGCCAAACAGTCGGTGACCGCAGAGGGTGACGGTGGGGAGGAAACCGCGCCGGCAGGCTACGTCGAGCCTTACCCAGCGTTCTTCGCCAAGATGGGGGAGCTTGCCTCCACCCTGCGCTCCGGTCTTCTTGACTACGGCCTCATTGATTCCCTGGCTGCGAGCAAGCTAGAGACCATGATCTGGCTTGCAGAGATCCTTGGCTCTGCCGCCCAGAAAGAGCTAGCCGGGGAGCCGCTCACCCAGGAAGAGGAGTCGGCCATTGCCGAGTACGGCCACTATCTTGAGTACCTGGAGCAGTTTGAAGACACTTCCTTCGGCGGCAGCGGCGAGGGCCGCACCTTGTCCCCCAGCCCGGAAAAGAGCCCAGTGGTAGCAGATGTGCACACCAGCTACAACACGAAACTTGCCCTCGAGGAAGCTACCGGGTACCCACTGACCCTGTATGCTGCTTTTGAGTATCAGGGGAAAATCTGGCTCTTTGCTGGTGCCTCCTACTCCTACTATGAGTTCACGACCCCCCTTGAGAATCGGCTCACCGATGAAGAGTGGATCAAGCTGCTCGACGCCGGCCAGGCCCCGCCACGACCGGCCTGGACCAACGAGTGGATCGTGGAGGCCAGATAGTGCGAGAGGGGAAGGCCCCTGAGAAACAGATCCTAGGGAGTCTAGCGGCCGCCCGGGACGCCGCGGGCAAGAACAGTGCAGCCCTCAAGGGCTAGGCGCACCTCCAGCGAAACGGGCAGGAACTCCAGCGCCAAGAGTTCAAGGAGCGCGTCCCGGGCGGCCGCCACCACCGCCCTTTCCTCCCCCTCTAACTGGGCGGCCAAGGTACGGTCCACTCGCACTAGCGAGCGACACCAGGTCTCGGCTCCATAAATCACGTCGAAAGCCACCGCGTAAGCGTCCGGGGACTCGACCTCCTGAACGCTGACCAGCTCGATGTCAAGGAAAAGCGCCACCTCGCCTCCTGGGCGGCGGTCGCAAGCAGTTGCGACCGCCGCCCCTCAACACCCCCGACTACGAGCACTTGGAGTACCCGCAGGCCCGACAAACCATGCAGCCGCCCTCGTACTCGATGGCGCCGCCGCAGTCCGGACAAGCCCCTTGCGCATACTGGATGGGAATCTCCAGTTGACCCACCACCTTGTTCCCGTTCCCACCCACGTGGTACTTCTCCGCCAGGGCCTTCCCAATAGCATCCGGGCAAGACAGGATCTGGTTGGGACCGAACCCGTGCGGCACATGGCAACGTATGCCGCGAAGTTGCTTCACGATCTTGTCGGGCGGCACGCCGTAGCGGAAGGCAAGCGAGATCAACCGCCCGATAGCCTCGGTGGAGGCCGACGCGCAGCCGCCCGCCTTGCCCATGTTGGCAAACACTTCCCGCGGGCCAAACTCGTCCTCGTTGATGGTCACGTAAAGACTTCCGCAACCAGTGACCTTCTCCCGGGTCTCCCCGTGCAGTACGGGCGAGCGGCTTGGCCGCACGGGCATGACCGCCGTGCCCTGCGGCCCCAGCTCCATCTGTATGGGGCCGGCGCTGCCCTTGCCGCCGTCGGCGCTCTTACGCTTGACCTCGCCGATATTTAGCACCTGCTCCTGTCGTGAGCCATCGCGATAGATGGTCACCCCCTTGACACCCAGTTCATAGGCAAGCAGGTAAACCCGCTCTACGTCCTCGGGACGAGCGTCTCGGGGGAAGTTGACCGTCTTAGAGACAGCGTTATCCACATGGTCCTGGAAGGCAGCTTGCATGCGGATGTGCCACTCTGGGGAGACATCATGGGCGGTGACGAACACCCGTTTCAAATCGTCAGGCACGTCCAGATTGCGCAAGCTCCCCACGGCGGCAATGCTTTTCATGAGCTCTTCCGAGTAGAGCCCGCGTTCTTTGACCACGCGCTCGAAGATAGGATGGACTTCCGGAAGCTCGGTGTTGTCCATCACGTTTCTGATGAAAGCAAGGGCGAAGATAGGCTCTATGCCACTTGAGCAACCGGCGATGATGGAGATGGTCCCGGTGGGGGCAATGGTGGTCAGCGTAGCGTTGCGCACCCGGCGTCCCCGAGCCTTCCAGGTGCTTATCTCCCAGTTGGGGAACACGCCGCGGTCCTCGGCCAGCTTCTCAGAGGCGTTGATCGCCTCCTCGTGAATGAAACCCATGACCTCGTGGGCAAGGCGGATGGCCCGGTCGGAGTCGTAGGGTATGCCTAGCTGCACAAGCATGTCCGCCCAGCCCATCACCCCAAGACCGATCTTGCGGTTGCCCTTGGTTTTTTCTTCGATCTGGGGCAAGGGATAACGATTCATGTCGATGACGTTGTCAAGGAAATGCACGGCGACGTGCGTCACCTCGCGCAGGCGTTCCCAATCGATCGCCCCCTCTTTGACCATGAGCGAAAGATTAATCGAGCCCAGGTTGCAGCTTTCGTAGGGAAGAAGGGGTTGTTCGCCGCAGGGGTTGGTAGATTCAATCTCACCCAGGGTCGGGGTAGGGTTGTCGCGATTCAGGCGGTCCAAGAAGACGATGCCGGGCTCCCCGTTCTTCCAGGCCAGCTTGACGATGAGATTGAACACCTCGCGAGCGTTGAGATACCCGGTGATCTCTCCGTTGCGCGGATTGCGCAAGGGATAGTCCTCCCCAGCCAGCACTGCCCCCATGAACTCCTCGGTGACGCCCACGGAGATATTGAAGTTGTTAAGGATATGCTCGTCCTCCTTGGCCCGGATAAACTCGATGATGTCCGGGTGGTCCACCCTGAGGATGCCCATGTTGGCGCCGCGGCGCGTCCCGCCCTGCTTGATGGTCTCCGTGGCCATGTCAAACACCCGCATGAAGGAGACCGGCCCGCTCGCTACCCCCATGGTGGTGCGCACAATGTCGTTCTTGGGCCGCAAACGGCTGAAGCTGAATCCGGTCCCTCCGCCCGACTGGTGAACCAGGGCTGCGTCTCTGATGGCCCCGAAGATGGACTCCATGCTGTCCTCGACCGGGAGCACAAAGCAGGCGGAGAGCTGTTGTAGCTCGCGGCCAGCATTCATGAGGGTGGGAGTGTTGGGCAGGAACTCAAGTCGGGTCATGATCTCCAGAAAGGCGGAGAAAGTCTCGTCAAGAGAGCGGTCGGGATGATACAGCCGGTCAGCCTGTGCGATGTTCTCAGCCACCCGAACAAACATGTCCATAGGAGTCTCAAGAGGCTGGCCCTCAGGAGTACGTTTGAGGTAGCGCTTCTCGAGTACCTTCTTTGCGCTCGGGGAGAGCCTCTTCTCCAAATCAGCCGCCAAGATGTCAAGATCAGCCGTGGTCATCCCAAACCCTCTCTTTCCAGCTGCTCCAACTCTCGCTTGAACTCATCAACGCTCTCAAACTGCCGGTAAACGGAGGCGAACCGGACATAAGCCACCAAGTCGACCTCCCGGAGACGCTCCAGCGCCATCTTACCCACCCGCTCGGATGTAACCTGGTACACCGACTCCTCCCTGAGCTGCCGCTCTATGTCCGCTACCACCGCCTCAAGTCTTTCCACCGGCACCCGTCTCTTGGCACAAGCCCGCATCAGCCCGCGTAACAGCTTGTCGGGGTGAAAAAGCTCCGTGCTGCCGTCGCGCTTGACTACCGTGATGGGTATCTCCTCGATCTTCTCGTAGGTAGTGAAGCGCTGACCGCAGGCCAAACACTCCCGCCGGCGCCGGATGGCCTCCTTGCTCTCTGTGTCCCGAGAGTCAACCACTCGGTTTTCAGGTGACCCGCAATAGGGACAGTTCATGAATCCCATCCTCTCCCGGACGGGCGCACCGCACTACTGCCCCTAGCGTACGCACGGCTGCCCCCCAACCTTAAGCTATCCCCGCTTTGCACTAGATATTGTGTAGCGCAGATGCTAACACCCAATATGGCGGATGTCAAAGCAGAAAAATGCGCTTGATGCGGGGAAAATGAAAATCTCCCCCGCGACGAGACGTCCGCTCATAGCGTGCGAGACTGCCTATCTCCCACTGATATGCGGAAAGTGCTCCCCGGACACACCAACCTCCGGCCCCACCCCTGCTAGACTCAAGCCGCGCCGAGACTGGACTCAAGCCCCCTGGACGTAGATAATCCTCGTATGAGCGAGCTTCTCCTCATTGTGGAGGACGACCCCTCCTTGCGCGAGGTGATTCGCCTTGGTCTGGAGGGTGAGGGGTATCGCGTAGCCACAGCTGAAGATGGTCCGGCCGCCCTTCTTGCCTTCGCTTCGCTACAGCCCGATTTGGTCCTTCTGGATGTCATGCTTCCGGGGCTGGACGGCTTTGCTGTATGCCGAGAATTGCGCAAGGTCTCGCTGGTTCCCATCATTATGCTCACAGCGCGCACTTCCACCAGCGACGTAGTAGAGGGCCTAGAGGCAGGCGCAGACGATTACGTGACCAAGCCCTTTGAATTCCCAGAACTACTTGCCCGTGTCCGCTCAGTGCTGCGACGGGCCTCGGTACGAAGCGGGGTTGGCCCAGGAATAGGCACTGCCAAAGCGGGGATCCCTGGAGAAGCAACCACCCTTGCTCTCGGCCCCCTGACCATTGACTCGGCTGCCTTCGTAGTCCGTAAACACGGGGCAAAGGTTCCCCTGACTGTGACCGAGTTCCGCCTGCTCTACGAGCTTGCCCGACACGCTGGGCAGGTCCTTACCCGCGACCAGCTGCTCGAACTCGTCTGGGGTTACTCCTACCTAGGCGACAGCCGGCTCGTCGACGTCCACATCCAGCGATTGCGAGCCAAGATCGAGGACGACCCCTCTCATCCCACGCTTATCGTCACGGTGCGCGGCGTGGGCTATCGAGCCGACCGGCCGTTGAGTCGCTCCGGCCAAGGGTAGAGAGGTGGGATCGTGAGTCGGCATGACCATGCTCGCCGCCTACCCCAGGCGCGTCGCTCCTTGCTTGCCCGCGTGGCCTTGATCTTTGGAGCAGCAGTGGTGGTGACCGCTCTGGCTTTGTCCCTCTCTGCCTATTTCATCACCAAAGCTGCCCAGGAGAAGGACGCCCTTGACAAAGCCCTCGCTCAAACCCGGCTAAATCTCTTGCTCGCCGATTCCATGCTGCCCCAAGCGCCGCGCGACCAGGACTATGCACATCTGGTGGACGCCTTCAAGATCCGCGGGAACTTCGGCACCCTTATTCTGGCCGGGGGCGCCGCCTACGTTTCTGGGCCTGATGTGACCCCCACTCTCATAACACCTGAGTTGGCCGCCAAGGTGGGCCAAGGACGCATCGGGTATCAGACTATTGTCACTGCCGGCAAACCTGTGCTGGTGGTGGGCGGCCAGATACGTCCTGATCTTACCCTCTACTTTTTCTACCCGCAGGCGCAGCGTCTGGCCGATCTAGCCAGACTGCGCAACATCCTGGTCATAACCGCCGTCATTCTCGCCCTTTTGGGAGCTTTTGCCGGCTACCTCCTTGCCCGCGGGTTGGTGCGCCCCCTGCGAGAGGCAAGCAGGGCTGCGGTCCGCATGTCCGAGGGCGATCTTGACATCCGCCTCCCGGAAGGCCCAGACGAGTTCGGTGTGCTTGCCGCCTCCTTTAACCGCATGGCTGAGAACCTCCAGGCCAAGATGCGCGACTTGGAGGCTGGCCAAGCCCGTGAGCGGCGCTTTGTGGCCGACGTGACCCACGAGCTGCGCACCCCAGTCTCGGCCCTGGTGGGAGAGGCCTCCTTGCTCAGAAGTAAGCTGGAAGCCAATCCCGAGGCCTGTCCTCCTGACGTTCGCCAGCTCGTGGCCATGGTCAACAACGACATCGCCCGGCTGCGGCAGTTAGTGGACGACCTGCTGGAAATAAGCCGGCTTGACGCCCGAGCGGTGGAGACCGTGCTTGAGCCGGTGCACATGCAGTCGTTCTTGGGCCAGTTGCTGCAGGCACACGGTTGGCTCGATCAGGTCCAAGTGCGGCGGCGGGAGCAAGCACAGGTAGGCGGGCCAGTTGCTTGGGCGGACCGCCGTCGCCTGGAGCGAATCCTGGTCAACTTGATTGATAACGCCCTTCAGCATGGAGCCCCGCCGGTAGCCGTCGAGACCCGCTACGCACCGGCTACGGGAGCCGAGGCCCTGATCATGGTGGAGATATTGGTGACTGACCGAGGCCCCGGCATTCCTCCGGAGCACCTGCCTCATATCTTCGACCGTTTCTACAAGGCCGACCCCAGCCGCTCGTCCAGCCGAGGCAGCGGTCTGGGGTTGGCCATCGCCCGTGAGAACGCCCGACTTCTGGGAGGAGACCTGCGTGCGGAAAACATCCCCGGCGGTGGGGCACGGTTCATCCTGACCCTGCCAGCCGCCAGCTGACAACGCAGGAAATGCCGGGGCGGCTTCGGACCGCGCT
>Ga0315298_1007086_pt1 | contig 14940 bp, 13 predicted proteins | sample WHS_1_MG_FD_203077 | JGI IMG/M metagenome (GOLD analysis project Ga0315298, IMG submission 203077) | Extremophilic microbial mat communities from Washburn Hot Springs, YNP, Wyoming, USA - WHS_1_MG | ecosystem: Environmental > Aquatic > Thermal springs > Hot (42-90C) | place: USA: Wyoming... | reverse complement strand
TGACGGGAGGAAGGATAGAGGTGAGGGGGGACGCGGGGAACCTGGTGGGGGCAGGATACAGGGGATCCAAGGTGGGGATGAGGGGTGGAACCATAGTGATAAGGGGGAACGCGGGTAGGGAGGTGGGGGAGAAGATGAGGAGGGGGGTGATAGCGGTGGAGGGGAGGGTGGGGGACTTCGCGGGCGCCCTCATGACGGGCGGAACGATCGTCTGCTTCGGGGAGACGGGCGAGGGGCTGGGAGGGGGAATGGAGAGGGGGACCATCCTCACCTTCACCCGGCCCTCCCTCCTGCCCACCTTCCAGTACAGCTGCCTCTACCGCCCGACCTTCCTCCCCCTCTTCCTCAGGTACCTCCAGAGGGAGGGGCTGCCGGTGAGGGAGGAGCACCTCAGGGGCAGGTACGAGAGGTACGACGGGGACCTGGCCTGCTCGGGAAAGGGTGAGATCCTGGTCTGGAGGGGAGGGGGATGCTGAGCGTGAACAGGAGGGCCTGGGAGATAGCGGAGGAGATGGCGGCCAGGGAGGAGGAGATGAGGGTGAGGGTGAGGAGGCTGGGGAACGGGGCCAGGGTGATCGATGCGGGGGTGGAGGTGCCGGGGAGCGTGGAGGCGGGGATAGCCTTCTCCAGGATCTGCATGGGGGGCCTGGGGGAGGTGGAGGTGGAGATGGGGAGGTTTCCCAGGGTGCTGGTTAGGACGGACCATCCCGTGATCTCCTGCATGGCTTCCCAGTACGCGGGGTGGGCGGTGAAGGTGGAGAAGTACTTCGCCATGGGCTCGGGGCCGGCCAGGGCGCTGGCCAGGGTGGAGAAGCTCTTCGGGGAGCTGGGCTACGAGGACGGGAGCGAGGTGGCGGTGCTGGCCCTCGAGACCAGGAAGCTCCCGGACGAGAGGGTGGCGGAGTTCGTGGCGGGGAAGTGCGGGGTGAAGCCCGAGAACCTAACGCTGGTGGTGGCCCCCACGGCCAGCCTGGTGGGGAGCATCCAGATCTCCGCCAGGGTGGTGGAGACGGGGGTGCACAAGCTCCACGAGGTGGGCTTCCCCCTCCGGAAGATCGTGAGCGGGGTGGGAACGGCACCCATCGCCCCCGTGGCCAGGAACGACCTGGAGGCCATGGGGAAGACCAACGACTGCGTGCTCTACGGGGGAAGGACGGTCTACTTCGTGGAGGCGGAGGACGAGGAGGTGGAGAGGATCATCGCGGAGGTACCCTCCAGCTCCTCCAGGGACTACGGCTCCCCCTTCCTGGAGCTCTTCGAGCGGTACCAGAGGGACTTCTTCAAGATAGATCCCAAGCTTTTCTCGCCGGCCGAGATCACCATCAACAACCTGAGGACGGGGAGGGTGTTCCACGCCGGCGGGGTCAACGAGGAAGTGCTTGAGAGGTCCCTCGGGATCAGGCCCTGAGCCCTCCCGGGGATCCCCGTGAGGCTGGGGATCTTCACCTCCGGCAGGCGTGACTGGAACGTGGAGAGGCTGAGGGAGGAGGCCTTGAGGAGGGGGTGGGAGTGCCACGAGTTCCCCCTCCAGGGCGTGGTGGCCAGGCTGGGGGAGAGGCCCAGGGTCACCTGCCTAGGAAGGGACCTGGAGGAGTTCGACCTTCTTCTGGTGAGGTGGGTGCCCAAGGGCTCGGCGGAGCAGCTGGTCTTCAGGATGGACGTGCTCCACAGGCTGGAGAACCTGGGGATCAGGGTGGTGAACCCCCCCTCCTCCATAGAGAGGTGCGCCGACAAGTTCTACACCAACTCCCTCCTGGAGGATGCGGGCCTCCCCGTTCCCCCCACGGTGGTGACGGAGAGGAGGGAGGAGGCCAGGAGGGCCTTCGAGGGTTACGGGGAGGTGGTGGTGAAGCCCCTCTTCGGCTCCCTGGGGGCGGGGATGCTCAGGGTGAAGGAAGGGGACCTGGCCTACCGCCTCTTCTCCGTGCTGGAGTACGGGAGGCATGTTTACTACGTCCAGAAGTTCATACCCCACGGCAACTGGGACCTCAGGATCCTGGTGATAGGGGAGAGGACGCTGGGGATGAGGAGGGTGGGAAGGGACTGGAAGACCAACGTCTCGGCCGGGGCCCTCCCCGAGCCCTGGGAGCCCGACGAGGAGAGCCGGGAGATGGCCCTCAGGGCGGCCGAGGTGGTGGGCTGCGAGTACGCGGGGGTGGACCTGCTGGTGGGGGAGGACGGGAGGAAGTACGTGGTGGAGGTGAACGCCATCCCGGGCTGGAAGGGGATGCAGTCGGTGAGGAGGGAGAACGTGGCCTCCCTCCTCCTGGATCACCTGGAGGGTAAGGGGTGAGGGCGAGGGAGTACCTCAGGAGGCTGGAGGAGAGGAGGAGAGGGGATCCGGGCTACCGCTCCGGCAGGGTCTTCTCCTCCATGTGCACCCTCCCCAGGAGGGAACTGGTGAGGGCCTACGTGAAGTTCCTGGACACCAACGCCCTGGACCCGAGGGTCTTCCCCAGCGTGAGGGAGCTGGAGGAGGAGGTGGTGGAGGAGGCCGGGAGGTGGTTCTCCTGTCCCGGGGCGGCGGGCTACGTCACCTCGGGGGGAACGGAGGGTAACCTCATGGCCCTCTGGGTGGCCAGGGAGGTGACGGGGAGGAAGAAGGTGGTGGCCCCCCTCTCCGTGCACTACTCCGTGAAGAAGGCATGCTCCCTGCTGGGCATGAGGCTCGTCCTCACGGGGCTGGGGGAGGACTACCGGGCCGATCCCGAGGAGCTGGGAAGAAGGGTGGACGGGGAGACGGCCGCGGTGGTGGCGACGGTGGGCACGGCCTCCCTCGGCCTGGTGGATCCGGTGGAGGAGATGGCGGAGGTGGCGGAGGAGAGAGGATCCTTCCTGCACGTGGACGCCTCCCTGGGGGGCTTCCTCCTCCCCTTTCTCCCGGGCAGGAGGAGGTGGGACTTCGAGGTGGAGGGAGTCTCCTCCCTAACCGCGGACCTCCACAAGCTGGGGGGAGCCCCCATCCCGTCGGGGCTGGTCCTCTTCAGGAGGAGGGAGTGGCTGGAGAGGGTGGAGTGGGAGGTCCCCTACCTGGGGGGGAGGACCCACACCCTGCTGGGCACCAGGCCTGGGGCCTCGGTGGCGGCCTCCTGGCTGGCCCTCAAGCTGCTGGACGGAAGGGAGGCCAGGAGGTGCGTGGAGATGGCCAGGAGGCTGGCGGAGGGGATAAGGAGGGTGGAGGGGGCTAGGCTGGTGGCGGAGCCCGAGCTGAACGTGGTGGTCTTCACCCACGAGCGCCTGGGGGTTCGGGAGCTGGAGGGGGAGCTGGGGAGAAGGGGATGGGTGGTCTCCCGCTCCGACTTCCCCGAGGGGATAAGGCTGGTGGTGATGCCCCACCACCGCCCCTCCCACCTACGTTCCTTCCTCAGGGACCTGGGCGAGGCGGTGGAAGCCTGCGGAGGTCCTCGGGGGAGTTGAGGTTGAAGAAGCAGTCCAGCCCCGGATCCAGCTCCCTCAGCTCCTCCACCGGCACGTACACCAGGTCCAGCCCCTCCAGGATCTTCCTCAGCCTCCTCTCCCCCCTCCTCACCCCCCCCTCCACTGCCCTCCTGAGGCTCCTCGTCCTGTAGACGGCGTGAAGGGGCTCCAGGTAGCCGTTGGGCCAGAGGGGGACCGCCCCGTCCCTTCCCCTGGCCCTCCCCGCCAGCCTCTCCATCACCCTCAGGCTGGCGCGGGGGTGGTCGCAGGCCACCACCGCCACGTACTCGCTCCTCACGTGGGGGAGGGAGCTGAGCAGGCCTATGGCCGCCCCCCTCTCCTCCGAGGCGTCCTCCACCACCCTCACCCCGGGGAGCTCCAGCCCCAGCCCCCTCTTGCAGGAGACCAGCCTCTCCTCGGAGAGGGCCCCCAGCCTCTCCAGCACGTGCAGGAGCAGGGGCCTCCCCTCCACCTCCACCAGGGCCTTCTCGGTCCCCCACCTCTCGCTCCTCCCCCCGGCCAGGATGAGGAGGGCTGGCCTCATCCCCCATCCCGGAGGAGCCCCATCCTGCGCAGGATTCCCTCCGCGGCCCTGAGGGAGGGGCTGTCGGAGGGGAGCTCGGAGAGGGGCCTTCCCGAGAGGTTGAGCCTGAAGACGTTCTCGTCGTGGGGTAGGGTCCCGAGCACCTCCAGACCCATCTCCCTGGCCTTCTCCTCCAGCAGGGGCACCTGCTCGGGGGAGAACCTGTTCCCCACCAGGTAGATCTTCTTGAACTCCAGGTGCACCTCCCTGGCCACCTCCTTTATCCTGGCTGCCGTCCTGAAGCCCATGGCGCTGGGGTCCGTGACGATGAGCATCACGTCCACGTCCCTGTCGGTCCTTCGGCTGAGGTGCTCCAGCCCCGCGTCCTCGTCTATGATGGTGAGGAGGTAGTTGCGGCTTAGGGTGTCCAGGATGTCGGTCAGGAGGGCGTTCACCATGCAGTAGCATCCCTCCCCCTCCCCCCTCCCCATCACCAGCAGGTCGAAGGAAGGCGTCTCCTTGAGGATCCTGACCACCCCGTACTCCAGCAGGTCCCTCTTGGTCACGGTGGGGGGGAGGGCGCCCTTCTCGATCTTTTCCTTCATCTCCGAGGTCAGGTCGGCCACCGTTCCGGGGACCTGGACGCCCAGCAGGTGGGGGAGGTTGGAGTCGGGGTTGGCGTCCACCGCCAGGAGGGGCCCCACCCCCCTCTCCGAGAGAACCCTGATCAGGAGGGCGGAGAGGGTGCTCTTCCCCACCCCTCCCTTCCCGGAGACGGCCAGGACGAGCCTCTCACTTCCCGAGGGACCTGGAGAACTCAAGGATCTCCTTTTCCAGGAGCTGGGGTTCCCGGGGGGAAAGGGTGGAGAACCTGACCCTCCCCGAAAGCCCCACCTGCTCCAGCTTCTCCTCCAGCTCCTTCAGGTAGCGCGAGGCCGACCTGCTGCCCTCCTCCAGCTTGCATTCCTCCTCCGGACAGCCCAGCACCAGCACCCCCCTGCTCCCCCCCCGTAGGGCCTCCAGCACGAAGAGCTGGTCGGCCAGGCCCAGACAGGGGAGGTATACCAGCTCCACGCCCTTCGGGAGCTTCCGCTTTATCCCCGCCAGCTCATCCCCCCAGGCGAACTCCGCCCACTGGCAGGCCAGCACCACGATTCTGGCCCCCTCCCCCACCCTGGCCAGGAGGGAGGAGCGCTCGAAGCCCTCCAGCTCCAGGGCGAAGGCCGGGCAGCGTGAAACGCATATCCCGCACCCCATGCACTTCTCCAGGTCGAACTCCGCCACCTTCTTGGAGGGGAGGAGCTTCACGGCCTTGTAGGGGCAGAGGTCCACGCAGGTTCCGCACCATATGCACTTCTCCTCGTGGAAGACCACCTTCCTGGATCTCTCGCTCAGCTTCAGGACCTCCCCCCTCCCCGTTTCGGAGAGGACCCTCTTAAGGAGGAGGAACCTCCTCACCAGGGCCTTGCTCCCCTTCTCGAACCTGCAGAAGTCCTCCTCGCAGGGCATCAGCACCAGCTCCTTCACCCCGCTGGAGAGCATCTTCGCCACGGTGCCTGCGTCCAGCCTTCCCAGGCAGGGCAGCTTCACCTCCAAGTACTTCCCCTTCACCCCCATCTCCCTCAGGACCCCCTTCAGGTCGGGGGGGGAGCTTCCCCTGCAGGTGAGCACCACCGTGCCCACCCCCTTGGCCTTCCTGAGGTGGGAGAGGAGGAGTTCCTCGGGGTAGTAGAGCGTGCGGATGGCCCCGGAGGGGCAGGTGGAGTAGCAGAGGCCGCAGGTCCTGCACTTCTCCAGGTCTATCCTGGCCCCCTCCTTCTTCCCCACCTCCAGTACCACGGCCTCGTAGGGGCAGACCCACTTGCAGAAGCTGCACTCCGAGCAGAGGTCCGGGTCCACCTCCAGGGCCTTGGAGAGGGTGGGGGAGCTCATCCTCCCACTACTTCACGCTTTCCATGAGGGGCCTTATCACCTCTGGGTATCCCACGGCCATGATGTGGATGCCCGCGCAGGCCTTCTCCCTCTTCACCTCCCGGATGAAGCTGGAGAAGTACTCCACGTTGTACTCGTTGATCTTCTCCGACCTCTTCTGCTTGTCCCCTATCTCCTTGAAGCGGGCGAAGGCCTCCATGAAGGGCCTGGGGACCCTGACCCCGGGAACGTACTTGTCAAAGAACTCGGCCTGCCCGTAGGAGCGGGGCGGGAAGATCCCTATCAGGGTGGGGACCTTCAGGTGCTCTATCTCCCTCAGGAACCTCCTGGCCACCTCCACGTCGAAGACCACCTGCGTCTGGAAGAACTCCGCCCCTGCCTCCGCCTTGCGCTCCAGCTTCAGGACCTCTATCTCCAGGGGATCCATGTTGGGGTTGGCCGCCCCTCCCACGTTGATCTCCGGCCTGGGACCCTTTATCTCGTTCCCGTCCAGGTCCTTCCCCTCGTGGACCATCCTGTGGATGAGGGCTATCAGCCCCGTGGAGTCCAGGTCGAAGACGGGCTTGGAGGAGGGGGTGGTACCCGTGCGGGTGTGGTCACCGGTGAGGGCCAGGATGTTCTTCAGCCCCAGGGCCGCGGCCCCCAGCACGTCCGAGAGGAGGGCCAGTCTGTTGCGGTCGGCGGTCCTGAGCTGGTAGATGGTCTCCAGCCCCGTGTTCCTCTGGATCAGGTAGGAGGCCACCAGGCTGCTTATGGCGGAATCGCTCCTGGGGTTGTCGGTAACGTTCGCCGCCAGGATCCCCGCCTCCTTGAGCGTCCTGGCCCAGCTCTCCACCTCCGAGAGGTCGAGGCTCCGGTGGGGCTCCAGCTCCCCCGTGTAGACGAATTTGCCCTCCGAGATGGCCTTCATGAGGTGGGAGAAGGGCTTCATCTCACATCCTCCTGGGGTACCCCGCTATCCCCCAGTTCTTGGGGAGCCTGAGCTTGCGGAAGAGGTCGAGGCGGTTCAGCTCCTTCAGCCTCTGGTAGATCAGGTACCAGGCGCAGTCGTTCTTCAGGGTCTGCACCACCTCCCCCTTCCAGTTCCTTATCTCCGCCGGCACCTCGCACTTGCCCTCCACGCATCCCCCGCAGGGTCCGTTCATGAGCCCCTTGGCGCAGCGGGTCACCGGGCATATTCCTCCCGTCTCCCCCAGCATGCACTCCCCGCAGGCCCTGCAGTTCTCGAACATCTCCCCCTCCCTTTTAACCTCGTATCCCAGGAAGACCGTGTTCTGGGCGGGGAAGGTGGGTATGGAGGGGAAGACGGAGTTAAGGACCTGCACCCCCACCCCGCAGGCCATGGAGAGGAGGGCCTCATAACCCTCCACGTTCAGCTGGTTCTGCAGCCCCTCCGCGCAGCACTGCCTGCTCACGGTGGTGGCGCTTATCTGGATGGGCTGTCCCGAGGAGCTCCTGGCCAGCTCTATGAGGGAGGCCATCCTCTCGCTCTCCCTGAGGCTCCTGGGGGGCTGCACGCAGCCGTCGCAGCCCACCACCAGAACCTTCTTGTAAGGTTTCAGAAAACCCAAGATTTCTTGCAGGGGCTTCTCTTTGGTTATTATCATAACGTTGATGGATTAAGGTTCTCCCTTTTTAAGATTTCGGTGCAGCGATCGCCGGAAAGGAGTGGAAAGCGCTCCGATAAGTTTTTATGAGGGACTATTCAAAAAGAAAGATTTCGTGGTGCCGGGAGGGGAGGAAAGGAGGGAGGCCGTTGGGCTCCAAGCTTAGGGTCAAGGCGGACGAGCTCCAGCTGCCATGGCTCAAGGCGAAGGGCCTGGAGCTCACGCTGGGGAGGGTGGTCAGGGAGTGGGAGGAGGAGCCCGGGCCCACCCCCATGCCCGACATAGCCTCCCTCAGGGAGTGGGACAAGAAGCTCCTGAGGAGGTACCAGCCCTTCTACCTGCCCTTCTGCGACCTCTGCTGCCTCTGCACCTTCGGGAAGTGCGACCTGAGCAAGGGAAAGAGGGGGGCCTGCGGCATAGACATGAAGGGACAGCTCTCCAGGCTGGTACTCCTCTCCTGCACCATCGGTGCCTCCACCCACTGCGGTCACGCCAGGCACATGCTGGAGGAGCTGATCGAGAAGTACGGGAGAGATCATCCCCTGGACGTGGGGGGTGAAAGCGTCTACCTGGAGGCCCCCGTCATCAGGCTGGTCACGGGGATAAAGCCTAGGACGCTGGGGGACCTGGAGGACGTCCTGGACTACTGCGAGACGGAGATCGTCCACCTCCTCTCCTGCGTCCACACCGGCCAGGAGGGGGACAACCTCGACTTCGAGTCCAAGGTCTTCCACGCGGGAATGATCGACCACGTGGCCATGGAGGTGGCGGACATCGCCCAGATCTCCGCCTACGGCTTCCCCAAGGCCGACCCCGAGGCCCACCTGGTGGAGCTGGGGATGGGGGTGGTGGACCGCTCCAAGCCCGTCATCCTGGTGATAGGGCACAACGTTCCCCCGGCCATAGGGGTGGCGGACTACCTGGCCAGGATGGGCTTGGAGGATCAGGTGGAGGTGTGCGGGATCTGCTGCACGGCCATAGACCTCACCAGGTACTCCAGGAAGGCCAAGATCGTGGGACCCCTCTCCTTCCAGCTCAGGTTCGTCAGGTCCGGGGTGGCGGACGTGATCATGGTGGACGAGCAGTGCATAAGGACGGACATCCTGCAGGAGGCCCAGAAGGTCAACGCCGTCCTGATCACCACCCACTACAAGAACCTGCAGGGTCTCCCCGACAGGACGAAGGATCCGGCGGACCAGATCGTGAGGGACCTGGTGGAGGGGAAGCTCCCCGGCGTGGCCATCCTGGACTCGGAGAAGGCGGGAGAGGTGGCGGTGAGGGTGGCCATGGAGATAGCCCCCAGGAGGAGGAAGATGGGGATCATCCCCACGGAGGAGAAGGTCATGGAGGAGGCCAGGAGGTGCACCGCCTGCTTCTCCTGCGTGAGGGCCTGCCCCAACACCCTCCCCATCCCCAAGGCCCTGGCGGAGGCGGCGGGGGGGAACCTGAAGCCCCTCTCCGAACTCTACGAGCCCTGCGTGGGATGCGGGAGGTGCGAGCAGGAGGGGATATGCCCGGCGGGGATAAAGCCCCACACCCTGATCGTGGGGGCCCACCGCTTGGAAACGGCGGAGGAGAAGTTCAAGATGAGGGCGGGGAGGGGTGCCATCCAGGACGTGGAGATAAGGAGGGTGGGACAGCCCATCGTCATGGGGGAGATACCCGGAGTGGTGGCCTTCGTGGGATGCTCCAACTTCCCCGGCAGCTGGAAGGAGGTGGCCAGGATGGCGGAGGAGTTCGCCAGGAGGAAGTACATCATCACCACCACCGGGTGCTCGGCCATGGCCATAGGGATGTACAGGGATGAGAACGGACAGAGCCTATACGAGACCTACCCCGGGGTCTTCGACGCGGGGGGACTGGTCAACTGCGGTTCCTGTGTGTCCAATCCCCACATCGCCGACGCCGCCATCAAAATCGCCAGCATCTTCGCCAAGCGCAGGCTCAGGGCCAACTACGAGGAGATAGCTGACTACATCCACAACAGGGTGGGGGCGGTGGGGGTGGCCTGGGGAGCCTACTCCCAGAAGGCCTCCTCCATAGCCTCGGGATTCTGGAGGCTTGGCGTGCCCGTGATCGTGGGGCCCCATGGCTCCAAGTACAGGAGGGCCCTGCTTGGCAGGAAGGAGGATCCCGAGGCCTGGAAGGTGATAGATGCCAGGACGGGGAAGGAGGCCTACGTGGGCCCCGTACCCGAGCACCTCTTCTTCATGGCCGAGACGGTGGAGGAGGCCATGGTGGCCATCCCCAAGCTGTGCATGAGGGCCAGCGATACCACCAAGGGGAGGTCCATAAAGCTGAACCACTACATCGATCTCCACCGCAGGCTCTTCGGGGAGCTCCCGGACGACCTTCACCTCTTCGTGAGGACGGTGGCCGACATCCCGGTTACCATGAAGGATGAGGTGCTGGCCTTCCTCAAGGAGAAGGGGTGGAAGGAATTTGAGAATCCCAGTCCCGATCCCACCCTGATCCCCAGGCTGGTGAGGGTGAAGGAGGGAGGATGAGATGGAACCCTGGCAGAGAGCGGAGATCCCCGGGCCGGTGAAGGCGGTGCTCATCACCAAGCCCGAGGTGGTTTCCGCCCTCATCAAGAGGGCCAGGAGACCCCTCTTCGTGGTGGGGACGGGGACGCTGGAGGGAAGGGGGGAGAAGCTTCCCCTTGATCACGTCATAAGGATAGCCAGGGCGGGGGGGATACCCGTGGTGGCCACCGCCCAGACGGCGGTGGAGCTGAGGAAGAGGGGCTTCCAGCCCGCCGCCAGGATGGCGATGGTGGAGATCTGCTCCAGGCTCACGGACCCCAGGTGGAGCCTGCAGGGAGACGGGCAGCCCCACGATCTGGTGCTCATGATGGGCCTGGGCCCCTACTACATGGAGTGGCTGATGGGCTCAGGCCTGAAGTCCTTCGCCCCCCACCTGCGCACGATATCTTTAAATAGATTTTATCAGCCTCATTGTAGTTGGTCCTTCCCCAACCTGTCGGAGGAGGAGTGGTATAAGAACCTGGAGAGGATAGCGGAGGAGCTGGAAAGATGAAGTCCGGAATGTTCGCGGACATCCCCGTGGACGTGGGGGTGGTGTACGAGGGGGAGAGGATAAGGAAGGGGGACATGCACGCGGAGCTGGGCGGTCCCGATGTCCCCCACAAGTTCGAGCTCCTGAGGGTGAAGCCCCCCGAACAGGTGGAGGACGGGAAGGTCACGGTGGTGGGTCCCGACTTCAAGGACATGCCGGAGGGGACCAAGACCCCCTTCGCCATCCTGGTGGAGGTGAGCGGGAAGGACCTGGAGGAGGAGATGGAGGGGGTGTTCGAGAGGAGGCTGCACTACTTCACCAACTGGGTGGAGGGGTTCATGCACCTCAACCAGAGGAACACCATCTGGTGCAGGGTGAGCAAGAAGTCGGTGCAGAGGGGGCTCACCCTGAAGCACCTGGGGATGGTCATCATCAGGCTCTACCACAGTGAGTGCCCCATCATCGAGAAGGTACAGGTCACCTTCTACACGGATCCCTCCCAGGTGGAGAAGCTCTACCCAGAGGCCCTCAAGGTCTACGAGGCCAGGGATGCCAGGGCCAGGGGCCTGAAGGATGAGGAGGTGGACGTTTTCTACGGCTGCACCCTCTGTCAGTCCTTCGCCCCCACCCACGTCTGCGTGATCACCCCCCAGAGGTACGCCAACTGCGGGGCCATAAGCTGGTTCGACGGGAGGGCGGCCTCCAAGATAGATCCCAAGGGGCCCATCTATGAGGTGAAGATAGGGAAGTGCCTCGACCCCTTCAAGGGGGAGTGGGAGGGGGCCAACGAATCGGTGAAGGCCAAGTCCCTGGGGGCGGTTACCAGGGTGCAGCTCTACACGGCCTTCGGGTATCCCCACACCTCCTGCGGTTGCTTTGAGGCCATAGCCTTCTACATACCGGAGGTGGACGGGCTGGGCATCGTCCACAGGGACTTCAAGGGTCCCGCGGTCAACGGGGTGCCCTTCTCCACCATGGCCGACTCCACGGCGGGGGGAAGGCAGGTGGACGGGTTCCACGGCCTCTCCTTCGAGTACATGAGGTCCTCCAAGTTCCTGCAGGCGGATGGGGGATGGCGGAGGGTGGTCTGGATACCCAAGGAGGCCAAGGAGAGGGTGAAGGACTTCATCCCCAAGGACGTGGTGGACAAGATAGCGACGGAGGAGGATGCGAAGAACATAGAGGAGCTGAAGGCCTTCCTCAAGGCCCGCAACCACCCCATCGTGGAGCCCAGCGAGGAGCTGAAGAAGCTGGGGGTGAAGGGGCTGAAGGGGGTGGAGGCTGAGGAGGCCGCGGCCGCCCCACCGGCGGAGGCCGAGGAGGTGCCGGCTGGAGAGGTGCCCGTGATGGCCCCCACCCTGACCGTGGGGGTGCCGGGGGCGGGAGGGATGGAGTTTGAGATCATCCTGAAGAACGCGAAGATCTTCGCGGAGAGGATGATCATCAGGAAGGTGGAGAAGAAGAAGGGGAAAGGTGAGGGGCAGTGAAGTCGCCCATGGACGAGATAATGAACCTCCTTCGCGAACTGGGGGAGCTGGAGCTGGAGAAGGTGGATCTGAGCGTGGAGGAGCTCAGGCTGCTCTTCCGCCCCCTCATGTCTTTCCTCCCCCCGCAGGTTCCCAAGGCGGTGGCGCCGGTGCCGGCCAAGCCCTCCTCCCTGCTGGAGGCCGAGTTCTCCCCCTTCGTTCAGGAGTACCCAGGCACCATAGCCGAGGTCACGCTTGGGGCCACCCGGGCAGACGGGGGAACCAGGGGAAGGGTGGTGAAGATAGGGGGGGAGACCGCTCCTCCCTGGCACTTCCTGGAGGGTAAGTTCCCCAATCCCCCCGCCATAGCGGGTGATGTCTTCGACATGCCCGTTCCCCTCCCCGGACCCGTGAGGGCCGTGCTGGGTGACGCCATAGAGGATCCCATCAAGTGGGCTAAGCTGGCGGTGGAGAAGTTCGGGGCTGACCTGATAGACATAGAGCTGGTGAGCAGCGACCCCTACTCCAAGAACACCCCCATCGAGGAGTCCTGCAAGCTGGTGGAGAACCTCCTGCAGGCGGTGGAGGTGCCCCTGATCGTGGGTGGATCCGGGAACCCGGAGAAGGACGCCAAGCTCCTTCCCAAGATAGCGGAGGTGTGCGAGGGGGAGAGGGTGCTGCTCAGCTCCGCGAACCTGGACATGTGGGAGCCCGTGGCCAAGGCGGCCAAGCAGTACGGGCACGTGGTGCTGGCCTGGACCTCCATAGACATGGCCCAGGCCAAGGAGCTGAACCGCCGGCTCTACGAGTACATCCCCAAGGAGCAGATCGTGATCGACCCCACCTCCGCCCCCCTGGGGTACGGGGTGGAGTACGCCTTCTCCATCATGGAGAGGATAAGGCTGGCGGGCCTGATGGGGGATGCGGAGCTTCAGTGCCCCATGGGCTCGGCCACCGCCAACGCCTGGGGGGCCAGGGAGGCCTGGCTCCACAACCCCGAGATGGGGGCGAGGGAGTACCGGGGGCCCATGTGGGAGACCGCCATGGCCCTAACCATGCTCATGGCCGGTAACGACCTCTACATCACCCTCCACCCCGCCGCCATCAGGACCATGAAGGACGTGATCAGGTGGCTCATGGGGGAGGGGGGTGAGCCCACCTTCTTCCCCTGGATAGGGGTGAAGTGATGTCCGCCAAGAAGAAGATAGGGCCCCTGGACATCTACGCCCTCCTGCCCAAGACCAACTGCGGGAAGTGCGAGCCGGGGGTGTGCATGGCCTTCGCGGCCAGGCTGGCGGAGCACACCATCTCCCTGGAGGAGTGCCCCCCCCTCTGGGAGAAGGGACAGGAGGCCAACCTGAAGAAGCTGCAGGAGATGCTGAAGCCCCCCGTGAAGGAGGTGAAGATCGGGGAGGTGAAGGTGGGGGGCCAGCTGGTGGTGAGGAGGCACGAGTACCGCTACTTCAACCCCGTTCCCCTGGCCGTCACGCTGGACGACACCCTCCCGGAGGTGGACCTCCTCAAGAGGATCAAGAAGGTGGAGGAGTACGGGTACTCCTACATAGGGAAGACCCTTAAGCTGGACATGCTGGCCCCCAGGTACGTTTCGGGGGATCCCTCCAAGTTCGAGGCCACGGTGAAGAAGGCGTCCCTGAGCAAGCTTCCCCTGGTCCTCTGGTGCACCGATCCGGGGGTGATGGAGAAGGCGGTGGCTCTGGTGAAGGAGAGGAGGCCCCTCCTCTACGCCGCCACCAGGGAGAACTGGAAGGAGATGGCCGAGCTGGCCCTGAAGTACGGTTGCCCCCTCGCCCTCTACTCCCCCCACGACCTGAAGGGGCTGAAGTCCCTGGCCAAAACCATGCTGGCTTACGGGGTCCAGGATCTCCTGCTGGATCCGGGGGTGGGCTTCGGGGAGGAGCTGAGGGAGACCATAAACTGCTTCACGGTCCTCAGGAACACCGCCATAAGGGGAGGGGACGAGGAGGTGGGCTTCCCACTGGTGGCCTCCACCGCCAGGGTCTGGGAGGACGGCGGGAGGAAGCCCGAGGAGCTGGCCTGGGAGGAGACGGCCCTGGCTACCCTCCTGATGGTCAGGTACGCCGACCTGATCATCCTCAGGTCGGAGGAGGTCTGGAGCTGGCTCCCCCTCATCATCCTGAGGGAGAACATCTACACGGATCCCAGGAAGCCCGTGAGCGTGGAGGCGGGGATGAGGGCCATAGGTCAGGTGAACGAGAACTCCCCCGTGATGGTTACCTCCAACTTCGCCCTGACCTACTTCACGGTGGCCAGCGATATAGAGAACTCCAAGGTCCCCTCCTACCTGATCGTGGTGGACACGGGGGGCCTTAGCGTGGAGTCCTCCATCGCGGGCAGGAAGATGACGGCCCAGACCATAGCGGACGCCATCAAGGCCTCGGGCGTGAAGGACAAGGTGAAGCACCGCAAGGTCATCCTCCCGGGCATGGCCGCCAGGTACAAGGGGGAGCTGGAGGAGCTGCTGGGCTTCGAGTGGGAGGTCCTGGTGGGGCCCAGGGATTCCTCCGGGATACCCAAGTTCCTGGCGGATCACTGGAAGTGAGCTTTTTCCCCACGTAGAGCTTAGGTAGGGGGAGCTGGAGGAGGCGACGGGATGGAGCGGGGGGAGATCTTCTTCAGGAACTACGGGAAGAGGGCCAGGCTGGAGAAGGGCAGGACCCTCCTCTCCTACTGCCAGGAGCTCGGGATAGACGTTCCCTCCCTCTGCGGGGGGATGGGGGTGTGCGGCCAGTGCCTCCTGAGGGTGGAGGGGGAGGGACTGAGCGAGCTCACGGAGGCGGAGCTCAAGTTCGTGGGGCCAGGGGAGAGGCTGGCCTGCCAGGCCAGGGTGGAGAGGGAGGACGGGTGGGTGGTGGCGGAGGTCCCCGAGAGGAAGTACAGGATCCTGGAGAGGGGGAGGATCCTGCCGGTGAGGCTGGAGCCGGCGGTGAGGAGGGAG
>Ga0315298_1007084_pt1 | contig 14941 bp, 13 predicted proteins | sample WHS_1_MG_FD_203077 | JGI IMG/M metagenome (GOLD analysis project Ga0315298, IMG submission 203077) | Extremophilic microbial mat communities from Washburn Hot Springs, YNP, Wyoming, USA - WHS_1_MG | ecosystem: Environmental > Aquatic > Thermal springs > Hot (42-90C) | place: USA: Wyoming... | reverse complement strand
GAATCGCTCATGGGTGGGACCTCACTCGCTGCCTCCGATGGGCCTCGGGGTAGTGCTAAAGTGAGGTCCTTCCTTGTACCTCAGCCCCCCGCATCCCTTCCTCCGCCTACGTAAACGTTACTCGTACTCTACGGGGGCCCGCCCCGGCCTACGCCGGTCGGATGTGACGGCCGACCCCCAGCCGGATGACCCTTTCGAGGTGGGCCAGGGTACTGCATTCGTACATCGTGGCCGTGCGGGCGAACAGAGCCACAGTGCGCTGCCCGGGCCACTCCTCCCGCGGCAGGGTGTTGAGCCAGAGAATCTCCCGCACCCGCGGCCGGAGCCGCTCCAGGGCGGTCGCGGCCCTATCGGCTCCGAGCGTCTTGGTGTCGCTGACGATGATGACCACCGTGTCCCGGGTGATGAGCCGCTCGTAGTCGGCCAGCAGACTTTCCAGGGCGGTCCCGAAGTCGGTGCCCTTGCCCCAAACCCGGCTCAGGGCCACCATTTCCTGGGCCGTCTCGGAGAACCGCCCGGCCGCGCTCGGAAGACGGTCGGTGATGCGCTCGAGCTGTTCCGAGAAGACGAAGGCCTCCACCCCGCGCACGGCGGCCCCCAATCCGAAGACGAACTCCAGGATAAAAGCGGTATAGCGGGCCATTGAACCGGAGACGTCCGAGATGAGCAGAAGGCGCGGGCGGGTAAGCTTGCGCTCGCGGTAGCGCAGGTCGAACAGGACCCCGCCGTACCTGATGTTGGACCGAAAGGTTCGCCGCATGTTCGGGCGGTGACGTTTTCTGGTGTCCCGGTAGCGCCGCGACAGGCGGGTCGCCAGACGGCGGGCCAGACGGCGGATAAGGCGCGTCGCCCGGGGCAGGTCGGTCTCGGCGATATCCTTCATGTCCAGGTGCAAGAGCCAGTCGCCGCCGCGGCCCGCGGAGTCTTCAGGCGTCCCCCTGAGCACGCCTTCGATCACCGTGTCGAGGTCCTCGTCCCCGGTCGGGTCGGAAGGCGGACGCCACCCCGGCTCGAGCAATTCCCGGCGGAGCCGGTCGAGATGGCCTCGGACGATGGCTTCGATGAGCGGCTGGAACTCGGCCCCGACGTTGTTGCCCGCCGACGATTCGGCGAGGAACTCCCGCAAACGGGCCTGCTGCTCCTCGCCCATCCGGGCGTAGGCTTCCAGCTGCTCCTCGCTCAGCTCCAGTGGCCGGCCCTGGAACCTCAATTCGGCGTCGGCCCTGGCGAGAGCGGCCTCCCGGGCCGCCTTGGCCAAACGGCGTTCGGCGACCCGCGCCCGCCTCTCCTCCGGCCGGGCGAAGAAGAGGTCGAAAGCCCGGTCAAAGAGGGGGGCCTGCTGCTCCGTCTTGACCAGGGTCGCGCGCAGGGCGGCCCTGACCTGGGAGCGGTCGGCCAGGTCCACCAGCTGCACGGCGGCGAGGGCGTCGAGCGTCTCGGCCGGGTTGACCGGAACACCCAGGTGGCGCAGAACATGGATGAAGCGGACCAAGTTCTCTTCCAGAAGAAGGCCCCCGGGCTCCCCGGCGGGTACGGCCGGCGCGCCGCTGGAACCGCCGGGCTGCCCGGCGGGTGCGGCCGGCGCGGGGGGGCCGCCGGGAACGCCGGGGACGCGGGGGACGCGGGGGACGCGGGGCTCGGAGGCGGTCATGACTGCCGCCGCCCGGAGCCCTGTCCTTCGCCCATCGACCTCTCAAGGGCCCCGCTGACGAAGCCGCCCGCATCGGCGGCCCGCCGCAGGGTCTCGACGTCCTCCCGGTTCTTGAGAAGAAGGGTGGCCGTCTCGGACAGCAGGTGGTCGTCCACCCTCTCGGCCCCCAGAGCCAGAAGGGCTCGGGTCCAATCGAGGGTCTCGGCGATGGAGGGCTGTTTGCGCAGGTCAAGGGTGCGTACGCGCGCCACCACCCGGGCCACGTCGGCGGCCAGTTTCTCGGACGCCTCCGGGACGCGGGAGCGCACGATACGCAGCTCCTTCTCCACGCTCGGATAATCGATGAAGAGGTAGACACAGCGGCGCCGGAGCCCGTCCGACAGCTCACGCTCGTTGTTGGAGGTGAGAACGACGACCGGGACCTGGCGCGCTCGGATGGTGCCCAGCTCCGGCACCGATACGGTGAAGTCCGACAGGACCTCGAAAAGGAAGGCCTCGAACTCCGGGTCGGTCTTATCCACCTCGTCGATGAGTAGGACGGGCCGGCGGGGCGCTCGGATGGCCCGCAGGAGCGGCCGCTCCAGGAGGAATTCCTCGGAGAACAGGTCCCGCTCCTCGCACGCCGGTGCGTCGGCTTCCTTGAGAAGCTGGATGCGCAGGAGCTGCTTCTGATAATCCCACTCGTAAAGGGCCTTGTTCTCGTCCAGACCCTCGTAGCACTGGAGACGGATGAGGTCGGTGTCGAAGACGCGGGCCAGGACCTTGGCTATCTCGGTCTTGCCCACGCCCGGGGCGCCCTCGACAAGGAGGGGTTTCTCCAGGCGCAGGGCCAGGTAGATGGCCACGACGGTGTCGTCGTCGGCGATGTAGCCGTCGCGCTCCAGAGCGGCCCTGAGCCACTCGGGTGTGACCTCCGACGGCCGGGGTGGGGTTGGCGTGGCGGTCGGCAAGAGGCGCCCCCCTTCTTCCGTGTCCCGTTGCTGTGTCCCGTTCCTGCGACATCCCGCTCCTGCGACAGTATTCTAACATTGCGACAGGCTTCGCGACACAGCAGGAGTGGGCACAGCGGGGTCGGTGCCCCCGGCACCCGCGGCCTCGGTTCGGTCCTTCTATCTCTTCTGTCCCGCGAAGACCCCCCACCTTCTCTTCATCTCGGTCATCACCTCGTCCAGGCCCATCACGTCACCGTACTTGGTATCGATGTCGAAGAGGGCGGCCTCGTGAGGAAGGGGGTGACGGTCGCCAACACACTCCCGCGGGACGATGACGCGGTAACCGTACGAAATGCCGTCGACCACTGTCGCCCGCACGCAGCCGCTGGTGACCACGCCCGTCACGATGAGCGTATCGATGCCCCGCATCACCAGCAGCGGCAAAAGCGGCGTGCCGTGAAAGGCCGACGGATGGATTTTCGTGATGAGGACTTCGCTTTCGGTTCGGCCCAGGCGACTGTCAATCTCGGCCGCGGGCGTGTCCTTGATGAGAGTCCGCTGCGACGGAATCTTCTTCGGCCAGATGCCGGCGTCCGAAAGGTCGGCTTTATAGGCGTGGCTGGTGAAGAAAATGGGGATACGAAGCTGGCGCGCGAGGGCCAGAAGCAGGCGGGTGGCCGACACCTCAGCGCTGTAATCGCTCGCCAGTGGGCTTACCGACGGGTCGGTGAACCCACGGGTGAAATCGACCACAAGCACGGCCGGGCGGTCGCCGAAGCCGAGCCGTTCGCCGATGCCGAGCCTCTTATAGGTCTCCCAGGCCTCTCTGAAGCCTTCCACCGACACGCTGATCACTCCCTCCCTTTGCCCTTCCGACCCGCGTCCAGGGCTTCTTTGAGCTTGACGTAGGAAGGGGGCAAAGCGGCCTCGTACTGCAGGTACGGGGTCACGGGGTAGCGCATGAGCCCGGCGCGATGGCTCGCGGCAAGGCCCTCGACGATGGCCGGCCACGCCTCGACCGGCGCGGCGAAAACCATCTCGTCATCCTGCGTGGCTCCGAAGGTCCGGTCGCCGTGGCAGGGCAGGGCGTAGTGGGGTCTGCCGGTGAGCCGGGGTCGGGCCAGGAAATCGGCGCAGACGGCGGCCCCGCCGGCCTGTGAGGTGACCGGCCCTTCCCCCTTCATGCAGTAGCCCTGCACCAGCCGAAGCACCTGGACCGGGCGGCCGTAGACGACCACCAGGTGGGGCTCGAAATCAGCCCGGGCCAGCGGGGCCACGACGAGATTCTCCACCGTGCCTGGCTCGAGACGGGCCATTGAGCCGAGCAAGCCGAGCCGGAACTGGGCGTCGGGAAAAACCCGGCGGATAAGTTCTTCCCGGTCGGCCCCCAAAACGGCCCAACCCAGGGCGAGGTCACCGAAGGGGCAGGTCTGCTCCTCAGGCCCGAGAGCCATCGTCCAGCCGTAGCGCCGGGCCATCCCTACCATCTGGCAGATGGGCATCCGGAGACCCAGGGCCGCCGGCCGCCTCGCCCGAGCCGGAACCTCGTCCGCCCGCGCGAAGCGCACAGCGAGCGGAAAGGTCGCTGGCCGGACGTATTCCGCCAGCGCCCGGTCGGTCTCCGCCGGGTCAATGCGGGCCGGAGCGGCGTCCGGCCGGCCCCCCCGCGTCCGGCCGCTCAATGCCCGGTCAGCATGTTGGGCAGCCACATGTAGAGCCCCGGCAGGTAAGTGATGACGGCCAGGGCAATGAGATAGCACAAGAAGAACGGGAGACACGCCCTGACGACTTCCTCCATCCGCCGCTTAAACACACTCTGAGCCACGAAGAGGTTGAGACCGAAAGGCGGCGTGAACATACCGATAGCCAGGTTCACGACCATCACAATCCCGAGGTGGACCAGGTCGATGCCCAGGGCCTGCGCCGTCGGGAGAAGAAGCGGCGTCATCACCAGTACGGCCGAGGACGGGTCCACCAGCATCCCCAGGACCAGAAAGACGAGGTTCACAACCAGGAGGAACACTAAGCTCCCCCCGCCGCCCAGCGACCGCGAAATCATCTGCGGGACCTGCACCATCGTCAAAGCCTGAGCGAACACGCCGCTGGCCGCGATGAGGATGAAAATCTGCCCGATGAGGCGGACGGTCTCCATCAGGGCCTCGCCCAGTTTCTTGAGGGACAAGTCACGGTAGACCAGGCCGGCCACCGCCAGCACGTAGACGGCCGAGACCGCCCCGGCCTCAGTGGGGGTCATAATACCCGCGTAAATCCCGCCCAACACGACGACGGGCAGGAGAATGACGAGAGCGCCCTCCTTCACCGCCCGGCGCAGGCCGACCCGTTCAGCGGCGGCGAGCCTCCCCTGCGCCTTCCGGCCGACCAGGACCAGATAGCCCGCGATGATGACCCCGATGATGAGCGCCGGCACGATGCCCGCCAAGAACAGCTTACCTACGGAGACTCCGCCGGCGGCGCCGTAGAGTATCATGGTGATGCTGGGCGGCATGACGATGGCCAGCGCCCCGGCCGACGTGAGAAGGCCAAGGGCCAGCCGGTCGCCGTATTGTCGTTCGATGACCGGGTACATCATCTTCCCGATGGCTGCGGTGGCCGCCGGGGCCGAGCCGCTCATCGCCCCGAAGAACTCGTTGGCCAGGAGCCCGGCGATGGGCACCCCGCCGGGAAGCCGGCCGACGAGAGCAATCATGAGGTTCGACAGACGCCGCGACATCGAGCTCTTCTCGACGAGCACGCCGGCCAGCAAGAAGAACGGGACGGCGGCCAGAGCCGTCTTATAAAGGCTGTCGTAGACCCCCGTGACCACCATCTGGGGCGGCAGGTGAAGGACAAAGAGCAGGACCCACACGCCCGCCCCGAGCATGGCCAGGTAGATGGGCAGCCCAGCGACCAGGCTCAGGACGAAGACGAGGACGGCGACGGTCACGGCCTACCAGCCTCCTTCGAGCCGGCTCCCTGGACCAACCTGGCCAGGCCGGCGAAGGCGGCCCCGAGCGGAACGAGGGCGTAGGGCAGCCACTGGGGCAGGCCGAGGGCCGGCGTGGTCGTGGCCAGCCGGTGGTTCGTCGAGGCGACCGCCCAGCCCACCACGGTAAGGTAGGCGGTGACCACGATGGTCAGGGCCCAGGATAGCCAGGCCAGGGCCAGCCGCACCTTCGGCGGGCACATCCGCTCGAAGAGCGTCACCCGGAGGTGCTCGCCCCGGAACTCGACCAGGGGTAGGACCAGGGTGACCATGCCGACGAGGGAAAGCGTGATGCCTTCGTCGGCCCAGGGAATCGGGGCCCTGAAGAAATAGCGCAGAACCACGTTCACCGTCGCCAGCAGGACGGCCGCGGCCAGAAAGACCGCGGACACCCAGGAGAGGACGCTAGACACCCAGGCGACTACCCTTCTGCCGCCTTCCAGGATACGCATGGCAAGCCCCTCCCGCTCATTTCGCGTGAGGCGCGGCCGGTGTCCCGGGGCGGGCGCCGCCCGCCCCGGGGAGCCCGGCCGTTCACGGCTTTTCGATTCACTTACCGCCCGTGACAGCCGTTATGGCGTCATAGATGGGCTTGGCGTCCGGGTTCTGGGAGAGGAACGTCTGGGACAGCGGCGCCCAGAGCTGCTGGAGCTTGGCCTTGACCTCGGCCGACGGCTCCACGACGGTCACACCCGCGGCTTTCATCGTATCGATAGCACTCTCGGCCAGTTCCTCGGCCTTGCCGTTGACGGTCGCATCAAGGTCGACGGCCGCCTGCTTGATGATGTCCCGCTGTTCCTTCGGCAGACCCTCGAGCCAGGCTTTGTTGACCATGAAGAAGGTGATGTTGGGTGCGTTCGGGGCCAGCCAGAGGTACTTGGCGATTTCGTAGTACTTCTGGGTGGAGATGAACGCCTCGGCTCCCTCGATACCGTCGATGGTACCCTGCTGCAGCGCGGTGTACAGTTCCGGAACGCTCATCGGGGTGCCGACGGCGCCGAAAGCGTTCATCCGGCCGATGAGGACCTGGCTCGGCATGACCCGTATCTTTTTGCCCTTGAAAGACTCCAGTTTGCTCGGGTCGAACTTGGTGATGCAGATGTTACTCCCGTACTGGTAGAAGCGCAGGAGCTCGAACCCCTTCGATTCGAGGCGAGCCCGCAGGGGGTCGCCGACCTGACCGTTAAGCAGGCTCACGGCCGACTTCACCCCGTCGGGGAAGATGGCCGGCAGGTCCAGGACCTGCAGGACCGGGTCGAACCCGGCCAGGAACGAAGTGGGCTCGAGAAGGCCCTGCAACGAGCCGTTCTGGAGGTTCTGCAGCATCTGGTCGTTGCTGCCGAGCTGGCCGCCCGGATAGACCTCGACGGTGATGCTCCCCTTGCTCCGCTCCTCGACGAGGGCCTTGAACTGTTCGGCGGCGAATTGCTGCACGTCGTTCACCGTGACCATGCCGATGCGCATCGTCACCGCGGTCGCTTGCGGCTTCTTGGCGCAGCCGGCGCCGACCAGGGTACCCGCGATGAGGGCCGAGACGCAGAGCCAAGCCAAGACCAGTAGCCTGGCCCGCCTGCCGCCCCTGGTTGCCATGCTTGTCCCTCCTTAGGTCGTCCTTCTTCGATAGTGAATCCGTTGGATTCAGGTTCTGGCGCTTTTCCCGCTAAAGCCCGGCGCGCGACCGGACCGAGGCCAGGTGCCGTTTCATGGCCTCCACCGCCTCCGCCGCCCGGCGTTCTCGGATAGCGAGGTAAATCGCTTTGTGCTCGTCGAACATGACCTGGGCTCCGGACGGGCTTTCCAGGGCCCTGGCCCGGAAGTCGTGAAGAAGGTCCAGGTAAAGCTTCAGAGATTGATAGAAAACGACGTTGTGTGAGGCCTCGGCCACTCTCAGGTGGAACGACTGGTCGCCTTTCGCGTCCCGGACGGTCGGTTCGAGCGAAGCGCGGATGGCCTCAAGGTCGGCCTCGGTGGCCCGCTCGACCGCCAGGGCCACTATCCCCGGTTCCATCACCTCCCTCGCGTCCAGGAAGTCGAGCACGGTCGCCCGCCGGAGGGCGTCGACCAACGCGGCCGGGTCGGCGCCGTCGGGAGCGAGGGCGGTCTTGCGGATGTAGCGCCCGCCGCCCGGCTTGCTGACGACGATGCCCTCGACCTCGAGGACCCGGAAGGCCTCCCGGAGGGACGCCCGGCTGAGCCCGATACGTTCGGCCAGTTCCCTTTCGGAAGGCAGACGGTCGCCCGGTTTCAGGTCGCCCTGCTCGATGAGCCGCTTTATCTGCTCGAGGACCCGTTCGTAGAGCCGCTCGTGTTGAATCCTCTCGAAACCCGTCAGAAGGTTCACCGCCCGGTCACCTCTTTCACCCACCCTCGGATGTCCGCCACTCCAGGTAAGGCCCGCACCGCGTCCTGGAGCCTCCGAACAGGGTCGTCGCGGGCGCCGGCCGGGCCCAGGAGACCGGTCAGCTTCATCCGCACATCCTCCGGGGTCAGCGGGTTGGCCGGCTCACCCTTGCGCCGCCTCGCCTCCGCGCGCCAGGACGCGCCGTCCGCGGCGGCGACCTCCACTACGGCCGTCCGCTCCCCGGGAAAGGCGGCGTCCAAATCGGCATCGGCCGTCACGACCACTCTTTGCTCCAGAGCGGCGACGGCGGGGTCGCCCAGGTTCTCCGGTCGGAAGTCGTCGAGGGTCACCCGCCCCCGGACCAGGGCCAGGGCGACGCAGTAGGAGAGCGAGAACCGAGCTTCGCGCGGGCTGGTCGGACGCCGGTGGGAAGCGGTAGCCACCGCCACGGAGTTCGTGCGGACGGTGACGCGTTCGATGTCGGTCCCGGCGGCCATCCGCCGTCGCGCCGCCAGGGCGGCCTCGACCGCGGTGTGGGTGTGACCGCAACACGGGTAGGCCTTGAGCATGATCTCGCCGATGGTCCAGTGCCGGCCGAGACTCCGGGCCAGCTCCTCCAACCGGGTTACTGCCGGCCCGCCGGCCGTCGCGGTCAGAAGGCCCTGCGGGCCCTCGAGGATGGTCCGGGCGCCGGTGAAGCCGGCCCGCGCCAGCTCGGCGGCGAGGACGCCGGCCGAGGCCGCCCGACCGGCGTGCAGCACCTTGGACATCGCCCCGGAACGGTTGAACTCCCAGAGCCCGGCCGCCATGGTGCCGGCCGAACCGAGAGCATCGGACATGGCCGCGGGGTCAAGGCCCAGGACGCGCCCGGCGGCGACCGCCGCAGCGACGGTCCCCACCGTGGCGGTGGTGTGCCAGTAGCGGTAGTGGTCCGGCCCGGCGGCGGCGGCCAGGCGGTCGCCCACCTCGTAACCGGCGGCCACCCCGGCCAGAAATCGGGGACCGTCCGCCGCCGCCGCCTCGGCCGCCGCCAGCGCGGCCGGGACTACTACGGTGGCCGGGTGGAAGGTCCCCACGGGATAGATGTCGTCGAACTCCAGCACGTGCCCGGCCGCCCCGTTGAGCAGCGCGGCCTGCGGCGGTCCGGCGGTCTCGCCGGTCCCCAGGACGGTGGCCCGCCGGTCGGCTGTCCCGCCCAGGCCGTCGCGGCGAACCACATCGGCCAGGGTCAGATAGACCTCGTCGGAGGCTCCACCCAGGGCGCAGCCCAGCCAGTCCAGGACCAAATCGCCCAACCGGCTTCGGACCGCGTCCGGCAGGGATGAATAGGCCAACCCGCTCGCCCAGGTCGCGACAGCCTCCGTCAACCCCACTATCCGTCTCCCCCTCCCGTCCCCGCGCGACCCAGGGCCTCCGCGGCCCGGCGGGCCAGCACGGGGGCCTGGCCGACGTAGGACCGCGCGTCGAGCAGCCGGTCGAGCTCGGCCTCCGAGAGGTGCGCCATGACCTCGGGAACTTCTTTCAGGCACTCCCCGAGGGGCCGGTCCTCCTCGAAGGCGCGCATGCTCGCCTGGTAGACAATCTGGTGCGCCCGCTCGCGGCCCACGAACCGACCGAGGCGGAGCATCACGGCCTCCGAGAGCATGAGGCCGTGGGAAAGGCCAAGGTTCCTGGCCATACGGTCGCGCCTCACGTTCAGTCCCTTGAGGACGGCGATGAGCTTGGACGCCGCCCCACCGACGAGGATGAAGGCGTTGGGCAGACCGACCCACTCGGTCTTCCAGAACGACGACTGCCGCTCGTGTTCCTGGGCCATGACCTCGAAGACCATCGAGGCCTCGGCGCGGGCGGCTTTGCACGCGGTGAGGACGGCCTCGCACAGGCTGGGATTACGCTTGTGCGGCATGGTGGACGACCCCACCTTGCCCTCGAAGAAAGGCTCCTCGACTTCCCCGTATTCGGTGGTCTGCAGGCGGTAAATCTCTCCGGCTATCTTCTCGAGGGTGCCCGCCGTCAGGGTCAGCAGGGCGGCTATCTCGGCCGAACGGTCCCGGGCGGTGTGCCAGCATATCTCCGGAACGCCCAGTCCGAGTTCCTCCAGAGCGAGACGCTGCACCTCGGGGCCGCGCTCGCCGAAGCCGGCGAAGCTGCCCACGGCCCCGGTCAGGTTGCCGACCAGGCAGCGCGGAGCGGCCTGCTCCCAACGCTCGACCTGGCGCTTCATCTCCCAGGCCCAGACGGCCGCCTTGTAGCCGAAGGTCGTCGGCAGAGCGTGTTGGCCGTGGGTACGGCCGGCGATGACGGTGTCGGCTTCGCGTCCGGCCAGCTCGGCCAAGGTGGCGGTGATGGCCCGGAGGTCCGCGACAAGGAGGGCTACCGCCCTCTTGTTACGGAGCATGTTGGCCGTGTCGACGATGTCCTGGGTGGTCGCCCCCCAGTGCACGTAGCCTCCGGCGTCACCGGCGCAGGCCGCCGTGAGCTGCCGGAGCAGGGGGACAAGGACATGGCCGGTGGCTTCCATCCCCCGGCGGAGTTGCTCGAGGGGGTAAAGGGCGGGGTCGCACTTGGCCACAATCTCCTCGGCCGCCGCCGCCGGGATGATGCCGAGCCTGGCCTCGGCGCGCGCCAGAGCCGCTTCCGTGCGCAGCAGGTCGGCCACCAGGGCCTCGTCCGAGAAAACGGCCCGGAACCGGTCGTCGCCGAAGTTACCCCCGAGAAGCTCGGAGTCGATGACGGTAGAAGCCAACTAGATGTGCCTCCTCAGGTGTGGTTGACGGGAGCTAGGCGGTGACCAGGTCCTTGGCCGGCTCACCGCGCAGCACCCGGGCCACGTTGGCCAGAACGTCCTCTACTTCCCGGAACATGAACTCGGGCTCGCCGCCCGACATGTGCGGGGTCCAAAGGATGTTGTCGAGGTCGAGGAGCGGACAGTCCGGAGGAACCGGCTCATAGCGGTAGACGTCGAGCGCCGCGCCGGCCAGGTGACCGCTCTTCAAAGCGTCGTAAAGAGCCCTCTCGTCCACGACCCCGCCGCGCGAGGCGTTGACGAGGTAGGCGCCGCGTTTCATCTTGGCCAGGAAGGCGGCGTCGACCATCTTCTCCGTACTCTCGTTCCAAGGTACGTTGATGGAAACGAAGTCCGAGACCGCGAGCAGCTCGTCGAGAGGCCGGTAGGTCGCGCCCAGCTCCTCCTCGACCCCGGGCGGGAACGGATGCCGCTTGTAATAAAAGACGCGGGTGCCCATGCGGCAGAGGCGTTTGGACACCTCGCCGGAGTTCTCCCCGAAGCCGACGAAGCCCACCGTCTGCTCGGCCATCACCCTGAGGTTGCGGATGTTGGCCCAGTTGAACTTCGTCCGCGGCGGGTCGTCGATGAAGCGGGCCGGCCGGCTCGGGTCGCGGCGGGCCACGACGGACCGGTGCGCCTGGAGGAGGTTCCGGGCCAGAGCCAGGATGAGGGCCGTGATATTGTCGGCCGAGGACAGACTGCTGTAGCGGACCAGCTTGGCCACGGGGACACCCGCCTCCCGGGCCGCCTTCACGTCGATGTTCTCGGTGTCGCGGCCGAACTTCTGGATGAGGCGGAGCCTCGGCCCGGCGCTGATGTGCTCCCGGGTGATGGGATGACGCTCCGTCACCAGGAAGTCGGCCGTCGGCAGCACCCGCCGAAGGGTCGCGTCGTCCGGGCAGATGACCACGTCGATATCGGCGGGCAGGCCGAGGCGGTCGGCTATGTGCAACAGGTCCGCTAGGGGCCGCTGGAATTCGGGTCCGAAGAAGTAGGTCATCGCCTTCTCGGCCCCGGGGGTCAGACGGCGGAGAAGAGTCGCCTCCATCAGGGTGAAAAGAGTGTCCTCCTCGGCGAAAACAATCCGCACTGGTTCCGGGGCGGACGGCACTTGAGCCATCTCCTTTCCGGTTTCACTTCGCGGCGACCCGAGGCCGGTGATTGGTGGGTCTAGACCAGAATCTTGCCGTGGTCGACGACAAGCCGGTCGTCAATCCAGACGCTCGGGTAGCGGATGCAGCCGTCGACGTGAGTTTTCGAGCTTACGAGACCCCCGGTGTCGGAGCTGGCACCCAGGGCCATGTGGACGGCACCCAGGAGCTTCTTGTCCTCGCGCATCACGCCCGTGATGCGCGCCTTGGGATTAATGCCGATGGAAATCTCGGCGAAGTTCATCGAGTTCTCGTCCCCGTATTGGGCGATGGCTCTCTTCAACGCCTCGGCCTGGGGGCCGCCCGTAATCTCCACGGCCACCCCGTCGCGGATGACGGCCCGGATGGGCTCCCGCAGGATGCCGACAAAGTGCATCGAGGTGTCCCACACCACCGTCCCGTTCGCGGTGCCCTCGAGCGGGACCACTCCCACCTCGCCGTCCGGGAAGGCGCAGCAGTAAAGGTCGCCGCCCTCCTGCTTCGATACCTTGCCGGCCACGCACCAGCCCTTTCGGCCGCCGCCTATCCTGGCGGTGATGTCGGTCCCGTGGTCGGAGGTCACGCGGCAGCGGCTGCCGTTGTTCCAGATGTCCAGAAGCTTGGCGCCGAGTTCCTGCATGGCCTCGTAGTCAGCCGTGGCCGCACCCCGGGTGAGCATGTCGACCGACAGCTCCTCCGAGGCGATGCAGGGATGTCCCTCGACCATGGCCCGGTGCCCGGCCTCTGAATGGAGGATAGCCTTGGAGGTGACCAGCACGTTCAGGTCGGCCTCGAGCATAGCCCGGGCGACCTCGGGCGTGGGTTCGGACTGGTGGAACTCCCGCGGGGTCATGATGGCGACCGTAGGCTCGGCACCGACCTCGACGCAGGCCGCGGCGAGGGACTCCCAAACCAGCTGCTGTGTCTCGGTGTCGGCCACGATGAGGACGTGTTGACCCGGCTTGACGTTCATGGCGATGGGTTTCCGGGCGTTCCTCATTACTTCGATCAGCCGCACGTCCATCCAGAAACCGCCTCCCGTAAAGGCCAGCCGCCGGACTGACGGGCGGCTGGCTCACTGGGTCACCCAGTTACCCTATCGGTTAGACATCGGAAGACGGAATCCTGCAAGAACGCAGCAAGTCGTGCGGGCAGGGGGATGACCCGGCGATGCCTGCATCATCCCGGGCGCCTGCCTACCGCCTAATGCCCGACAGCCTGGAGCACGTGCCGCTGGTGCTCGGGGTCGAGAGTGGGGACGCCGTTCGAAGTGTAGACCGAGCCGTGGGTCGTGCTCCCCAGGAAGTGGATGCAGAAGTGCCCCGGGAAGTCGTTGGAGGCGAGCGACTTCCGGCCGTGCGGCATGAAATTCTGCGAGGCGGCGATACGCCGTCCGGCGACGACCACGACGACGGACCGGCGCGCCCAGCTGTAGTGCCCGCCGTAATCACTAAGGATGGTCGCCGTGTCCTCGGCGCTCACCGGCTCCACGTCGGCGTGCGCCCAGCCGCCCCGCCGCATGACGTAAAAGACGTTACCCGTCTCAATATCAGTCACCTGGGCCACCGTGCCGACGGCCCAGAGCGCGTCGACCTCGTCCCAAGGTACGGCCTCGGCCTTGAGGGGCGGCTCGACCCTGGCCGGGTCGGTCGTCGGGACACGGAGCACCATCCCGGGATAGAGAGTCTGCCCGACAGGGATGCCGCTGGCCGCGGCGATGGCGGCCGCCTTCGTACGGAACCGGCTCGCCAGGCGATTGAGGTCGTCACCGGGGGCGACGGTGTAGTTGAAGGCGCCCGCCGGTCCGCTGCCGGAGGACTGGCCGGTGGAGGGCGGCCCCGCTTGGGACGGATTTGGCGCCTTGGACGCAGCGGCCGCCTGGACCGGGATGGCCGTCCGGGACGGGGTGGCCGCCCGGGCGGTGGCAGGCGGCTCGGTCGGGGTTGAGCCGGCGGATACGGAGGCCGCCGACACCGGAGCCGGGCCGATACAGGCCGTTGAGCCCGGGTCCACAGTCGGGCCGGGGTTGGCGGCCGGACCTCGGCCCACGGCGGGGCCCGGCGCGGCCCAAGGCGCCGCCGCGGGCCCGAGCCCCGTTAGACAGGCCGTAGCCGGCGCGGGGACGACCCCCGGAAGCGAGAGGACCACAATCAGACTGATAAGGGTTCCGATAGCGAGACTACGCCAGGTCAAGGTGCTGCCACCTCCGGACCGTCGCCGGTGCCGCGGCGGCCGGCGACGTGTTATGTCACCCTGTTACTCCGGAGATAGTTGCAGCACCTTGCGGTAAGTTATGGTCACCGGCCCGGGCGGACCGCCTGGTCCTCCCACCCGCCCGATCCGGGAAAGTCAGGCCTCGTACCCGGCCCGGCGGACGGCCTCCTTCATGGCGGCCTCGGTTGGGGTTCCGGGCTCGTGCTTGACGCGGGCCTCCCCGCGCTCCAGACTGACTTCCACTTCTTTCACGCCCGGCAGGCCCTGGAGAGCCCTGGTCACAGCCATCTTACAGTGGTCACAGGTCATCCCGCCGACCTTGATGACGGTCTCGTCCATTGCTGGCGCCTTCCTTTCCTCGAACGGTCCTTCCTTGAGCGCTGCGGTCGGCTCCTTGCTCGGTCCGGTCGATTCCTCCCGCCTTCCGACCCGCCCGGTGCGGACGAACTCCTCCGCCCCGAACCGCGGCCGGTACCGGCGCAGCCGCAGCGAGTTCGTCACGACCGTCACGGAACTGAGGGCCATGGCCGCCGCGGCGACGGTCGGACTCAGCAGTCCCGACGGCCCCAGCAGCGGGTAGAGGACACCCGCCGCTATCGGAATACCGGCCGAATTGTAAAAGAAAGCCCAGAACAAGTTCTGACGGATGACGGCCATGGTCCGGCGGCTGAGATCGATGGCCGTAACCACGCCGCGGGGATCCCCGGCGACCAGCGTGATGTCCGAGGCTTCCTTGGCCACGTCCGTCCCCGTCCCGATGGCCACGCCGATATCAGCCTGCGCGAGGGCCGGGGCGTCGTTCACCCCGTCGCCGACCATGGCCACGACCCGTCCGCCCTGCTGCAGCTCGCGCACTTTCTCGGCCTTATCGGCGGGCGGCACTTCGGCCAGGACCTTGTCCA
>Ga0315298_1007083_pt1 | contig 14941 bp, 15 predicted proteins | sample WHS_1_MG_FD_203077 | JGI IMG/M metagenome (GOLD analysis project Ga0315298, IMG submission 203077) | Extremophilic microbial mat communities from Washburn Hot Springs, YNP, Wyoming, USA - WHS_1_MG | ecosystem: Environmental > Aquatic > Thermal springs > Hot (42-90C) | place: USA: Wyoming... | reverse complement strand
ACCACAAAAAAACGGCTTAGAACTCCAAAAATTGGTCTTCGAGGAGCGATTTTAATTGATTTAACCACTCAAATTGCGCTTACAGAAAAAATTTTTTGTCAAGCAAATTTCATCGTAAAGATTCAGGACAATCAATAATCTTTAAATTTTACACTTCAAATCTCCAAGAATATTTTCAAAATTTATTCTTTCTAATCATTATTTTTTCTGCGATGAGCCGGAGGAAGGTGACTTTGATTTCGCCTTTTCTGCTTCTTCAATCTTCTTGATGTATTTTGCCGGGTCTTTCTTGAAAACACCTTCGCAACCGGCACAGCAGAATTTTATCTCTCTGCCTTCGTAGGTGATGACGTGTGGCTTGCCCATTGAACCACCAAGTTTTTCACCCGACACAATGCAATAATCAAGGGTGTAAGGTTTTACTTTGGATTTTGATTCTTTTGAATCTGCTGCGTTTGCAATATTTATGGCAGATACCGCTACTGCAACAGCACATAAGGCCGCCAGCCCGAATCTAACTATCCTCTTCATAATTTCTTCTTTTCTTTATTAGTTTTTTGAGTCTTGTTTTCGACACGCATCTGCGTATCTTAATAAAATTATACCACCATGTCTGATTTTAAACAAAAAAAATGTTATCATTCAGATGTACAGTATTTTATTTTTCGGGATTAAACTCATTGGAAAATATTCAAAAAATTGAATTTCATAATTTATTCTAATATTTACAAAGGATAATGGAAAGGATGGAAACCAACAGAGTGCATTTGATGACAAAATAAAAAGGCTGTCCGTCGGACAGCCTTTTTGCAAGTTTATTAATTACCGGTTTTATTTCTTTCCGTATTCGCGGACGAAATCAATGCATTTCTTCACTTCCGGAACATTGTTGTCCCAGTTATATTCGTATTCGATGGAGATGTTGCCTTCGAAGTTCTGGGCTTTCAATTCATCAAGGATTGCCTTTATATCCGCGACACCTGTACCGTATGGCACGTCATGAGCGCCGGGGCCCATCTGGTTGAGGTCTTTCAGGTGAACACTTATAATTCTGCCTTTAAGGATGCGAAGGCATTCGACAGGCTTCAAGTTCGAGCGAAGCCAGTGACCTGTATCGGCAGTAGCGCCAATGCGTGGGTCTCTGCCTTTGACAAGTTCAGCAATGTAATTCGGATCCCAGACTTTGTAATTCGGGTTGTTCGGTTGTCTTGGATGATTGTGATAACCAACGCAGATGTCGTATTCCTTTACAAGTTTCTCGATTGTATCAATAGCGTCGGTGGATTCAGTTGTGATTGCGCGCAAGCCCATCTTTTTTGCAAATTCAAAAACCTTGCGGGCTCCGTTTTCGTCCTTAGGTATTCCCACTACGCCGTAGTTGACCGCTTTAATGTTATGCTTGGCAAGTTTCTCTTTTACCTTTGCTATGACTTCGTCAGAAGCATTGTGGTCGAACCGGATGTTGGGTTCTTCCTTACTGAGACGCTGCCCGGGGAAGAATTCAATGACCTTTCCGCCGGCTTCGGCAGTCTTCTCAATGGCTTCAAACACCGTGAACCTGTTAAAGGTGTATGCCTGACAACCAATGGCAAAACCACCAGTTTTATATTCATCTGGAATCTGGACGACGGCATTGACCTGCGCGGCAAACGCCATCGCCACAACCATTGTTCCTACTGTTCTTATTAAAAGATTCGTCTTCTTCATATATCAATCCTTTGTTTATTTCTAACTGCGACAATTTATTTTCTACATTTTATTAGATTTTGAAAGCACAAAATAAATTCAGTTTTTTTAAAAAGATTAAAATAAACCGTTTACGGCTGATGGATATATTGGATTGCAAAGCAATGGCTGTTTTTGTTAATCTCCTGATGAATGTTCAGCGACATTTATAAAAACAAAGTTGTTTTGGTTACAGGTCATACCGGGTTCAAGGGCGGATGGCTTTCATTATGGCTAAAAGAACTCGGGGCGAAGGTCTGGGGCTTTTCAAATGGTGTCCCCACAGAACCTTCTTTTTATGAAGTCCTTGAAAATAAAATATTTACAGGAGAAATAAATGGGGACATCTCAAATTATGAGGCTGTTCGCCAGACAATAAGGAAGATTAGACCGGATTTCATATTTCATCTTGCAGCGCAATCGCTTGTGCGTGTCGGATATGAAAGACCACTCGAAACCGCTCAAACAAATATTATCGGTACAATAAACCTGCTGGAAGCGGTGAGAAATGAAAACCTGCCGTGCGATATCCTCGTCATAACAAGCGATAAATGTTACGAAAACCACGGATGGGAATACGGCTATAGAGAAATTGACCCGCTTGGCGGTTACGACCCATACTCGGCAAGCAAAGCGGCGGCTGAAATTGTTACCCATGCCTGGTATAAGAGTTACTTTGCAGAAAATCCGCATCTTGGGAAGATCGCCACCGGTAGAGCCGGAAACGTTGTCGGTGGTGGGGACTATGCAAAGGACAGAATTGTCCCAGACGCTATCCGCGCGTTGACTTCCGGCAAACCAATCCCTGTCCGGAATCCGGACGCAACCCGCCCATGGCAGCACGTTTTAGACTGCGTAAGCGGTTATCTCTGGCTTGGCGCATGTTTGCAACGCTCCGGAAAAGATTCCCCGTTTGCAGGCGCATTTAACTTTGGACCACCGCTGGCTTCTAACCGAACTGTTAGAGAACTTGTTGAGGAAATTCTCAAGATCTGGCATGGCGAGTGGCAACATGTCAGGGAAGACTCAGCCCCTCATGAGGCGCGGTACCTCTATGTTTCATCCGATAAGGCATTTAATATCCTGAAATGGAAAACCACTTGGGATTTTTCAAAGAGTATCTACCATACCACAGACTGGTATCTCCGCCGTCATCAGATTAAAGAAAGCCAGATGATGAACTTCTCCGTTCATCAGATTGAGCAATACTGCGAAGATGCTAAAAAACTTGGACAGGTTTGGACAAAATAACTCCGGAATTATGTTGAATTGTGTCCTGTCACTTTTTTACTTTTGCAATGCCGGAAATAATGCCATGACGTGGTAATGAACCGATTTTCTCTGCAATCAGAAAATATTTCTAAAAAATGCCCTAATATATAAGTTTTATAACAGGATCGCGATCCTTAATTTTCAGAGAAAAATACCTATCTTGCGGTTATCCAGATATAAGACACACCGCAGAGTCCCGCACAAAATCCAATCCGTCAATATTTTTTTTATGAAATGATGTGATCCGGGCAGCGGATTACAACTTCTTCATTGCGTTATCAAGGGCTTCGTAAAGTTGTTTCATAGTCTCTTCAGTCTCATCGCCCATATTGGAAATACGGAAGGTTTTACCTTTGATTTTTCCGTAACCGCCGTCAATCAGGAAGCCCTGTTCTTTGACAAGCGCCTGAAGCTTCGGAACGTCCACAACCCTGCCACCCGGTTTTGCCCCGTTATTTACGCAGGTGAGCGTTACCGATTCATATCCTTTTTCAGGGAACAATGTGAAGCCGTGCTTTGCTGCCCAGTCGCGGGTCATTTGCGCAAGCTTCTGGTGTCTTGCAAAACGGTTTTCAAGTCCCTCATTAAAGATTTCTTCAAGTTTGTATTCAAGGGCGTAAACATGCGGGATGCTGGGCGTGCTTGGTGTCATATTCTGTTCTGCATTTTTCTGGAATTCGACAAAGTCGAAATAATAGCCTCTGTCCTTGATAGTTGCGGCTTTTTCCAGCGCCTGTTTTGAGCATACAAAAATAGTCATGCCCGGCGGTAGTGCCAGCGCCTTCTGTGTTCCTGCAAGCAATACGTCGATTCCAAGTTTATCGAACTCGAGTTTCACAGCAGTCATCGAACTGACGGCATCAACAATAAACATGACATCAGGGTATTTTTTCTTTAACTCCGCGATTTCATAAATCGGGCTCATCACGCCGGTGGATGTTTCGTTATGGATCACAGTGATGGCGTCAAACTGACCTGTGGCGAGTTTTTTATCAATCGCTTCTGCCCGAACCGGCGAACCCCATTCAAACTGTAGCGGCTCTGCTTCTTTTCCGCATCGTTTGGATACATCATGCCATTTATCAGAGAAAGCGCCACACATACAGTTCAAAACTTTTTTAGATACCAAATTACGGATTGCTCCCTCCATCACGCCCCATGCAGATGAGGTGCTCAGGTAAACCAGTTGTTTCGTGTAAAGAAGCGCCTGCAATTTCGGTTGAATCCGTGCGTACAGGTCTTTGAATGCCTGACTGCGATGACCAATCATCGGCTTGCAAAAAGCCTTAAAGGTCTTTTCGCTGACTTCAACCGGACCCGGTATATGCAACTTTATATGATCCATACGGGATAAATTTTCCAGATACGATTTAACAATTCAAGAAAAGATTTTAAATTCAGCATTTAATCCAAAATCCTGTAATCTGGTTCATTTTATTATTGGGCATTAAATATTAAGGCGCGTATCCAAAGAATTCCGCCATTTTGCAATCCATCTGAATCCATTGAATTCCATAGTTGCCTGCAATTTAAGTTTAAATTTAATTTTACAAACACTGTTAAACATTGAGATTTTTGACCGGAAAGCGCTAAAATGTATAGAAGATTCCGAACGTTGCATTAAACTTTTAGTCTAAAAATATGGTTTGTTGATATGAAAAAAGAATATGGCATGGCAAAGGGCAAAATCTGAAAGTCTCTGTAAATCAGGGTGTTTTTTAATACTAATTATATTATTGGGACTGAGCGCAGTGGTATCAAACGGGGCCGCTGCGGGCGTGTCGATGAATGCCACTATAGACCCGCCATCAATCAATGTCGGGGAGACAGCCACATTGAATTTGTCCTTTGAAGGAGGCAAACCGGATGGCGATATACAAATACCGTCTGTGCCGAATCTTGTAATTATTCCCGGAGGTGAAAGTTTACGGCAGTTCATAATAAACAATCGGATTTCAATTAGTTATGTCCGCACATTTTCTGTAACTGCGGAGAAAGAAGGGGAATATATAATCCCGCCATTTACCGCAACAGTCGGCGGTCAGAAGGTGCAAAGTCAACCTATAAAACTTATTGTTGGCAAGGTTGATAACCGTGATATTGAACGTTTTGCAAGGCTACGGTTTAACATCTCGAAGAGTGAGGTTCGGGTTGGGGAGCCGTTTCTTGTAGAAGTCCGGTTGCTTTACATAGTCTTGAATGGTGGCGAACAACCGCAGATTGCCGGGGATGGTTTTAATATAGGCAAGTTAGTACAGAATGAATCGCATACTATTGAGGAAGGCAAGTCGTGGCGCCTTTTGCGGTTTCAGACTTATGCTACGCCACTACGTCCCGGCGAACTTACACTCGGACCCGTTTCCATGAAAGTAACAATTCCGTCGCGGCTTGAACGGAATTTCTTTGGCGAAACAGTCGTTGCATCATGGCGTTCTGTTGTCCTGACAGCGCCTGAATATAAAATCAAGGTGCTTCCGTTGCCCTCAATCAACGTGCCGGAAGGTTTCAACGGCGCAATCGGTGTATATAATATGACAGTGAGCGTTGCCCCCACCAATGTGGCTGTTGGCGACCCGATTACTGTAAAAGTTACAATCTCCGGACGTGGTCCGATTGAATCCATAACCTTGCCGGAGCAACCAGCGTGGTCTGAATTCAAGGTTTATCCGCCAACAAGCAGTGTGGAAATCAGAGACCAGTTCGGGCTTGAAGGGGCAAAAACCTTTGAACAGGTGGTCGTTGCAAAATCCACAGAGACACGCGAACTGCCTCCGTTTGTCTTTGCTTATTTTGACACCGATAAACAGGAATACCGGGTGCTGACAGGTCCGCGCGTTCCGCTGATTGTCAGACCAAGCGCCGCCGGACAAGTGGTAATGAACATCACAACTAATACCCCATCCGCAGTAGTCCAAACCGACATTGTCCCGAACAAGGTAAAACCTGGTTCTTTAGGCACAATAACAGCGCCTGTTATTATTAACCCTTATTTCTGGGGCGTCCAGACATTGCCGGCTGCTGTATGGTTAGTCCTCTTTGTCCGTAGAAAAAGACTGGAAGAACTGGCGAATAATCCGCGATTACGGAGAAAACTCGAAACTGATCGGATAATAAAGGAAGAACTGAGAAAACTACCGCTTCTTGCCGCTCAGAAAAAGACAGAAGAATTTTATGCCACCGTTTTCAGGTTGTTGCAGGAAAGACTCGGCGAACGGCTTGACCTCCCTGCCCTTTCAATCACTGAATCTGTAATTGAAGAACACCTGATTCCGGGCGGGTGTCCGGAAGAGTTAATATCCCTGTTACGCAAACTTTTCCTTGAGTGTAATCAAGCACGTTATGGTGGACAAAAGAATGTTCAGGAACTTCACCAGATTATTCCGGAGGTTGAACGGGCTCTTAAATTGCTTTCAGAGATTGAAGTTAAAAAATGAAATGGCTGAACAAAAATAATCTGGTTTTACAGTTGTTCGTGTTTGCGAAGCGGTGGCAAAGGAAGTCTATCTTGGATTTGATGAACGGTTTACGTTTGCAACTCAGGTTGTTTATCCTGAGCTTTCTTCCCATTCTTCTGTTTGTATTTGCAAATATCGGAAACGCTGCCACTCCGCAGGAAGAATTTGATAAGGCGAACAAGTTGTTCGAACAGGGAAAATACCCGGAGGCAATTGCGATTTACGAAAATCTGATTAAAAACGGAAAGGCTTCACCAGCCGTTTATTTTAATCTCGGCAATGCATGGTTCAAATCGGGTAAGATAGGTTATGCTATTTATAACTATTTAATTGCACAGAGACTTGCCCCCCGCGATCCGGATATCCGCGCCAACATTGAATTTGCAAGAAAACACGTCGCATCAGGCGCAGTTTTGACTAAAAAGAAATGGACTGATGTTTTCAAAAAACTGACATTGAACGAATGGGCATTCCTGTTTGCGGCATCGTTGTGGGTGTTTTTTGGACTGCTCGCTGCATGTCAGGTTAAAACAGAATTAAAACAAAAACTGAAACTGCCAATAACCTGCTCCGCAATTGCAATTGTTTTGTTTTCGATAACACTTGGGATTAACGCCTACGACAGAATATCCGAACAAATTGCCATATCTGTAACACAGGAAGGGAGTGTTCGTCAGGGTCCACTGGATCAGTCACCTCAAAAATTTCCGCTCAAGGACGGATTGGAATTTATAGTGCTTGATTCAAAAGACGAATGGCTGCAGGTCTCGGATTACTCCGGCAGAATCGGCTGGGTAAAAACCAACGATGTTATTCTTTTACCGAAGTGGTAAGGTCTGTATTGTTATTCTTTTTCAGGTGTAATTGTATTAAATATAGGTTTTTAAGCAGTCTGAATTTGCAACCTTTTCATATCCAGGGAACTGAAAAATATTCGCCCGGCATCTGTCTTGCAAACGGATTTTCAATGGCATCATTTCTTCTCCAGATGTTGACGGAGTTCTTCAATCTGTTTTTCAACCCCCTGTGGATTCGGAGAGTATTTTTTGAGTTCGGTAAAGTATTCAATCGCCTTTGCGTAATTTTTTTCATCACGTTCAATGTAAGCAAGGTGAGCAAGAATTTGCTGAAGCAGGAAGGTGTCAGGTTCTTTTTCATTTCGCGACCGGGCACGCCAGTTGGCAAGGGCAAGCTCAAGAATGTTTCTGGCACGCACGTTATCCTTTCTGTTTTCCCTGTAAATCCTGCCAAGTTCGAATAGAATTTCCGGGTTTCCAGGGTTTGCCCGTAATCCGTCGCGGAGAAATTCTTCTGCTTCGTCAACTTTTCCGAGATAACTCCGCAGCCAGAATGCAGCGACTGTGTAGGTTTCGACCCTATGAGGGTCAAAAGCGGCAGAGAGTTTGAGCCATGGCAGCAATTCCTTTACACCCTGAGGCGTCTGATCCGCATGAATGTGAACTGACGGATAAAAACTACGGCTTAAACTATCTATCCAATCGAGAGGTTTATTTTCAAAATCTTTCGGACAATGCTGTTCGCCCTCGTGGCTGTGTCCGTGTTCATCATTACCGGTATGAGCGTGTTCTTCATGAGAACTGTGGGATTCAGATACCATGTGTGATGTCCCTGAACCGGCAGTTCTCTCGAAAATGCTCGGATAAAATCCGCGATGAAAATACACATCTGCTTTTATAAACAGCAAAGCGGCGAGTATTCCCTGACTTTCGCCAAGGAATGCGGACAGCACGCCTTCGGAGCGCTTTGGAAACTGACCCGAAGCCTCCCGCCATGCATCCAGATGGCAGGCAAGCCCGAACGATAATATAAACAGCGCAGCAGCGGCGTAAATTGCTGTTCTTTGGGGTTTCATCTCAGTCGTTTCCGGTTAAATGCCAGACATCCAAGTATCAGAAATATAACGGAATAGAAAAACCCGTAAACAAGTAGGATGCCGAATTTATCCCATGGCGCAGCAGGATAATTGTGAATCAGCAAATCGCGCAAATCAAAGATTTCTACATGCGGTATTGAGAAATAAATAATCTCCACAATCGTCCGGGTTGGTTCTGACAGACCAAGCGCTATTTTATGTAAATGCCTACCGAGCAACATTATCCCGATAATCACAGTCAGGCAAATAGTGGTATTCGAGCTCGGGGCGGCAAAAATCACAGAACCAAGGAAAGTCATGGAAATAACTATCGCAAGCATTGTCCAATGGGCAAGGACAGTCTGGATAAGCAAACTAACTGGCAAAGTGTGTTCTCGCGAGGCTGTCAGGATGGCAAAAATCGTGTAAAAAACAACAAGCGCAATCCCCGTGGCAAGCCAGCATCCAAGCGCTTTACCAAGAAGAACTTCTGAACGTGTAACAGGTTTAGCAAGCAATGGAAATATTGTTGCTGATTCAATCTCTGACGGTATTTGCCTTGCCGAAGCGGTTATTGCAATGATAAGTAGAAAAACCCAGATTAACAAAAGACAGATTTCTTTAACATAACCGGTAATTCCGGGTTCGTTAAAAAAATTCATTGAACCCAGAGCAAGAGTTAAAATAACAGTCAGAATCAGTACGACATAAAAATCTTTACGGCGATACATTTCGCGTATCGCCACACCCGAAAGTGCAAGAATTTTGTCAAGATGCGCCCTCATACTCCCCTGTTTCCCTCTTTCATTAGACAGGAATTTCCTCGTAACCTATCACTTTCAGGAATACCTGCTCCAGATTGCAGTTATACTTGTTGAGCAATTCCTGAACCTTTCCCTCTTCTTTAAGTTCGCCCTCGTGAAGGATTGCAACCCGGTCGCTTACGGTCTCAACTTCGCCAAGTTCATGCGACGAGAAAAATACTGTCTTCCCTTCGGATTTTAATCTCTGGATAATCTGACGGACTTTCATCTTTCCGATTGGGTCAAGTCCGCTCGTTGGTTCATCAAGGATTAACAAATCCGGGTCGTTTATGATTGCCTGGGCAAGTCCAATCCTCTGTTGCATACCTTTGGAATAGGTTTTAATTTGACGACCCCGGGCATGGTCGAGTTCGACCAATTTCAACGCCGCATCAATCCTTTTTTCGGCTACATCTTTTGGAATCTGGAAAAGTCTGGCATAGAATCTCAGGAGTTCTTCCGCAGTAAGAAATTTGTAATAATAAGTCAACTCAGGCAGATAACCGATTCTGTTACGGGCGATAGGCTCGCGGGTGTCAACCCCGAAAATAGTGGCGGAACCGGATGTCGGTTCAATGAAACCAAGCAATACATTGATTGTTGTGGTTTTGCCTGCCCCGTTAGGACCTAAAAAACCAAAAACCTCACCCTGTTTAACCTCAAGTGAAAGATTTTTTACTGCTACCTTCGGCGCGTTGCCCCCAATTCCTTTATATTCCACCCTTAAATTATCAATTTTTATGACTGCATCTGGCATAATTCACTTATAATCAAGATATTAAAAAAATCAATTTCCGTAAGTATGCGAAGGTATTGAACAGACGGGCAACTCGCCAATACTGTTTATTGAATAAGTCCCGCCGGCAGGACATCTCGGCATTTCCTTAATATAAAGGTTCGGACCCACAAGGTCGGCTTCTGTAGGCACGTCTGTAGGTTTTTTGCCGTTTTCCATTCCCCAGATTTGTTTTGCGGACTCAATAAGGCGAAGGTTGCCTGCACAGGTTCTTGCAAAAGTCACCTCGCGCGTTCTCAAATAACTTGGAATTGCAACTGCGAGTATTAATCCGATAATCGCAACAACAATCATAATTTCTATCAGCGTAAATGCGCCGATAGCACGAAAGTTGTTTTTAATCCGAAACATAGACGAATTACAAAATCCGGAAGAAAAATAATTTAAAGAAAAAAAATGGGCTTGAGGTTTCCCTCAAGCCCGGCTGAGTGTTTAATTAATTATAGTGTGTGGTCTTCGGTTGCACCGAGACTGCAAGTGGGCTTGGTAGCCATATTGTTAATTGAGTATGTGCCACCACCAGGGCAAACAGGCGGGGTCTTAATATACTTGTCTGTGCCGTACAGGTCGCCATCTGTCGGCGTAGCGCCTGTTGTCGCCTTGTTTTCGAGTGCCCACTGTTCCTTTGCACCATCAATCTGTCTCAGATTGTTGATGCACGCGTTCTTTTGCGCTGTTTTGCGCGCCTTCACGAAGTTGGGGATTGCAATCGCAGCAAGCAATCCAATGATTGCTACCACGATCATGATTTCCACCAACGTGAACCCAGACTTGCGAGTTGTTGTTAGCTTCATAGGTTTGCCTTTTTGTTTGGTTGTCTGTTTAAACAGCGGCGTGAACCTTAGCGCGGGCACCAACAAATAATTCCAATGGTTCACTAATCGCCCTACGCCATTCCGCTGTTCTAATAAAAAGTAAAACAAAAATTTAAAAAAATGTCAACAATTTTTTTTAGAAAAATAAAAAAATTATTTAACAACCTCTGTACCTACTCCCTTGTCTGTGAAGATCTCCAAAAGAACTGAATGCAACACTCGTCCATCCACAAGAGAAACTTTTTCGACACCCGACTCAATTGCCTCAACAGCGCTGTCTATTTTGGGGATCATCCCCTTGTCAATCACGCCTTCGGCTTTGAGTTTCTCAACATCAGTGGTTTTTAATTGTGAAATAAGTGTTGAGGGGTCTTTGGGATTGCGGAGAAGACCGGGAACATCGCTCATGAAGACGAGCCGTCTTGCTTTCAGGGCGATTGCCATCTTCGCAGCAGCAATATCAGCATTGCAATTATATACTTTTCCATCCTCGCCTAGCGCAACTGGACTCACCACAGGTGTTATTCTGTTATCAATGCATTCAAGTATCGGCTTGGTGTTAACGGCAACGACCTCGCCAACGTATCCTATGTCAATCTTTTCGCCCGATTCGCCTTCGAGATACATTTTCCTGCAACGGAATATCTCCCTACCTGAGAAACCTTTGGCTCTTCCGCCATATTTTTCTATGGTTTTTACAATCTCCGGATTAATCTGGTTAGAGAGGACATCATCCACAATATTTACAGTCTCTTCATCGGTTACCCGCATACCCTGAATGAAATTGGGTTTTAACCCTGCCTTTTCCATAGCGCGGGTAATTGCTTTGCCACCGCCATGAACAACCACGGGGTTTATGCCAACCGCCTCTAAAAACACAATATCTCGCGCAACCCCCGTGCGGACTTCAGGGTCGGGCGAATCTATGAAACTGCCGCCATATTTGATTACAAATATTGCACCCTGATATTTCTGTATATACTGAAGCGCCTCCAGAAGCACTTCGGCTTTTGCTGAAAGTTCTTCCATATAAAATCAACCTCCCAACGATTTCGGATCTGAAACATTGCCTTTGTTAAAATCTACATATTCTTCGGTAAGGTCAGCGCTGTAAAAATAAGACCTGCCTTTTCCGATGTTCAGGTTTATATGGATATTAAATTCTTTTTCAGCCACAACCTTGCACAACTCTTCGAATGGCACAGGCTGCGGTGAACCGTTCTTGACAGCCCATGTAATTTGTGGATTCGACGGATTTGAGTAACCGATATCAACCTTTTCTTCGATAACAGTGGCGTTGCTATAACCAAGGGCATCCATAATCCTCCCCCAGTTTGGGTCGCCACCGCACCAGCTGGTTTTTACAAGGACACTGTTCGCCACGGCGCGTGCTGCAGCATCTGCCTGAAAATCGTTTTTTGCTCCCTCTACATAAATCGTTACAAATCTTGAAACGCCTTCGCCATCGAGAACAATCATCTTCGCAAGCGAAAGGCATACATGATTTAACGCCTCCTGAAAAATTGCGAATTGTTCCCGCATCTCTTTTGAGCGACTCCTATGGTTTAGCGGCATATTACCCGCCATACCGTTTGCAAGGACAATAACCGTATCGTTCGTGCTCATGTCGCCGTCAACTGTAATTTTATTGAAACTGCCGGCGACAGCCTCTTCGAGGGCTTTGCGAAGTGAATCACGTTCTATTGCTGCATCAGTGGTTATAAAACAGAGCATTGTCGCATGCAATTGCCCCGGCATAGAAGCTGGTCGTTTCCCGTCAGGACTCATTCCCGGATGTATCATCCCTGCGCCTTTGCAAATACCGCCAATCTTTATCACAGAATTTCCGATATTAACCTCAACGGCGATTTTCTTGGGGCGTGTATCGCTTGTCATAATCGCGGTAGCGGCTTCGTCCGCAGATGCGACGGTGTCTGAAAGTCTCTCCACAGCCATCCGGATGCCGTTCTTAACATTTTCCATCGGCATCAACACACCAATCCTTCCCGTGGAAGCAACAAGTACATGCTCTGGTTTTAACGAAAGCAGCCTTGCCGTTTCAGCAGCCATTTCGCAAGCGTCTCTGAAACCTTGTTCGCCAGTGCATGCGTTTGCATTCCCCGAATTTGCGACTATCGCCTGCGCTACCCCTTTTTTCATCCGCTCAATACAGAGTTTAACCGGCGCAGCGCAAACCTGATTCGTGGTGAACATCCCCGCAGCGACACACGGTTTTTCAGAGGCAATTATGGCAAGGTCAGGTTTCTGTCCTTTCTCCGAGCCCTTGCCTGTGCCGAGACGTTTGATGTCGCAAAAAACACCGCTTGCCTTGAATCCTTTCGGGGCAACAACCGAACCTTCGATTTCCTTAAAATTATGGCTCATAGACTCAACCCCTCCGTTTCTTCGAAACCACACATAATATTCATACTCTGGATAGCCTGTCCGCCAGCGCCTTTAACGAGATTATCGATTGCGCTAACAAGGATAATCCGTTTTGTCCGGGGATCTATTTTCCAGCCAAATTCAATTACATTTGTCCCTACCACATGCTTGGTATCCGGCAGGGCTTTGTTACCAAGGACACGAACAAATATGGCGGAAGAATAAAATTCAGCATAGGCTTTTTCCATTTCGGAATTAATTACTTCTGGCGTTGCATTTTGCAGGTCTGTGGAAGGTGTAAGGCAGATTGTGGTAAGAATGCCACGGTTTACAGGGATTAGATGCGGTGTGAACTGAGCAATTACGCGGGTCTGTGCCGCAAATGAAAGTTGTTCCTCAATTTCGGACAAATGACGGTGTTTGGGAATGCCGTAAGCACGCATGCTTTCGTTGCATTCACAGAAAAGGTAATCAATTTCCGCCTTTCTGCCGGCGCCGCTTACACCACTGAGCGAATTGATGATAATCTGCGAAGGGTCAATGATTCTTTTCCTCAAAAGCGGTATCGTCGGCAAAAGAATACTTGTCGGATAACATCCCGGCGAGGCAATCAACGAAGCGGTTTTGATTTCATCCCGGTAAATCTCCGGCAAACCATACACAGCAGTTTTTAATAGTTCAGGAGCCGGATGGTCATGTCCGTAGAATTCCTTGTATATGTCCGCGCTTCTGAGCCTGAAATCTGCGCTCAGGTCAATAACCTTTTTACCAGCATTAATCACTGGCACAGCATATTCGGCTGCCACACCATGTGGCAGGGCAAGGAAAACTATATCTGCCAGATTTGCAAGTTCGGTAGGCTGTGGATTAGTGAATTTCAGACTTTTTGCAATCGGAAAACTTGCAAACCGGGGATAAACCTCGGCGATTGTTTTGCCGCTGAACTGACGCGATGTTACCGCAGTTATTTCAATCCCTTTATGCCGAATAAGCAGGTTTACCAGCTCCTCGCCGGAATAACCGCTTGCACCGACAATTGCAACTTTCGTTTTTCCCATATTCAGTTCCAGAATTTATTAATCAAAGAATTAAATTACCTTTTGACGGATAATATTCTCTACAATCCAGAACCTTTATAAAGAAAAAAACCCCACCAGGAAGAACCCGGCGGGGTTTTTAAAGCAAAACAAATTATCGTTTGCTGTACTGGAAGCGTTTGCGTGCGCCGGGCTGACCGTATTTCTTACGCTCTTTCTTGCGTGGGTCGCGGGTAAGCAAACCTTCCGAACGAAGCAATGGTTTAAGGTTCGGGTCGGTCATCAACAGCGCGCGCGCAATTCCAAGACGGATAGCGCCAGCCTGACCAGTTGGTCCGCCGCCCTTTACATTGACCCAGACATCATAAACGTTCTGGGTGTTCGTCAGATACAACGCGCGTGTAGCGTGAACTCGAAGGTTTTCGATTGGGAAATATTCTTCAAACGGGCGGTTGTTTACAGTTATTTTCCCGGTGCCGGGCATCAACCGAACCCGCGCAACCGCGGTTTTTCTTCTTCCCGTTGCTACAAATTCTTGAACTGAAGTATCCACCATTTTTGCCTCTTAAATTTAGGTTTAAATTAAGCTTCTATTTTCAGCGGTTCCGGTTTCTGGGCAGCATGCGGATGATTTGCGCCCTTATAAATCTTTAACTTCGTTATAAGCCGTGCGCCAAGACTGTTCTTTGGCAACATCCCTTTAACAGCGTGCCAGATAAGAAATTCCGGCTTACGGGCTCTGATTTCCGCAACCGAACGATAACGTTCGCCGCCCTTCCA
>Ga0315298_1007082_pt1 | contig 14943 bp, 19 predicted proteins | sample WHS_1_MG_FD_203077 | JGI IMG/M metagenome (GOLD analysis project Ga0315298, IMG submission 203077) | Extremophilic microbial mat communities from Washburn Hot Springs, YNP, Wyoming, USA - WHS_1_MG | ecosystem: Environmental > Aquatic > Thermal springs > Hot (42-90C) | place: USA: Wyoming... | reverse complement strand
GGTTCAATGAGAAAAGATATCATCGGGGGATTAAAGACTATCCAAAAAATTTATTCGGATGTTAAGTTATGAACTTGACTTAACATAAGCATAAGCTTTAAATAGGTGTTTTATTAGAAAAATACAGAAAGAAAATCATATTCACGTCCGCTGGGACATTTTTCATTTAGAAATTTCTTTCTAAACAGCTGTAAGGCTGTTTAAAAACTAAAGCAAAAGGAGAATAAAAATGGCAAAAATTAGCCCTGTATCAATAAAATATATGATATATGCATCCTTCAAGTCAGAAGGACCTTTAGAAAAACCAGATGTAATTGGGGCTATATTTGGACAAACGGAGGGATTATTGGGAAGCGAGTTGGAGATGCGTGAGTTGCAAAAAGAAGGAAAAATTGGAAGAATCGAGGTAGAATTAGAAACTGTTGATGGAAAAAGTGTTGGAACTATTAAGTTACCTACTGCATTAGACAAATCTGAAACAACTTTAATTGCTGCTGCTCTTGAAACAATAGATAGAATAGGTCCTACTGAAGCTCAAATTCAAATTACTAAAATAGAAGATGTAAGAGGAAGTAAAAGAGATTATATTCTTGAAAGAGCAAAAAAACTTTTGGATAATTTAGAAGAGAATGGTGACTTTTCTGAGATGTCCAAGGCCTTAAAGGAAGAAAGCAGAGCGTCTAAAATTCAAGAATATGGAGAAGAAAAACTTCCTGCTGGAGACATTTCAGGTAATGAAATTATTGTAGTGGAGGGAAGAGCTGATGTTGTTAACTTATTAAAAAACAGAGTAAATAATGTAATAGGAATGAACGGAACGAAGTTGCCAAGCACAATTGCAAAACTTGGAGAAGAAAAGGAAATAACACTTTTTGTTGATGGGGACAGAGGAGGAAAACTTATTGCAAAAAATGTAATTGAAAACGCAAAAGTTGCTTATGTTGCAGTTGCACCTGATGGAAAAGAAGTTGAAGAATTAACAGGAAAAGAAATATTAATGGCCTTAAGAAAAAGAATACCTGTAAAAGAGTACCTTTTAGCTCTTTCTAAAAATGCCGATGATATAGAAGATAATGAAAAAAGTTTAGAAGTTTCAATTGATGGAAAAGAAATGCTAAAGTCACAATATGCAAAAATTAAAGACACGAAAAGTGCGGTTTTGCTTGATGAGAAAGGGGAGATAATTAAAAAAGTAAGCGCGAGAGAGGTTGCAAGAGAAATTCAAGACTCAAAAAGAAAAATATTTGCAGTTGCAATTGACGGACAAGCAACTTCTTCTGTAATTAAAGCATGCGATGAAAAGGGTGTGCAGTATTTAGGAGCAACAAACTTTTCATCTGTTGAAAACCCAAAAGTTAATTTGGTTAGTTTGTAAAAATAATATAAAATTGTGATAAATATTTAAGCAGGATTGCTAAAAAGATATTAATAGGATGTACTGAAATTGAAAATTTAATGAAAAATGAAAAAAATCATTAAAATTGGAAAGAAATATTTTAGAATGTTTAAATTTGAAAAATAGTTTGGGATATTTTTATAAACGGGTTTTTACTAATGAATTTGAAATGGAAGCAAATGAAAAATTTAACCTAATAAAAAGAAATACAGAAGAGATTATGACTGAAGAAGATTTAAAGTATCTTTTAGATAGCGGAACAAAAATTAAACATTATATTGGTTTTGAAATTTCTGGAAAAATACATTTAGGAACTGGATTAATGTGCATGTCTAAAGTTAAAGACTTTATGGATGCCGGGATTGATTGTTCCATCTTTTTGGCAGATTGACATTCTTGGATTAATGATAAATTGGGCGGCGACTTAGAAAAAATAAAGAAAATTGCTGTTGGTTATTTTAAAGAAGGGATGAAAGCAAGTTTGAAATGTATGGGTGGTGATCCTGAAAAATTAAAATTTGTTTTGGGAAGCGAGTTGTATCATAATAATGATCTATACTGGCAAACAATGATAGATATAAGTAAAAATACCTCTCTTGCAAGAATGAAGCGAAGCATAACAATAATGGGTAGAAAAGAAGGCGAGTCAGTTGATTTTGCAAAATTAATCTATCCACCAATGCAAGTTGCAGATATTTTTATTCAAGAAATAAATCTGCCTCATGCCGGACTCGATCAAAGAAAAGCTCAAGTCATTGCAAGAGATGTAGCCTTAAAACTTAAAACAAAGCAATTACTAGATAAAAGTGGAAAGCCAATAAAACCCGTTGCAGTTCATCACCACTTAATTTTAGGACTTGGAAAACCACCAGTCTGGCCCGTTCCAAAAGAACGGCTTCAGGAATTATGGTCTACTCTAAAAATGAGTAAGTCTAATCCAAATACATGCATATTCATACACGACTCTCCAGAAGAAATAAGGAGAAAGATTAATCAGGCTTTTTGCATGGAAGGAGAAACAGAATTCAACCCAATTCTTGATTGGACAAAACACATTATCTTTAATCTAAACTCAGAGTTAGAAATTAAAAGACCTGAAAAATTTTGAGGGAATATTAAATATAATTCATACAAAGAATTAGAAGAAGATTTTGCCAAAAAGAAGCTTCATCCGATGGATTTAAAGAGTGCAGTAGCAGAAAAATTGATTGAAATCCTTGAGCCAGCAAGAAAGCATTTTGAACAGCCGAAAGTTAAAAAGATGCTAGAAGAATTGGAAAATTTAATGGCAACAAAATAAATTTTCTAAGGAATAAAACTTATAACTAAGATGACAACAAAAATCTGAAGAAAAATAATTTTTGATAGAAAATATTATGTCTCTTTGATGAAAGAAATTGGTTATAACCCTTATAATTTTAAAAAATTAAAAAGAGCTTCGCAGAAAAGAGCAATTTATTCAGGGATTCTTACATAAAGCTTTTTTTAATTTATTGTTCGTTAAAGTTAGCTTAATGCGTGCGATAAGCTTATTAAAGTAAACAAAATACTCTTATTATGGAAATAATCTTTGGGCCTGCTGGTCTTGGGCCTGTAAAAAGTGCTTTGGAAACTTTAGAGAATTATTTTAAGTTAGGTTTAAGAGCTTGTGAAATTGCTTTTACATATAGTGTTTATATTAAGCCTAATGAGTGTGAAACAATAAAAAACAAAGCGCGGGAATTAGGTATAGAGCTAAGCATTCATGCTCCCTATTGGTTAAATTTAAACTCTGAATCACAAGAAAAAAGAGAAAACACAAAAAAGAGAATTTTGCAATGCTGTGAAATTGGAGAGCTTTTGGGAGCAAAAGTAGTTGTTTTTCATCCAGGGTATTACGGAAAATACAAAAAAGAAGAAGTTTATGAAACAATAAAAAAAGAAATAATGGAAATGATGCAAGTTATTAAAAATAAAAAATGGAAAATTAAAATTGCTCCTGAAATAATGGGCAAGATTAATGTTTTTGGTTCTATAGAAGAAATATCTTTGTTAGCTAAAGAAACAAATTGCTCATTTTGTATTGATTTTGCCCATATTCTCGCAAGATACAAAAAAGTAGATTACAAAAAAATTAAAGAGGCATTTCCTCAAAAAGAGTGGCATGTTCATTTTTCAGGTATTGTTTATGGAGAAAAAGGGGAGAGATACCATACAACAACTAAAAGAGAAGATTGGATAAATTTGTTAAAAAATTTGCCAACTGACAGAAAAATAAGAATAATTAATGAAAGCCCTAATTTGGTAAATGATAGTGTTGAAGGCGCGAAAATCTACAAAGAATTGATGAAAAATTATTCTTTTTGATGCTCTTTTTTTGATTTTGTTGTGGCTTTAATTTTGCTCGCATATAAGCGATGTAATAATTGATTACTGCTATTTTAGGGGAATTTTATAACAAAAGATTATATTTTATTATAATTCAAATTCTTTAATAAAATTAATTATGGTTTTGTACCTCCCTAAAAACCTCTCTCCTTTTTCTGTTAGAGAAACAAGCTTATTTTTATGACTGCTGATTTCGTTAATAAAACCCTTTTCGAGTAGTTCTAAATAATACTTTTTAAATCTTGTAGATGACATATTTGATCTTCTAATTAAAGGAGTAATTTTAATACTACTATGATTCTGTTGAATTATATTTAGTATATTTTGCATTATTTCTAACTTGCCCCTTTTTGCCATTTTTAATTGGCTCCTACATTTTTAATAACCTTATACAAAATAAGCAAAAATGTTATGGTTGATGCTATATAAATAAAGAGTTGTAATCCTTGAAATAGGTTTGGTATCAAAATATCTATAATATTTAAAATCCAAAAAATGCTCCATAACAAATAAATCAAGTACAGGTTGTGTCCTTTCTTTTTATTTTTATATGAAACGTATACAACAAAAATTACAATAAGAAGTAAAAAGACATTTAATCCAAAATGGACAAAGTGATTTTTTGATAAGATGCTTACAAAAGCGATCACAAACGCAGCAATATTGAATAAGTAAATATTGTAGGAACTTTGATTCCACTTTTTCCACATTACGCTATAAAGTAAATAAAAAATAGCCATTGAACTAAAATACACGAATAAGAGCTGTGTTAATAAGCCAAATGCTCCAAAGGTTATTGGAGAAAAGTTAATTAATTCATTTAAACCAAAGTAAAGCAATAAAAATTTAATAATACTTCTAAAAAAGTAGGCTATTGCAAAGAATAAAAATGCCTGTCTAAAATATTTTATTCCTTTGTATGAACTTAGCTCGTATAATTCTTTGGTTCCATAATATACCATTAAGCTACATGTAATTATAACAAAAGAATAAAATAATTCTGTACCTATACCTAGTTTAAACAAATTTCTAAATGGCGGCCCTGCAAAACCTTCAAAAATCATTCGTCCTGTTCCAAATGGCATAGTAGTGGTGTATAATTTAAGAGATATTTAAAGATTTATAAAAGATATGGATTTTAAGTCCATCTTGCTTAAAAATAATTTTTTCATAAATAAATCATGAAAAGTAAAATAAATGAAAGGAGGTTTACTAAAATGAAACAAAAATATTTTCTAGGAATTTTTGCAATAGCAATAATTGCTGTTCTTGGAATTTCAATGGTTGCTGCACGTGGTTTTAGTGGATTTGGATCTGCACAAGGTCTAACTGCTGATGAAAAAGCAAAGTTACAAGAACAACATCAAGCAATACAAAAAGCTATTTTAGAAGGAGATTATACAACATGGAAATCCTTAATGGAAGAAAGAATTTCTAAAATGCAATCTCAAATCAACGAAGAGAATTTTAATGCATTGAAGGAAAAACATCAAAAAATGTCTGAGTTTAGAACAGCAATGCAAGAAGCAAGAGAGTCTGGAAATTTTTCAAGAGTTCAAGAACTTAAAGAAAAATACGGCTTTGAAGGAAAAAGACTCGGAAAAGAAATGAAATATGGATATATACAAATGGGCAATTGTCCGTTTGCTAAGTAAATTTATTTTTTTTAATTGCTAAATGGACTTAAAGTCCATTGGGTTTATAACTAAAAATCAAACCTTTTTTGTGATTATGAAAAAAAGTAAAAGGTAGTAGTTTAATGTAGTGCACAAAAAATTAATTTTTATCAGATTTAGAATGAAGACACTAAAAAAGAGCAAATTGGAAAATCATGCAAAATAAATAAAAAATATGATAAAATGTATTACACTCAACAAAAATGGAAAAATAGGTTATTACAATATATAAAAAATTTTATGATGCGAAAATTGCAAATGCGCTTCTAAAAAAGGCAATTTGTTCTGCTAAAAAATAAGATTAAAAAACTATTTTTAGAAGTAAGAAATGATAATTTTCGTGCGTTAAAACTTTATCTAAAAAATGATTTTGAGGTAATTAAGCTATATAAAAAGAAAATTGATGAAAAAGAAATTGTAAAATTATGACTCAAAAAAATATTTAAGAGCGTTGTTTTTCTTGCTGACGTTGAATTTTTCTTCTTAGAAATATGTTTTGAGGAGAGGTTTTAAGTGGTGATGGAAGAGATGCAGAAATTTGTTTTATGGAACTTTGAGGAGTTTGCTTTTGCTGTGGTGACTGAATTTCTTTTTGCAAAAAGTTGCTTTTTCTTTCTTTTTCCAACATAACTAATCTAAAACGAGCATTTTCAGGATTTGTTCTGCAAATGTTTAGTATATCAAAAATTCTTTGTAAAATTTCATTGTAAGTTTCTCTTCTATAAACTCGAAAGTGTTCTAATCTTTTCTTTGTATCTAAATTTATTTTTATCGTTCTTACTTTGTTTTCCATTTTGAATACTTTGGTATAATAAGGTATACCTTTTTAAATTTATTGCTACTTAATAATTAATGCTATATGTTATCACCATAAAGTTTATAAAGGATTAGGAGATAGCATAATTAACTAAATTTTAAAGCGCACTATGAAATCAAAAAATATCTTGGTTTCACTTGTTGCAGTACTGGCATTGTTTGCCTTTGCAAGCATAGTGAGCGCGGGTCAAAATGACTTCGCGACATTTAAAAGTATAGAAGTAAATGGGGTTAGCGCGTTGGGCTGTGATAACGCAGTTGCAGTTTTTGCTGACCAAACCGCTTCTGTACGAGTAATTTTCTATGCTACAGACAATGCAACAGACGTACGAGTGAAAGCTTGGGTATCTGGTGAAAGTGAGTATTCAGCTGTAACAGAAAAATTTGATGTTGTTGCAGGTGGATACTATAGTAAGCTTCTAAATGTAGAAGTGCCAAGTAGAGTAGATCCTGATGAAAGGATGTATCTCTATGTAACAATTGAAAGTAGCAGAAACGGAATAACCAGTGCAGAACAAATACCTCTAAACGTGCAAAGAGAATCCTACAAAATAGCGATTCTTGATGCAATAATGGAACCGAAAGTATCTGCAGGAGAAAGCCTTGTTGTTGACCTTGTTTTAAAGAACATTGGAAGACACATGGCAGAAGATACTTTTGTGAATGCTAGAATTCCTGCATTGGGAATCGAGCGCAGAGTTTTTGCAGGTGATATGTCACCAGTTGACCAAGCTGATCCAGACAAAGAGGACGTTAGTGAGCACAGGATTGTTTTAAACATACCTGCAAACGCTCCAGCTGGCGTCTATACAATTGAATTCGAAGCAGTTACTCCGGATTCAAGCGCAGTAGTTAGCAAGAAATTTGCTATTGTTGGCGCAAGTGGAAGCAGTATTGTTGCAGCTTCTTCTACAACTAAAACAGTTAGTGTAGGAGAGCAAGCAGTTTACAGCTTGACTTTAGTGAACTCTGGAAATAACGTACGCCTTTATGAAGTTGCAGTTGAATCGCCAGAAGGATTGTCTGCAGAAGCAGATGAGACTTTGGTTGCTGTTCCGGCTGGAACCAGCAAAACAGTAAAAATCTTTGCAAAGGCTACAAAAGCAGGCAAGTACACCTTTACTGCCAAAGTAATGGCTAATGGAGACCTTGTTAAAACGGAAAGCTTCATTGCCAATGTTGGAGTAAGCGGTGATAATACGACAACCTCTGCTAAAACAATAGGCGCACCTACAAACACAACTTTGGTGCTTACTATTGTATTAGCAATAATTTTTGTCGTATTGCTTGTTGTGCTTATTGTGCTGCTGACAAGAAAACCACAAAAATCTGAAGAAATCGGCGAAAGTTACTACTAAATTTTTATTTTTTCTTTTTTTCTTTTTTATTTTTAATAAACTTTTAATAATAAAAGAGGATATTGAAAGTTTTTAGAAATAAATGTTTTTTTGAAACAATTGATACTACTTTATTTTGCAGAAATATGCGGTACAACTTATTTTATCTTGACTAGCAGCAAATTTGTCTATACTATTAAAAACCAAAAGATTTAAATATTCTAAAAATATTAAAATTTTAATATAAATTTAATACTAAACAAAAAATGGACATAGACAAAACTCTGGGGTATGAAAAAAAGAAAATTTCAGTAGATATTGATAAAAGGATAGACGATATCTTAGAAGAATTGGGAGATCTAACTAATTCTAATAAGTCTATGATAATAACTGCTATTTTCAAAGATGGACTTCCTTTGTTTGTAGATTACCTCATAGACAATTGGCAATTTCTTTTATCAAACCCTTCTTATGAAAACAAAAAAGAAAAAATAAAAGAACAAATAAAAAAAGCTAAAGAAATAAAAAAGAAAATTTATTGGAGGCAGGATACTAACTTAAAGGATCGAAGATAAAGTAAAAAATTATGCATAAATCTTCGATAGTATCTATTTAGGATTAATAAAGAGGTATAATAAAGTATATAAAGCAAAAGGAGGTTTGAAATAAAAATTATCTAGACAATATGACTGAACAAAAACAATTTTACAAAGCAAAAGATTTTAGCAATCTTCTTGGTCTAGATGGTTTTAGTGAAAATCTTCTGAGAAATCATTTTGTTTTATATCAGGGATATGTAAATAACGTAAACAAAATTATAGAATTAATCAAAAGATTAGAAAAATCCTCACCTGAATTTTCAGAGTTAAATCGCAGATTTAGTTGGGAGTTTAATGGAATGAGATTACATGAATTATACTTTGAAAACTTAAAAAAAGGAGGATTTGGTATTGATAAAGATAGCCCTCTTTTCAAAAAAATTGTTTTGGATTTTGGATCTTTTGAGAAGTGGGAAGAGGAATTTAGATCCCTTGGTATAATCAGAGGAATTGGATGGGTAGTGTTATATTATGATTTTTCTTCGAATAAACTGTTTAATGTTTGGATCAATGAACATGATAATGGACATATTACAGGTGCAAAGCCAATTTTAGTTATGGACGCTTTTGAGCATGCCTATATTAGTGATTTTGGGTTGAAAAAAATAGAGTATGTTGGTGCTTTTTTCAAAGTAATTAATTGGAATGTAGCAGAAAAAAGGTTTCTGAATTAATTTATACATAGCTCCCCTTATCGCTAAAATTAAATAATAAGTTTTAAAAAGGGCATTTATGTAGAAGAAATATGATAGGATTTTTGATGTGGGTCTTAGTAGTCTTAATAGTCTTTGTAATTTTGAGTTTTATTTACTATTATAACAGATTTGTGATTTTAGAAAATAGAATTGATAACTCTCTTTCTCAAATAGATGTTCAACTTAAAAAGAGAGCTGATTTAGTGCCTAATTTAATGGAAGCTGTTAAGGGTTATATAAAGCATGAAAGAGGAATTATCAAAGAAGTAACAGATGCCAGAAAAATATTAATTGGTGCAAAAGACTTGCAATCTAAAGCAAAGGCAGGAGCTAAATTGCAGCATGCTCTAAAGTCATTGTTTGCAATTGCTGAAAATTATCCTCAATTAAAAGCAAATGAAAACTTTATTCAATTGCAACAAGAACTTTCAGCAATTGAGGATAGAATTGCCTATGCCCGTCAACATTACAATGACTCTATATTAAGCTATAACAATAGTGTTGAGACTTTCCCAGGAGTCTTTTTTGCAAGGTTATTTAACAAAAAAGAAAGAGAGTTCTTAAAGATTGAAGAAGAAGAGCGCGCGGTTCCTAAATTAAATTTTTAAAAATTAGTTATTTTTCGTAATTACTTTTTTGCCTTGCATGTATGGTATTAATACATCAGGGATTATTAAAGAACCATCTTTTTGCTGGTAGTTTTCTAAAATTGCAACCATTATTCTAGAAGTTGCTAGGGCTGTATTATTTAAAGTATGCAAAACTCTTTTGTTTCCTTTTTTGTCAATACATTTTATATTTAATCTTCTTGCTTGATAGTCTGTGCAATTACTTAAAGACATAACTTCTCCATACTCTTTTGTTGTTGGCCTAAAAACCTCTAAATCAGCGCTTCTGTGCTTCCAATCACCTAGGTCTCCTGAGCATATCTCTATTACTCTATAAGGCAATTTTAAATCTTTTAAAATTTCTTCCGAGTTTTCTAAAAGCTCATTGTAGTATTTTTCTGATTCTTCTGGAGTGCAAAAAATAAATTGCTCTACTTTATTAAATTGGTGCGTTCTCCAAAGACCTTTTTCATTTATACCGTGTGCTCCAACTTCTTTTCTAAAGCACATTGAATAAGAAAAATATTTTTGTGGCAGCTCTTCTTCTGGAATTGTTTGGTCAGAAAGCATGGCCAAAAGCGATTGTTCTGAAGTGCCAATTAAATGCAAATCCTCTCCTTCAATATGGTAAACGGATTGTTCTATTGCTTCTTTATCTGCTGAAGCATAAATTGATTTTTCGTTGAGCATCAAAGGAGGTTCTATGTACTTATAATTTTTCTTTTGCATTTTTTCAATAGCAAACCTAATTAAGGCCTGATTAAGCAGGGCTAAATCTCCTTTTAAATAATAAAAACCTGCTCCAGAAACTCTTGCTGAGGCTAAAAAATCTGCTATGTTTAAAGATTCTGCTAATTCCACATGAGTTTTTACAGGAAAATCAAATACTCTTGGAGTGCCTACTTTTTTTATTTCTTTATTTTCAGAAGCATCTTTTCCTATTGGAGTATATTTTGACATAATGTTTGGCAAAACCCAAAGAATTCTTCTGATTTCCTCTTCTAAAATCTTGGTTTTTGCTTCTATTTTCTCTATTTCTTCTGGTATTTTCTTAGCTTTTTTTAGCTCTGTAGTTGCACTCTTTCCTGCTTTTTTTAGCTCGTTTATTGCTTTAGAAATTTTATTTCTTTCAGCTCTTAATAAATCTAGTTTACCTTTTAACTTTCTCCATTCAGAATCTTTTTTTAGCAATTCATCAACAAGTTTTAGCTTTTCATTTTGAAATTTCTTTTTTATGTTTTCTTTTACAAGCTCTGGATTTTCTCTTACTAATTTTATGTCTAGCATATTTATTTTTAGTTAATAGGGTATTTAAAATTTACACAATTTTTGTATTAGGCAATTAATATATACATTTATGTCGCAAGCTAAAATAGTCAAATTTTTATAGTTCTAAAAATAAAGAAAGATATCATATTCATCCCACGTGGCTGGGATGAAAGGCTCGCTGCACGCGGCGCAGTGGGCCACTTTTTAATATATATTCGAATTTAATCTACTATTAAATATCTTAAAATAAAATCTTTGATTAAAGATTTATTAAGATCGTCTAAAAAGAATAAAAGAATTATCTTAAAATCAAAGGAGAGTAAACGAGATTTTATACCCTTACTTAATTGTCAAAACACTATTAAATTACACTATTCTCTTCTTTGTAGAATTCAATTATTTATAATCAAAAGTATTAATACTTAAATGATATAGAAAGTATGGATAGGTTTATTGTCTTAAAAGTGATATTAGATAGTTATATCATAAAGGTCCATAGTTGTTTAGTTGGATTAGATTTAACACTTTATTATAGAGAAAAAATATGTAGATTTGAGAAAAAGTAAAATCGCAAAAAGGTTTAAAAAGCAAAAATTTATCCTTTATTCATGACAAAAGTAAGAATAAAATTAGCAAGCATAGACATAGAAGCCCTAAATCCTGTAATACAAAATATAAAAGAAATTACAGAGAGAGCAGGGGTTATAATGAGGGGTCCAATTCCTTTACCTACAAGGCATTTAAAAGTAACTACACGAAAGTCTCCCTGCGGAAATGGAAAAGCTACTTGGGACAGATATGAAATGAGAGTTCATAGAAGGATTATTGACATTCCTGCTGAAGAAAGAGTTTTACACCCGATAATGAAACTTCAGATTCCAAGGTCTGTTCAAATAAAAATTGAAATGAAAGAGTAATAAGAAGCTTTTTTCATTTTCTTTTTTTCAGTTTCATCATAAGAAGATGTTGTATATCTGAACTTTCTTATTTATCGAATAAACATCGTTCTTGATAATACAAAGAGATTATACAATGAATTTATTTAAAAAAATTTTAAAAAATAAAAAAATGAGAATCAAAAGAAAAGCAGTGCAATATAGAGACTACGCATTGGAATGAAGGTATTCATATAAGTAATAAAAAATTTAGAATTTTTCCTAAAAGAATTTAGATAAGTATACGCAGACTATTTTGTACCTATAAAATTCTTAATAAATTGTTAGTAAGAAGATTTCTTTTGTTTAATCCTTTTTTTTATGTGCTTGGAAGATGGGTTGTATTTTAATTTTTTAAGGTTATTAGGATCACTTAGTCTATAGTGATTATTTAAAACAGGTTCTATTTCTTGAGGAGAAAAAATTCCATATCCTTCTAAAAGGTCTAAAACATCGTATTCACAACCATCCTTTTTTTGTATTAATTGAACATCCTCCAAGCCAGTAGTATCTACACCTGTTGGATGTCCACATAGCATAATTATTAAAGGATTGCACTCCAAAAAGTATTGCACAAAATCTACATAATCTTTTACATCTTTAAAAAAATTTTCAAGAAAGTTAATAAATTCTTTATCAACTCTTGCTCCCTTTTCGCAAATTTTTTCTATTGAGTCAAAGTCATTCAATTTTTTCAAATTTAGGTTAAGATATCTTGAATCTTTTGTGCATAAATAAACCAAATATCCTCTGCACAATCTTAAAAAGTCACTTCCTCCGATTTCAGAGTACAGATGTTCATCAGCAATTATCGCACTAATATTTTTCTTACTTTCTTTTAAATCCAGCAAATACTCCATTGCTCCAGAAGCGTCCTCTTGATATTCTAATTCTCTAGAAGTATTATCCTTTGCATTACATATCGCTGTTTTTATTATTTCCTCCAAATCTGAAATATCTGGATATTCATTATCTAGTAGTAAAATATTCTTCCCCATAAAAAGAGATTTATTTTGGGTTTTAAAAATGCTACTATTCTATAAAAATTAATTTTAGAGGTTTTATTGCACTCTTACATACTGGGCATTGCACTTTTAAACCTGCAATAGTTTGATAGACTTAATAATTTTTTACTATGCAAAATGAGTTTGCTTCTTCCAAAAAAGCTGTTATGTTCTTCTATAAAACCTAATTTGCAAAAAATAATCCTAAAGAAGAAGGCTATATTCAAATAGCAATAAAAAATAAAAAGATCCAACACCCAATTTTATAATTTCTGCATAAATGAGATGAGATAGAAATTTGGACTTAATTAGGATTAACTCCTATCGAACTCAAAAGTAATAGAGAATAAAATTCCACAAAAATAAGCCTCTTTATGCATTAGACAAAAAATAATTTTTCACAAAAGGCCAACTTACCTTTGTCCAGCTTTCTACATTTGAATTGGGTTCATTAAACAACTTTTCCAATTCTTCAATTTTCATAAATTTTCCTTCAACAATTTCTCCTTCGTTTGGTTTTATTTCCTCCTCTGTTTCAGCTACTGCAATAATACCAAAATGAAATTTTTCGGCATTTCCACAATCAAGATTTAAATATCCAATTATTTTAGGTGTTGGATACTTTTCCATACTAATTTCTTCTTTAAGTTCTCTAATCATTGCATTTTCAATAGGATTTTCTTCGTCATTTTTTTCAATATGCCCTCCAACTCCACAACTAACAAAATTCCACAAACGAGGCTCGGTATACTTCTTATCACTTGATCTTTTATAAACAAAAACTTTTTTTGTTTTGGGATTTATAATCCAAACATAAGGAATAATCTGCTTTAAAGAAGGATTATTTTCTAACTTTTCAGTCCTTTTTTTGTACACGGAATTTTTTAATATTTTGGTGAGATATTCTTTTTTTTCTTTAAAGTGTATAAATCCCTCAAAATAACCTTCCTCAAACAAAACTTTTTTTGGGACAACTAATATCTTACTTTCCATAAAATTAATAAAAAAGTGGGTATTTAAATTTTTCATTATTGCTGAGCAGGGGATACTTAGAATTAACCTTCTTTTAATTTAGTCAACTTTTCGCATAATCTATCGGCTGTACCAACATATAGAACATATTCTTGAATTATCTTATTCTTCTTTTTAGAAGTTTTAGCAATAAAGTGCCCTCTTTCTTTAAATAAGTCTACTACTTCTTTGAAACAAGGATATAAAAGAGACTCGCTTCCAGTAAGTTTAAGCATTAATTTAATTGGCAGATTAAGTATTTCCCTTTCAATTAAGCTAAATAATAATTCTGATTTTTTTGTTATTTTTGTGTGAATTATTCCAACAATGAATATGATTCAGGTTGCAATCTCCTGTAAGTTCTATTTCTAATTTTTCTGGAAAATCGAGTCCCAACTTATCATCAATTAAAGGAATACTTTGAGAACAATGTGTAAGTTCCATATTGTAGGGTGTTCCTAGATGATGTTTGATTCTCATTTTTGTATTCTTAAAAAATTTATGTTAAGTGGTTTTATAAAATAATTTTTTCATTTTGTAAATAAACCAAAAAATCTTTTTCCATACTTTCTAATTCTTTTCCAAAAACTTTCTTAAAAGCATTTTTCTCAGAACTTTTTTTTATTTCAATTAAAAGTTCAGGTATTTTTTCTTTTCCATAATTTTTAGAAAGATAATTAAAAAATTCTTTTGCTTGTTGATATGCATTGTGCTTGCGCCATCCTTCAGGAGTTTCTATCTCTTCAAAACTAACTATTTTTTTTAGTCTTGGAGGAAAATCTCCAAAAGATAGATGCTCGCAAATACCTTCTTCAATCCAAATATATATTTGCTTCGACCATAAAATTCTTCTTATAAAGATGTGGGCTAATTCGTGTAAAATTACTCTTTCAAATTCTTCTGGTTTTTTTTCTTTTTTCTCAAAATCTTCCTTATCTAAAATAATAATTAATCCGTTATTAGGAGCAGAACCAACAACAAAAAAATCTGGTTTTTTTCCTCTTTCTAATTCGTAATACTTCTCAAATCCATTCAAGGGCAAAACTTCAATAAAAACATCACCTGGTTCAAAATTAAAAAAACTTACTAAAAATTTAAACTTTTCATTAATCAAGAGTGTGGGACACTCACACATAGATCAAAAGTAAATTGTGCCATACCGCTCTAACAAAAAGAGCAGTATCTATTCTGTCTTCTCTTTTTTGGCTGATTTTTCAGCCAAACATTTTT
>Ga0315298_1007081_pt1 | contig 14944 bp, 12 predicted proteins | sample WHS_1_MG_FD_203077 | JGI IMG/M metagenome (GOLD analysis project Ga0315298, IMG submission 203077) | Extremophilic microbial mat communities from Washburn Hot Springs, YNP, Wyoming, USA - WHS_1_MG | ecosystem: Environmental > Aquatic > Thermal springs > Hot (42-90C) | place: USA: Wyoming... | reverse complement strand
AGTACGGCAAGAATATTCACCTGCTATCCCTATCCTCTCTTATCAGCCTTACAATTTCATTCATATCGATTTTTTTGAGGACGCTATCCAGCTCATTCAGCTTCTTCCCTAAATGCTCTAGCTCCCGCCTCTTCACTTCTTCCTCAAGAGTCTTCCTTAAAAACTCAGAGATGTTCACCCCTAATCTCCGAGCTTTCTCCACAACTTCTTTCCTAATTTTCGTAGAAACCGTTACATAACTACCCATTATGACTACCATTAATTACTACTAAATAGGTAGTAATAAACTTTTCCTTCTAGCGCAACATAACATTATCTTAGGCTACATTTGAGCTTATCACAATTTCATTCCAGAGCTAAAGTTCTAGGCTTACATAAGCACCCTCTAACTTAGCTAGTACCATTATACTTCGTACCATTTTTAGTACCAATACCTTCGTGTCTTTAAGCCACCTGATACCTTAGTATCATCTTTAGGCTTGATTAAGCTGAGTGTATGTAAGCTTAGGTACGTAAGAAATATTTAAGTTTCTACATACGTATATAAAGTTATTTTATTTCTTTATGTATATATCTTTTTTCTTCCGTATGAGCCTGCTCCTATGAGTTAAAAATTGCCCTCTAGAAAGCTTAAAACCATTTCTAGACATATTTAAAAAGTCGAAGTTAACAAATATCTTAATTTTTAGCTTATTTCGTAAAAATCTTAAACAGCTAACTTTCTATAGTTTCAAGTAAGTCCTTCAAGCTATACCTTATGAATTTCTTCCTACTTTTTCTCTGGATTTTGCTCAACTAACTTATGAAGGTAGTAATCGAGAAGGATATAGTAAAATTTCTTGTTCTTGTTCCTTTCTTTCCTTATCTTTGGATGAAAGTATGCATCTATCAATTTATTGGCTAAACTTTCATTTTCTATTCCTTGGCATCGATTAATTACAACGTTAGAGCTTTATAAGTTTACTTTTACAATTTACTTTTGTTAAACAACTTTTACGTATATAAAAAATGCCAAATAAACTTATTAAAGTAAGCTTTACTTTTTATCCTTAAAAAACGCAACTAAACGAATTTAAAGAATTTGTAGAGAACAACGAGAACTACAAGTTTAGGTCGAATACTTTACGTAGTATAGCAAATGCAGTAATAGAAATAATAAACAAAAACGAAGAGCTTTCGTACAAAAGTATTTCAAAGAAGACTGGAATCAAGTACATTACGGTATACCAAGCAATAAACAGGTTTAAGCCATATGAAAAACAAATTTATCCTCAAAGTACTTTAGAACAAATTGAAAGCTCCTTAGGTGAAGCCTATGCTACTGGAATAAGAGGATTAGCAAAAAACTTCAATTGGCTTGGAGAAGTAATAACTGAAATAGGACTTACTGCATTCTTAGGATTCTTAATGAGTATGCACGTTAGCCCAGAAGAAACAGAAGAATTCTTAAAGAAGTTTGAAGACCCTAAAGAAGTTGTAAATAGTTTTAAGGATTACTTTACATATTTGTTGAGATTTTCCAGTGGAGCTTATGAAGTGCAGAAGATAAGTGAAGAATTAAAAACTTACAGAGAAGAAAATAGATATCTAAAGGAAGAAAATCTTAGATTGAGGCAAGAAAATAGGGAGCAAAGAGAGTTGATAGAATTGCTTTCTGCAACACTAAACCCTGAACAACGTAAAAAAGTTTTAAAGGCTTACCTCATTTTACACTATCCAAGCAACAACAGTATACTTACACCTCTAGTTCATGTTGAAGCGATTAATGCGCTTAGGCCAGAACAAGACATTGATAAACTAACAGAACTAGTAATGCTTTACAAAATAGTTGATAAGACACAAAAACAGCAAGAAATAATGCCTTTGAAACAGGAGATTCAAGACTTAAAAGAAAAGATTAACATAGAAGGAGAAATAAGAAATTTAGGGCAAAAGTTAGATCTCTTAACTCAAGATTTTCAGTATATAAAGGCAAAGCTTAACGCAATGGAAAAAGTGGATTATTTTAAACAAGAATTAAACGAGCTAAAAGAGAAAAAAGCCGTTGTTTTGAACTAAAACAGCAGAAAGCCTTGAAAAGTACTTTTACAGTTCTTTACAATTGCATGTAAAATTAAAAATCCAAAAAATTGAATAAAAACGTCCAAAAATCTAAAAAATAGCAATTTTTACAACTTTTACAAGCATGGTAAAAACTAGTAACAGAATAAGGGAAAAAAGAATAGTAAAAGCCGAAGAAAAAGGAAGAAGCCCTAATAGAATTTTATTAAGGCTTCTTTAGAAGATAAAAACAATTTTCTCTTCTTAGTACTATGGCCGAAATTACTTTCTTAATTTTCAACTACTTGAATAGCTATACTTAAAGTACTCTCGTGAAATATAACGATGAACTATCATTATCAGATGATCAAAAACTAAAGTGAATAGTCGATGAAAGAATGTTTCGATAATTTTACTCCATATAACAAGATTTGTGATAATGCTGCTTAACTCTTTATTTAAAGTTAGCAAACAGTTCATACTTATGCGAAGAAAGCTAAAAAGATAGAAAGAATACTTTGTTATTTTTGTTTAGTATCTTAACGTCACTATACACTTCATATAACTTTAACTGTACGCCTTATTTCTTCTTCTAACCCTACTGTAGGTTTCCACTTTAACACTTCTTTAGCTTTCTCTATGTTAGCAATGAATTTGTCTACTTCTCCTTTTCTCTTCTGTTTAACTAAAATGTTTCCATTTCCGCCAGTTATTTTCTTAACTAATTTAACAAGTTCAGTTACCCTCTGTCCAGAATTGAGGGCAGAAGAACCATTCAAGTTTAGTTTTTCATTCCTAGGGAAGGTAAGCTATGAGTACTCTTTCAAAACTTGCGTGAGTTCGATTTAAATTTAAGAACCTAAATTCATATTCCGGTACCCAAGATTTTAATAGCTTTGGAACTTCAAAGAACTCTTCACCGGTATGATAGAGTGAAACTATTAGAATTGGCTTTTCGTTCTTTATTGTGGATTCAGCTCCCTTTATAATTTCAGGTTCATATCCTTCGACATCCATCTTTATTAATCCAATGTTTAACGAATTCTTATTAGCAAAATTATCTAGCGTAGTGAGTTCTATTTCTTCTCCTTGTTTACTTATGAAGGATCCAGAACCTGCTGGAACCATAGAAGAAGTGCCTTCCTTAGATGCTAAGGCTTTTTCTACTATAATAACATTTTTTAGGTTGTTTAATTCTATTGTTTTCCTTAAGAATAAAACATTTTCTTTGAGAGGCTCAAAAGCATAAATTCTTCTTGGATTTAATTCATTTAAAATCAAGGCTGAGTCTCCTATAAAAGCTCCAGCATCTATAATATCTTTTCCCTCTAACGACTCTCTAACGTGACTTGGTATTTCGTAAAGCCCATACTTATGATAAAAAACCACATGCTCAAAGTGATTAATTGGAAGAACATACTCTTTTCTATCTAATAGAACATAGTTCTTACTTTTCTTCTTGATTTTTCTATTCATTTTCTCGTATTCGCTTTCATACTTTAGATCTAATCTATCGAATAACTTATGTTTCTCTACACTATCCAAGAATGCACCATATACTTTATTTCTAATAAACTTGAGGATTTCTTTCTTATCTTCTTGTTCTTTGAAATAACTCAAGTCAAAAGTAATATGACTAGGATTCTTTAAGCAATAAATTAGAAAATCTAGAGACCATTTTTTTTTCGTCAGAAGAAAAATGATACATGTTACTAAACTGCTTGCGAGGCATATAGTTCAGTTCCAAACCAAAGTAACTTAAGCACTTTTTAACAACTCTGTACGGTATTTTCAGGAAGTAGTAGAAACAAGAAAGATGCGAGTAAAAATAGCTTTCGGCAATAGAAGCTTCAGTAAAACTTTCCTTAATTTCTTCTAAATATTTTAAAATTGTTTCAAATGTAAATAAGTTAGTATATTTTGTTTTTTCTAACTTATTGTTACCTTCACTCCTTGTAGCTTTCATGCACTCTCTAGCTTTCTACAAGGTCTTTGCCATAAAGAATTTTATGACACTGAAGTATGTCAAATACAAAGAAACCAAACTGAACTCAATTTTTTGTATTTTGTTTTATTAATTGTTGACTTCTTGCCTTTAAAGGAACTACCTCGTTAACTAATCAAAAATTAAAAATTTATATATTCCTTAGATAAAACGATAGTATCAGAAAACTTTAGCTCAATCTACTGTCTGTTTTCCGGATTCAAGTAGTAGTTTACTTGATCTCTAATTATATCCTCTAAAGACTTTGTAACTTTAAAACTTAATTCCTGAATTTTTCTTGTATTGCTCATAAGTATTGGAACGTCAGCTGGTCTAAACCTACTTTTGTCAAATACAACCGTTACATTACCCTTGTCAGTTTTTATTCTTATGCCCTCATCTTCTAAGGTATACTCTAGTTCACCTTTGAGTATTAGTACATCAACTTTTGTCTTTAGAAAATTAGTATTGAAAAAGTTGTCTTCAGAAGTTTCAGCCGGTTCTTTGATCTTCTTCTCACCCTTTATAGTTTCTATTTCTTTTACATCATAACCTAAGTGTTGAAGTGTTAACAAGATATAAGTTAGAACAGAGTTAGTTCTCATAGATCCCTGAACGTAGACATCTCCAGGTTTACCTTTTTCAGCTAACAAAATGTATCCATCTACAATATCCTCAACATGGCTCCAATCTCTAAAAACATTAACATTTCCTATCGTTATCTTATCTAATTCACCAAACTTTAACGCAACACATTGCCTAACTACTGTAGAAGTAACAAACTCATGCCCTCTGCCTGCTCCTTCATGGTTAAAGGCTCTAGAAACTATGGTCTTTAAACCATAAGCATGATAGTAGTTCCTCATTAGAAAGTCTCCATGAACTTTACTAACTGCATAAGGGCTCATTGGTCTTAAAGGATTTTTTTCGTTAATTGGTAGTTCAGGAATTCTTTCAGGTTCTGGAAAGATAGTACCATACTTCTTTAAAGCCCATTCATAGTGCTTCTCAGAAACAATCTGTAAGCCATACTCTTCTGAAGAACCTGCAAATACAATTTTACAATCTAAGTCTTTAAGTCTTACTGCCTCTAACAAGTTCTGAGTTCCTAAACTATTAACTCTAAAGGTTTCTAATGGATCTACAAAGCTTCTAGGAACATAGGATTGAGATGCAAGGTGAAAAATTATGTCGGGTTGAACCCTATCAAGCGCAAATAATAAGCTGGTTAGGTCAGTTATATCGCCTTCGACAAGCTTTATCCTATCTATTATACCTGTTTCGATAAGCCTTTTTGGTGCATTACTGTTAGCTCTTCGTCTGAATAAACTATAGACTTCGTAGTTTGAATCTAGAAACTTTCTAGCTAAGTATGGGCCAACAAAGCCTGTAACTCCAGTTATTAGCACTCTCATTAAGCTACTCACATCCCTTTTAAAAAACTTCCCTATAAATACTTTTGTGATGACATCTATAGACAACCAAGATGATTTAATTATAAAAATAACTTCTTGAATTTGATAGAGCCGAGTATGTGACCTACTACGGTGAAAAGTATGTACAGTTCCTGCCATATGATTCCTTGTATTTTGTCTTTAAGGCTCTTGCCCTTTGTTGATCGTTTGACTATTGATAGGGCCAATGTGGCCAAAAAGAAATAAAATAGAGTGCAAACTATAGACCATTCAATTGGAGCAATGATGAAAAAGCCGAGGATTATAAGAACACTCAGAATTACGACAATTCCGCTTAACGAGAAACAGCAGAATCGAATATCCAGTATTGTCCTTGCCCGCTTAGGATGTTTTTTGAAAAGCAGGACGTCATAGGAGTGATATTCGATAACGCGTAGTAAATCTCTCAATTTAATTTGTTTTACGGGGTGGTATACTATTGCGCTATTTTGACAAATAATTTTGTATCCCTGATCTAGAATTCGGTATGCAAGATCACTGTCTTCTCTGAATGGGCATTTAAACCTTTCATCAAAAAGACCAGCTTGTATAAGAACATTTTTCCTATAAGCTATGTTGCAGGTGACAAATTCTGCAATTGGACTTACTCTCAATGGGAACAATAGCCTTTGGAAGTCTGTCACAACTTTTCCAGCAACTCCTCCGACGTCACTGTCTTTAAATCCTTTCACTAGCTCTATCAGCCAATCTCTGTTGGGAACAGTATCAGCATCTGTGAAGGCAATGATTTCCCCATTAGAATTTTGTATACCAAGGTTTCTAGCTCTGGCTGGTCCACCTCTCTCATTGTATCTTAGGACTTTAATGCTACATGTTTCTCGGCGCCTTTCCACTACTTTAGTGATCACATCGGATGATGAGTCTGTGGACCCGTCATCAACTAGTATTATTTCATATCTATCTTTCGGAAAGTTTTGGCTAAGTAAAGACTCTAAAAGGTCTTGAAGAGAAGCTTTAGCATTGTAAAATGGCACAACTACAGAAACAAATGGATATTTATTTATGGTGCCTACCGATGTCATAAATTGAGATTCACTACTCTATACTCTAAAACTTGAGAGATAATTTAATTCTTCACAACTATGATAAAGCATTAGATATCCTGCTACTTATGTTTTATTCTGCGAACGATTGATGAAGCAATAAGTAGCAGACTTATTGTAGCAAATAAAATCTGTTGGGCAACGTAAACATAGTTTAGGAAGGGTGGTTCATACTCTATCTTAACACTTAGACCACCTGAGCGAGTCCTATTTATGTAGAACCCATTTGAGTAGGAGAAGGCAACGAAATGGATAAGCTTTCTCCCATCTGAGTATGCGAACCAGTTGGGGTAGTAGCTTTCAGACAATACTATAAATACTGGCCTAGCAGTACTAAAATTAATGTTGTAACTGGTCTCGCTTAGCTTGGAAAATTTGTAATCAACGTTACTACTCTCAAATATCTCGGCTAGATCAGCTGTGTTGTAAATCGCAATAAGATCTCTCCGAATTCCGTTGGTTATAGTTAAGTTGTGAGTACCGGAGTCAAAGTATATGGGTCCAAATACTTCCCATTCACCCTTTCTTGAAGTTGGGGTATAGGAGATGTTTATACCGTCAAGGTTTAAGATAGAATATTCACCTCCGATCTTATGTTCGATAATTATCTCGCTTAGATTATCGGGAATATTTTGGCCAAGGGTTGGGTTATATGCGTTAACTATGAGCTGAAAACTAGTATTTGGAGGTAGATAAATATCAAATGTTCGATTCTCAATCGGCCAAGAAAAGTAGTAAGGAGTTTGCGAACCAATATTTGACAGTGTAGAATTATATCCTATGTAAGCCCACACTTGTGCAGAACCCTTAAAGCTAACCGATATCCATCCACCTATAGTAGTAACAAAATAATAATTAGCATTATCGAAGTCCCAGTCCGGAGGGTTATGCGCTGGTTTAAAATTCTTTCTAGATATGATAAACTTCTGCGCACTGTCTAGATCTATGATACTCATACTTTGATCCACTGTTACAGGCTTTGGCACCATAATTGCTATGTAGTATTGTCCAGAAGAGGTTCTCATCAACCTCGTAAAAGTCGATGAATTTTGGCTAAAAAGATAAACCTGTTTCTTGTCCGTAATTATATTCACGGCTTTACTGCAGAGTTTTTGTAGATCGTTGATGTCTGAGTTGAAAAACACAATCGATGAACTTGCACAAGATAAATTTTCACTTAAATTGGGATTTTGATAAGCAAATATTGGTAGAACTCTGCTTATGTTAAAACCAGGCAGAGATGGCAAAATAGACAATGCGCTTTCTGATCCTACAACGTAAATGGCGTTTGAGAATACTGAAACCTTCGGAATGTATTTCTTGTTCTCATATACTCGAAAATCATCGCTAACATAAACGAGTTTCAAGTCCATCTGACTATCGAGTATTTTTGCTATTTTAGTAGGATCACCCTGAACCATATAGGGTTGCAATACATATGTATAGTATCTAGGTTCGCCTTGGAGATCCCACGTTGGTGAAAGTGGAGCGGGTTGAGCACTAGAGCCTGGCCACAATGTTGAAGCATTCGGTGTGGCTAAAATTATGTATTTAACTGAGGCAGGAGCTAATAAGCTTCCAAGGTTATATAATTTGCCACTAACCAATTCATTATATACAGAATTGACATATTTTTGTGTATAATATAGGGCATATCCAGGAGTAACTTCAAATGAATCGGAAATGCCTAGGATTGTAGAAAAGTGGTCTGTTGGGAGGAACATTACGCGATATTCACCCATACCTATTTTACGAGATGACATCCAATTTTGGATGGAGAAGTAAACTGGTGGCAAAGGATGGTACCTTTCCTGATGAATCTGAACATCAAATACGGGAGCGAAAGCAAATACGCTTGCCAATAACGAAACAACTAGAAATGTCATAAGTATATATCGTAAATATACGAGAATAAAACGACCACTAATGTGAAAGTAACTGATATAATTTATAAGTCTTTCTATGGTCACAGAAATCATGACTGAGTATGCGAAGGTGACTATGTAAAGGGGCCTCTCAGGATAGTGGAATAAGCTTATAGGGGTGTTGTAAATAAGCCACATAGCCCAGCCAACTCGTAGGTGGATTCCATAAATGATCGTAATTGTAACCAATGAAACTAGCGCCAATGCTAACAGATTTAGCATCTCCTCTCCTCTGCGAACAAGTAATAATGAAGTGAATGCGAAGATAGGTAATACGAAGCCAATCCAGCTACCTTCTGGAAGGTGATTACCTGTGGATCCTCCAATAAGCCTAATTGTGTTGGCGATTTCTTGGTTAGAGTAAGTTGCAAAATACAAACTTGGTTGGGAGCGCGAAGGCAGATTTGGGGGAGTAATAAAATCTAAGGGCGGAATCCATCCAATTATTACCATGAGCTGATATGCTCCGCTAACGAGATAGGGCGATGTCGCAACGAAGGTCAATAGGGCTAGGGAAAAAGAAACTGCGACTTTTCTAAAGTACTTCGACTTATCAGCTCGTGATAGTATATGTACTACCAGAAAAATCAAGAAAGACAAGAATATCAGCGATAGGACTTGAGGGAGGAAGGCGACCATAAATGATAAGGATAACCCAAGTATCAAAACATCTTTGATCCTTCTACTCCCTTTAAGAATGTTGAACATATAGTTGAATACAACCGGTATTATAGCGTAACCCCAGTGTAAGATATCAGCAAAGTTGAGAACCGTGGCTGGACCGAAGCCGTAGATCAGAGCAGCTGAGAAATGCGCTAAGCGAGATCCTCCGAAGTGATTTGAAAGGAAGAAGTACATAGTGAAGCATGAGACAAGTGTAGTGGATGTCAACAGCTTCTCAGCCAAAATTAAGTTTCTTCCGCTAATGAGAACGAAGATGTATGGCAACCAGTTCGCTATGTTCGGCTGTGCGGGGCAACCTAAGTTGCCAGGGTACCAATAGAATTGGCCTGGGATGTAAAATCTTGAGTTTGAAGTTGGTAGAGGTATCAGATTGAGAGCCCAGAAGAGAGATTGCTCAAAAAGTACGTCTCTATATGCAATAAGATAAAATGCGGTGAAGCCTAGGTAAATATAAATGTTGAAGGTAATTTTTTCTTTGAGTATTCTTTTCACAGTAGATGCACGCATAAGTGTTATAAATCCTTCTTTTAACTTTGTTAGAGAGTTAACGAAAGACCGTCAACTTAAGACTTATAGGCCAATTTTACCCTTGAACAATACTTATGGGATAACATTAGGAGTAAATATTATGTATTTGAGAATTGCGACTATGAATGTTAATTGAAATGCCATTAAGCCCTTTGCCAGCCAACTTCGCTAAGTAAGATTCTGCGCAGCTAGTCAATATCCATTAGTAATAATTGTAATTTTCCTATAATCTAATGCTTTAGCATAGGCTATGAGTTTAAGAAGATCACTTCGAACGATAAGTTTTCTCCAGAAAAGTCAACGTCTAATGCGCCCATTAAGCAAGCCAATTCTAACTCCATCTTCAAGAACGTAGTGAAGAGGTTGGTTCTTCTTTGGGGTAGCAAACGTAATAACCAAATTCACATTGAGCATTGCAGGATGGACCAATAAAGAATCTAAATCTTTTAGTTCTTAGAAGGTTATACTTTGTTAAAAATATTCGTCGCAAAAGCAGAATTTTTCTAAATAGTATATGAGTTGATTGACTACCGACATGTGTTTATAACCTGTCTATATATGAAATCTACATTATTCAACATCTTCTCCAAGCTATGTTCTTCAATAACGCGAAGCTTCCCATTTAAACCTAATTTTTCGCGCAATGAACGATTTTGTAGCAACAAAATAATCTTTTGAGCTAATTCGATCTCATTACCAAATTCTACCAACAAACCATCAACACCATCTCTTATTACATCAGGCATAGTTCCAACTTTAGCGCCTATTACCGGCTTTCCCATGGTCCATGCCTCAAGATATACAAAACCATAAGAGTCGGCTTTTGATGGCATGACGAAAATATCACATGCGGCAAAGGCATCTTTCTTTTCATTCTCGTTAATCCACTCTAGATCTATGATATTGACGTTTTTTATTTTCGCTCTTTCTCTAATCCATTGATTATTCCGTCTTCCTATGGCAATTAACGCTACATTTGGAATATGCTTCTGAACTAAACTCATAGCTCTTAAAACCTGTAATCCCCCTTTTTCTGAGATTTTGGGAGCTATATACAATATTATGTGATAATTCTCCAGCCTATACTTCTTTCTAAACCTTTCACCATCAGCATCCTTGTATTCATCAACCTTTATTCCTAATGGTATCACGCGCACTTTACTTGGTGGAGCGCCGAGCGCGATGAGCCTTTTTCTCTCAATATTTGTTAGAGCTATCACACCTTCACAATTCATTAAGATCTGTTTCAAGTAGTGGTTATAATATTGTCCAAGTTCTAAGTGGAAAAGTGGTGTTACTATGAAGGGTATACCAGCTTTACGACTTGCTAACCAAGAAAACCAAACTATCGTGAATGGAAACGGTGTAGCATGAACTAGTTCATAGTTAGAATTTTTGATATGGAAGTAGATATCTGGAACAAATGGACCGCTTGTTAGTAAAGTCAATAAGTCGTTTCTAGCACTAGTTTTTGACAGAACTTTGCGCATTAGCGCAGGTACTGCGTATATCTCATAGCGTATAGGAAACCTTCTAACTCTAACATTATTGAGCACTTCTTCCCTTCTCTGAATCTTTTTCTTAAAGGGAAAAATGAATGCGTCCCAATCATATGCATTAGATGTTAGAACTTCAACCTCATATCCTCTTTTCAAAAGTCCTTCAGATATTAACTGTACATATCTTTCACTTCCACTTAATGGAGCTGGGAGATATCTTTGGACAATATGAGCAACTCTCATGTTATACTACTTTTTGTAACCAGTATGTTTTAATGCCTAATTTCTTAAAAGGTTCTAGACATGACTTATGAACAGAGAACATAATACCATAATTTTGAACTCTCATATTTAATAGAGCAAGTACGCACCATGAGATCCAATACAAAAACTCAGTCTATATCTTCTGGCTTGACCTGTTTGAATTTTAGCATGTGAGAGTGATTCAAGATTTTACTACGCGCATGAAAAAGCCAAGCCAAAGAGATTAAGATAGGAATGACATAACCCCTTTTTATGAACTCTCTAGGATTTAATTTTCTGATAACTCGGGCTCTCTCAGAAACTACATATTTGTGACTACGTAGTATGAAAATGATTGCCCTGAAGTAGTAATATACATATAGAGCAGATTTTCTCCATAATGAAAGCCACACACTCTTCGCAAACTCGAATAGTACAGAAATGAAAAAATACACAATTAACCAGAGGCCCTCATAAATGTAAAGCACGGATAATATTTTGTTCCTCGAGATATAGTAGGAGGGGAAAATGGGGTTTTTTTTCAGGAAGTAACCCTCAGCCGTCCCTCCCCTTTCGTGGAATGCTACAGAGTTAAGAGCTACATAGTTTCTATAGCCCTTCAACCTCAACTTCCACGACAATAGATTATCCTCGTTAAACATGAAAAAATTAGGATCCCAACCTCCCACTTCATCCCAAACTTTCCTTTTTAACGCAAGTAACATTCCATCAACGCCAAAGCATTCCATAACTTCTAGACCGTTTTTAAGAAAGAATCTATCTAGAGGCTTAATTGGCCAGTTCGAATAATTAAAACCATGCATTATGCTGTTGCACGCCAAACCACTACTATCCACTTTTGAGGTCCCATTTACGAGAGTTAATGGTTGTATTGCACCAGCATCGGGAAGTGATTTTAAGGTTTCCAATAAGTAAAGGAGGGCATCCTCGCGTAAAATTATGTCATTATTGCTAAATATAAGTATTGAGGCATCTTTCAATAACTTTGTAGCTAAGTAGCACGCACCTGCATACCCAAGATTTATCTTTGGCCTAAAATACCTGACTTTGGCATCATGATAATGTCTACAATTCGCTAAATTCAAATTTCCTGAGTTATCAACAATTAAAATTGAAGTTTTGACGGTTGGAATATACTCCTTAAGCCACGATATCGCGCTAACAAATGAATCTAAACACCTAACTGTACGAGATTGATAGCCGAAGTGAACTATTACTATTCCTAACCGTTCAGTCTTTTTCTCACTATACATGCAATCCTTGCACACTCTTCTTGATTTTGTTATTTAGTAAGAGGAGGCTCACGGAGCTGAAAGTAGCGTCGTCGCTTATGTTGAGTAGTTCTTCTACCAAGCATATTCCACCCATAATAGGGAGTGTACTTGTAATTTGCTTCTTGAACCCCTAATTTCGCGATTGTTAAAAATAAGCAACCCATCTACAAATTTGGAAGCCTTCGGTCTTTTTCACATCAAAATGTTAGAACCTGCTTAAGTACTTTATGTATTCATTCGCCGTTTTTTCCCAGCTGTACTTCATCGATTCTTCTAAACTCTTCTTCGAAAGCTCCGCCACAGTGCCCTCTTCTAGGATCATATCTATCACTTTTGCAGCGTAGTCATAGTCTTTGTACGGAACTAAGAATCCATTCACTCCCTCCCGTATAACCTCTGGCATGGAGCCGGTAGCATAGGCAACAACAGGAGTCCCGCAGGAGTTGGCCTCAACCACAGTCATTCCCCATCCCTCTATGTAAGAAGTTGAGAGAACTACCCATGCTCTTTGATAGAGCTTAACCTTTTCCTCCTCCGTAACCTTGCCCAGATACTTTACTCCCATTCCTTCAGATATTCTAGCGAATTCTTTGGCAAGGTCTCCACCCCCAACTACCACCATTTCCGCCTTCTTAGCTAACCTTTTGTAGATCTTCAAGGAGTCAAAGGGATTCTTATACTTCTTCATCCTACCTATCCAAAGGATCATTGGCTTCCTTGATTTCTCGTCTGGCCTATACTTTTTGTGATCGACTCCATTATAAATGACATGAATTTTCTCCTCGTCTACCCCTAGCTTTAACAAGTCTCTCTTGGTCGTATTAGAAATAGCTATGATTTTATCGTAATGTCTTATCTCTTTCTCCAATGCCCTCAAGACCATAGCTTGTAGAGGATTAACCTCGAACTTTAGAACATCTTGATGAATATGATAGACTATTGCTACTGTATTGCTATTCACCTTGTAAGAAAAGAACGGTACCGCATGTGCCACACTGTCCATAACAATTTCATGATTCCTCGCTTCAATCAATGAGTAAAAGTGGAGGGAGTACTTGTTCCCTCGCCTCTTCACCTTTATACCGTCTATAAGCTCTTCTGATCTCCTCCCTTGAACAGACTCGGCGAGCCACGTCACGTCAGCTCTCTTAGCTAACCTCTTTCCCACCTCGTAGAGAACAACTTCAGCTCCTCCAGCTTGTCGATGATAAATGTCTCTATGATTCACGATAAGAATATCCAAGCCCTATCCTCGAAATATGGTATTCTCATGCTTTGGTCAATTTCCAGACAAACTCTGAGACTCTTCCCATGGTTTTTGTGTTTAGAATAGGTCTGAATTTGCTATAGTACAATCTGAGTTTTATTAGGGAGAAGAACATGCCCACCATGAGTTTAATCAACGCTTTGGAAACTTTGCTTTCATGCTCTACATGTGACCATGTTATTCCTACCTCTTTAACTTTAAAACCTTTTCTCATTGCGGAGTATATCAGGTTCACATCCACAGCGAATCCTGTTATGAATAAATCATTCATGATCTTACTTATCACATAACTTTTTATGACTTTAGCACCGCATTGAGTGTCGTTAATCCCTCTGAGCCTCCAAAATATGAGTTTTGTAATCGCATTGAATGATCTTCCAAGGAAATATCTAAGAGGGGGTTCTCTTACTGGTAATTTTGAATCCTTCATGTACCTTGATCCAATCACAACATCTTGAGCTTCGAGCTCTTTGATCAGCTTGAATAGCTCTTTCGGAGAAATTGAGTTATCAGCATCTGTAATAACTATTGCATCCCCATTAGCCAATTTGAGCCCTTCAATTATAGCTCCTCCCTTCCCAAGCCTTTCTTTAAAGTTGAGTAGCCTAATCTTAGGGTTATTATCAGCGAATTCCAAAACTACATCATGCGTTTTGTCCGTACAACCGTCTGTAATAATTAAAAGCTCATATTCTCCCAATATCCTATCAAAGTACCTAGTCATACTTCGAAGCCTATCAATAATCCTTTTCTCCTCATTATATGCTGGTATAACTATTGATACTTTTGGAGCTATATTTTTAAATTTCGTTGTTACTTCCTTTTGTTTAACAGGGGTACTCATTTTTAAAGTTTTGTTCTTATCCTTGAAAGGTTAAATGGAACTCCTTCTTCCTTTACTTCTTTTGGCACTAAACTTTCGTACTTCATTAGAAAGCTTAAGTCTTCCTTTTCGTTTCTT
>Ga0315298_1007080_pt1 | contig 14947 bp, 11 predicted proteins | sample WHS_1_MG_FD_203077 | JGI IMG/M metagenome (GOLD analysis project Ga0315298, IMG submission 203077) | Extremophilic microbial mat communities from Washburn Hot Springs, YNP, Wyoming, USA - WHS_1_MG | ecosystem: Environmental > Aquatic > Thermal springs > Hot (42-90C) | place: USA: Wyoming... | reverse complement strand
TCAAGAATCATGATCGTTTCTCTTGGCATGATAAGTCCTCATCGCGAAAAATAGGCCACCCCAGGGCAACCCCGCGGGGTTGGCCCGACAATGACCGAACCTGCGGGAACCCACCCAGGGCAACCACACAGGGTTGCCCCTACAATCACCGAACCCTGCAGGAGGCCGCCCAGGGCAACCCCGCGGGGTTGGCCCCGCAATGACCGAACCTGCGGGAACCCACTCAGGGTAACCACGCGGGGTTGGCCCTACAAAGGATTTTCATGGTTCAAGGGTGCCCTCGAGGCATGAGGCATCAATAGGAAACCCCATGCTCTTCTTTGGTTCGGTTGCCCTTGCCCCTGAGGGGCTTTCTCAAACGGTATTTCTCGATCCGGTTGCTGAGCATCTTCCGGGTGAGCCCCAGAAGCTCCGCGGCCTTTTCTTTGTTCCACCCGCACTCTTTCAGTTTCGTCAAGATCCACTTCCGTTCCAGGTCTGCCACCATCTCCATCAGGCGGATGGGGCCTCTAACTTCCGTCTCAGGTTCCCCTTCCGATTCGAGAAGATAGGTGGGAAGATCGCTGAGGGTGATCGTATCTCCCTGGCGAAAGACGATCATCTGCTGCACCACATTGGCTAACTCCCTCACATTGCCGGGCCAAGAGTAAGCCTTAAGCCTCTCCAGGGCCATGGGCTCCACTCTGAGGGGCGTCGAACCTTCCTGGTACTGTCTCAGAAAATGGCCGACAAGGAGAGGAATATCCGAGACACGCTCTCGAAGGGGGGGCATATGGATTGGAACGATACTGACACGGTAGAAAAGGTCCTCTCTGAAATTGCCGCGGGTCACTTCGTCACGAAGGTTTCGGTTCGTCGTGCAGAGAATTCGTACATCGACTTTAATCGGACGGCTCTCACCCACCCTCTCGAACTCCTTTTCTTCGATCACCCGCAAGAGGGTCTTCTGGAGGTTGAGAGGAATCTCAGCGATTTCGTCGAGAAGAACCGTTCCCCCATTTGCCATTTCAAATCGGCCCACCCCGTCCTTCACGGCCCCCGTGAAAGCTCCCTTTCGATGACCGAAGAGCTCGGTGGTCAAAAGGCTCTCAGTCAAGGCGCCACAATTAACCGTCACAAGAGGCTTATCCCTTCTCAGGCTGTTGTAGTGAATGGTCTTGGCGATGAGATCTTTCCCTGTGCCGCTTTCGCCCTGAATCAAAACCGTCTTGTCCGTCTTGGCGACCCGACGAACGATCTCGAAGATCTCAAGCATCCGCGGGTGGCTTCCCACGATGTTTGGGAAAGAGTACTTCTCGACGACCTCCCGACGAAGATGGTCGAGCTCGAGCTCCATCTCCTGCGTTCTGATGGCCTGACGGACGATGGCCAGGAATTGTTCCAGGTTCTTGAAAATAGGCTTCTCGAAGAAATAGTACGCCCCTTTCTTGAGGGCCTCGACAGCCATCGAGACGGATCCAAAGGCCGTAATCAGGATGACGGGAATGTGGGGGTCGTTTCGCTTCACCTCAGCGAGAAGATCCATCCCGCTCAAATCAGGCATCTTCTCGTCGGTCACAACGACGTTGACCGAATTGGCCCGAAGCTTTTCGAGGGCCTCCTTCCCGTTTTCGGCGCTGAGGACCTCGTATCCTTCGTCAATCAGAATCTGCGAGATTGCGAAACGGGAGTTGGGTTCATCGTCAACGACAAGGATTCTTCCGCCCATGTCAACTCCGTCCGTTCAAAAATGGCCACAGAGCCCCAATTCAGACACTGGACTCCGTACTCCAGCCACCCGATCGGCAGGTACCCTGCCCGCCGGCAGGCACAGGTTTAAAGATGATCGTCCTTTGGAATAATCCATTACCTCAATCATCTCCTCGAAGGCTGATGTTTGTCCCGGCTTGAGACCGTGTGTTTGCCTCCATATTTTGTTCGCGTGCCCTGGGAAAACCTGAGATTGCTTCGGCACTTCGTGCCTCGCAATGACGAGGGGGGGTGCCTTGACAAGACTCAATCACCCCAGCGGTGTCAAGTACATCCCAAAATCAGCCCCGACGGGAAGAAGAAGGCTTGTGGCCCTCACTGCTCCGTGTTTGCCCAGACCTTTCGCTTTATTGTCTGAGGCCTATGGTCTAATGCCAGACTTAACCTCTCAACTTAGACCCGGCGGGCTCAGCCCCCCCTTTCTCCCACTTTTACGGGAAGCTCAACGATCACGCTCGTCCCTTTCCCCTCCTCGCTCTCAACTTCGATTCTTCCCTGGTGGCGCTCCTCGATGATCCGCTTCGCAAGGGCAAGGCCCAGGCCCGTTCCGCGAAGCTTCGTCGTGAAAAAGGGGTTGAAGAGGTTTCTCTCGTCCTCCTTGCGGATTCCAGCTCCCGTGTCGGAAAAAACGATCCTTACCCGCTCGGAATCGTTCTCAGGGCTGCGGCAAGCCCTGATCGTCAAGGAACCCCCGTCCTCCTGCATAGCCTCGAAGGCATTCCTCACGACATTGAGAAAGGCCTGCTTGATCTCTTCGTAGTTCGCCATGACCTTGGGAAGGATGGGCTCGATGTCCAGGATAATGTCGATCTTCTTTTCAAGGAAATCGAACATATACGAAGCCACATTCATGACCGCCGCGATCACTTCCTGCAAATCTATGAGCTCGTAACGGCTGACCATGGGAGGTCTCACAAAATCGAGGCAATCCTGGACGAACTCGCTCAGGTGTCGAACCTCCTCCTGGATGATCCGAATGGACTGAGCGAGGATGGGATCATCTGGATTGGACCGTCGTTGTATGACAGCGACCGCACCCCCGATGGCGTGAAGGGGGTTTCGAACCTCGTGGGCCAGATAAGGAAAGAACTTTTCAAGAGAAGAGTACCCCCGGTGTCTTTTTTCTTCGACCATGTTGTCTCGGATCTTCAGAGCACCTTTCACTGCGCCAAGGAGGGTCTCGCGTTCAAAGGGTTTTGAGATAAAGTCAATCGCGCCGGCCCTCATGAGCTCGACGGCGACTCGTTCACCGCCAAAACCTGTAATGATGACAACCCCTGTGTCCTCGTGTTCCTTCTTGATTTTTTCGAGAACCTTCTCCCCGCTCAAATCTGGAAGTTGCAGGTCAAGCAGAACGAGTTCCGGTTGTTCAGCGGCGACCTTCCGAAGAGCTTCACCCCCCGTCATGGCCTCCGATGTTTCATACCCCTCCGTGGCCAGGAGGACCGAGACAAGTTTCGCAATCTCCTTATCGTCATCGACGATCAGGACCTTTCTTCGTCTGTCTTTCATGCCACCGCCTCTAAGACTCCCCGAAGCGTCAAAATCGTCTATCGGCCGGCTTGTCATACCGAACTCGATTCAGCATCCCGCAAAACGAAATCTATGAGAAACCCCTGAAACAAGCTCAGATTGACAATTTCTTATTGTCTTGGCCCAATGTGTTCCCTTGCGTCCCTTCCTGCCTGCCATCAGGGAAGTGTTCCCGACAGGTCCGTGAATTGAAGCGTTTACGTGGATTCACGATAAATCCGCCGCCGGTAAGAGAGCACGTTGCAACATGCCCCTACGGTATCCAGAGATTGATGGAGCCGAAATCGGACCGTCCAATCCCTCCATTCAAGCCGAGCGAACAACCTTATTTTGTATGCCCCTATTGGCCCGGACAAACCCAGGGACCACCCCTTCCGCCCCAACTCGGGCCCGAATTGCCCGAAGAGGCCTTGTTTCTAATTCTATCTTTTCGTAAAAAAAGTCAACAAAAAAATCGAGGCGCCCTTCAAGGATTGACATCTCCGGGATGATGTAATACGTTACGTGATAAAATCGGACGGACGTACCGTGGCACGATCGATCTGAAGGCTTGCATAGATCGAAGCGGAGCCCTCGCCATCCATTTGCTTCATACGACTTCACTCTTCTCGAAAGGAGGACCTGATGGAGATCAAGGTGATCGGTGTTCTTGGAGCGGGCACGATGGGAAACGGAATTGCACAGGTGGCTGCCCAGGCGGGCTATCAGGTGATCATGAGGGACATTGAGGATCGGTTCGTTGAAAACGGCCTCAGGGCCATCGAAAAGTTTCTCACGAAGGGTGTGGAAAAAGGGAAAATCACCGAGGAGGCGAAAAAAGAAACCCTTAGCCGCATCCGAGGAACGACGCGTATGGAGGATCTTTCGGAAGCCGATCTCGTCATAGAGGCCGTCTTCGAGGACCTCGATCTCAAAAAAAGCCTCTTCAAGGAGCTCGACCGTTTAACGCGACCCGAGGTGATCCTCACCTCGAACACCTCTTCCATGTCCATCACGGAGATCGCCATGGCTACACAACGGCCAAAGAAGGTTACAGGAATGCACTTCTTCAATCCTGCGCCCCTCATGAAGTTGGTCGAGGTGATCCGCTGTTTTCATACGAGCGACGAGACTGTGCAAACCGTCATGGACGTGGCCCGGAAAATGGGAAAAGAACCCGTCGAGGTCAAGAAGGATACGCCGGGCTTCATCGTCAACCGCTTGATGATGCCCCATATGATCGAAGCTATAAGGATGGTGGAGGAAGGCATCGCTTCCATCGAGGACATCGACAAGGCTGTAAAGCTTGGGCTCAACTACCCCATGGGCCCTTTTGAACTGATGGACCTGACGGGCGTCGATATCGCCCTCCACGTGACCGACTATCTCTACAAGGAGCTCAACAAGGAAAGCAAATGGTCCGTCCCCGTTCTTCTCAAATCGATGGTCCGGGCGGGAAAACTGGGAAGAAAGACAGGGGGCGGCTGGTACACTTACTGAAAGGAGGATTGAAAACCATGACCACTTTAAGCAAAGCCTTCATTCCGTACAAGGGGTATTACTCCTCTCCGTTCTGCCGGTGGCAAGGAAGCCTGGCCAACGAAAACGCCATCCTCTTGGGCGCAACGACGGCGAATCGATGGCTCAAAAAGAGGGGAATCGACCCGACGGTGATCGACTACCTCTATTATGGGATCACCGTCGCTCAGCGTCATATGTTCTATAGCCACACCTGGGCCTCTGCCCTCGTCTGCGAGGGAGCAAAAGAGATCCCTGCCCTGATGCTCAACCAGGCCTGTACGACCTCGACCACGTGCATCTATCTGGCCGCCCAGAGCGTGGAGCTTGGCGCTTACGAAACGGGCTTTGCCCTCATGTCGGATCGAACATCCAACGGCCCTCACACGGTCTGGCCGAATCCTCTCGGCCCCGGCGGAGAGGTCGAATCTGAAAACTGGATGATGGATAATTTCAATCGCGATCCCTGGGCAGGTTTCAAAATGATCCAGACGGCCGAGAACGTGGCCAAAAAACTGGGGACGACCAAAGAGGAATGCGACGCCGTCACTTTGAGAAGGTATCACCAGTACCTTGACGCCCTGGCTAATGACCGGGCCTTTCAGAAAAGGTATATGTTCCCCGTCGAAGTCAAAATCGGAAAGAAAGAGACGAAACTCGTTGAGGAGGACGAAGGCATCATCCCAACCACGGCCGAGGGGCTTGCAAAGCTTCCGCCTGTGGAGCCGGGGGGCGTTCATAGCTACGGAGCGCAGACGCATCCCGCCGACGGGAACTGCGCCTTCTTTGTCACGACACGGGAGAAAGCCAAAGCCCTTTCCGCGGACCCCAAGATCGAAATCCAGATTCTTTCTTACGGTTTTGCAAGGGCGAAAAAAGGCTATATGGCCGAGGCCCCTGTCCCTGCCTCGGAGATGGCCCTTCGGGACGCGGGCTTGAAGGTGAAGGACCTCAAGGCCGTCAAAACCCATAGCCCTTTTGTCATCAACGACATCTACATGGCCAAGATGATGGGGATGGATGTCAACTGGATGAACAACTACGGGAATTCGATGATCTATGGCCATCCTCAGGGACCGACGGCTGGGAGGCTCATCGCCGAATTGATCGAGGAGATCGTGCTTCTGGGAGGCGGATACGGCCTCTGGGCCGGCTGTGCCGCGGGGGACACGGGAGCCGCCATGGTGTTCAAGGTTGGTTGACAAATTCCTGCCGATCAACCATGATAATTGCAAGGATTCGGTTGTTCGCTCGGGTTGGGAAAACCGTGGGGGCACGTTGCAACGTGCCCCTACAGACCGCGGATTTACTGCGAAAATACATAAAGGTCACAAACCATGGACCCATCGGGAATACCTCCTGGACCGCAGGCAGGGAGGGATGAGGGTGTTCTCCTGGAATGGCCCCCTCACCTCGTTCCTCTCCCCAAGGGGCGAGGAAGGTCTATTTTCTCCGGGTTTATCCACCCTGACACGGGGCTAATACGGGTGCGGGGATACTAAATGATTGCAAGGCTGTTCGCTCGAGAAAACCGTAGGGGCACGTTGCAACGTGCCCCTACAGACCGCGGATTTCCCGTGGGTGCACGAATAAAAGCGCTCGTCATTGCGAGGAGCGGAGTGACGAAGCAATCTCAGGCCGGGCGATTTGGGGATCAGCCCATTCCTTAATGTATCTGGTGGGCCACTCCGGGAATTGGTATCGACAAGAACTGCCGATGGAGAAAGACTCCGATCGGCCAGGGGGCCGCAAATCTTTGGGTGCTATGTGGCAGGGGTTACGGGTTCGATAGGGACTGAAGATTTTCAGCCCCTACAAAGGGCTCCCAGAGGGTCGCACGGTCCGCCCCCACTCCGAAGGCGAACCTTTGTCGGTGGCAGTCCCGGATGAGCCCGCGGCGCCTTTTGGTTTCTTCAGATCACCCTATGAAAGGAATCCTCATGAGAAAACAAAAATGGCTTCTGTTTTTAATCTCCTTTTGTTTCTTCCTTCTTCCCTTTCTTGCCAACACCTCCTTTCCCCAAGCCAAAGATCCGAACAAGGTCTACAAGGTAGCCGTCCTTCCTTTCCTGATCCACAGCCAGGAGAATCTCGACTACTTGCGCGAAGGCATTTACGACATTCTTTCGACCCGGATCACGGTGGAAGGTAGGATCGTTGTGGTCGACCGCTCGCTCGTCGAACGGGCTCTTTACGAAGAGCGACCCATGCGCCTCGACGAAGCCGTGGCCGCAAGGATCGGGATGAGGGTGGGTGCCGATTACATCGTCCTCGGGAGCCTGACCAAGGTGGGCAACTACATCAGCCTCGATGCCCGTCTGATCAGTGTCACCGAGGAAAAGCCTCCCCTCGGCGTCTATACGCAGCATAAAGGGATCGATGATGTCATGGTCAAGATCGGTGACTTCGCCCAGGAGATTGGCGCCAGAATTCTGGGACGCCGTGCCGTGGCCGGACGTCAGGCGGAACCGAGGCATCCTTATCTTGTCCAGCCAAGGAAGGAAGGTCGTCTCGATCCGGAGGGCATCGGATTCAAGAGAAGCCAGACCCTGAACTTCGAGATCAAGGGCGTGGACATCGGAGATGTGGACGGAGACAAGAAGAACGAGCTCGTGGCCATCGACAACCATTCGATTTACATCTTCAAATACGATGGTGAAAGGCTCAACCTCTTCCAGCACATCGATGCCGGTTACTACCATAACTTCTTGACTCTCGATGTAGCCGATGTGAACCGCAACGGGATTGCCGAGATCATCGTCACCTCGGTCGTTGAAGACGACCTTCGATCGTTTATCATCGAGTTCGAGGAAGGAAAGTTCCGAAAAATAACGGAGGAGGCCGGCTGGTTCTTTCGGGTCCTAGACCATCCGAAAGAAGGCCCTGTTCTCATGGGCCAGAGAAGAGGGTCGGAAGGTATTGCCGTGGGTCCCATCTACAGGTTCATCTGGAAGAAAAGAGAATTTGAAAGGGGCCCTGTGATGCCCTTTCCGAAGGATGTGCCCCTCTTTGGTGTTGCGATGGCTGATGTAAAAGGTGAGGGAAAACAGGAGATCGTCTTCTTCGATTACTCCAATCGTCTCCGGATCCTTTCCGAGGACGGGAAGTCCTCCTGGGTGAGCAGCACCCGTTACGGCGGAACGGCCAATTTCTACGAAACGCTAAAGAAAAAAGATGAGGCCTTTCGACCCCAGGACGCTCCACCATGGAGGGTTTATATTCCGGGAAGGATCCTTATCAGGGACCTTGATGGAGACGGGGTGAACGAGGTGATCGTAAACAAGAACGAATTCTCCTCTGGAACGTTGATTGAAAAGGTGAGGATCTTCGAGAAAGGGGAGATCCATAGCCTCCTCTGGGAAGGGGACGGTCTTGCCACCAACTGGAAGACCCGTGAGATCAAAGGCTATATCGCCGACTACCAGGTGAAGGACGTCGATAACGACGGCGAGGCAGAACTGGTGGTGGCCGTGGTCAACGTATCGAGCCTGACCGATCGAAAAACAACAAGTAACATCTTGTTTTTCAAGCTTTTTTAAGAATTCGCAAAAAAACTCAAAAAAGGACTTGACAACGCTTTTTGAAGGTGCTATAGATATTTTCGTTAAAAAATTCTAATCTATGTGTGGCTTTTTCTTCACAAACTACCGGGGAGAAAGGAGGTGAATAAGGCCTGTCGCTAAGGGACAGGGGTTTTGCGGCGAATGTTTTCGCCGGGGTGAAATTAGAGGAGATTAGTCGTCAAAGGTTGTGTGAGTGATTGGTCATCACAAAACACAAAAAACAAAACGAGGAGGGAAAGAGATGAAAAAAATCATTGCGTTGGGGTTATTGATCTTGGCCTTTGCGGCCACATCATACGCCCAGGATGTGAAGCTCGATTTCAGGGCATCGGGTTTTATCGATGCGATCACCGAGTATTGGAGAACCGCCGCTTCGAACTCTGGGGGTGGGATTTATGACGTAGTTCCTCCCGCTTTTAAGCCCTACGGGCAAGTAGGTAGCACCACAACCGGTTACGCGTTCGACAAAAAGAATGCCTACATGGAAACCCGTATGAGGTTAAAATTTGACGCCGTAATGGGGAAGGAGCTCTCCGGAACGATTTTCTTCGAAGCCGATGCATCGAGGTGGGGCGATCTGAGCCCATCAGGAGCTCAGAGAAACTACATGGGATACTGGTCGGCTGACCGGGCAGCCCTCGAGATCAAGAACGTGTATTTCGATGCTTCCCTTCCCTACATGGGGATCCCTGTACCCATCCAGCTGAGAGTGGGCTTGCAGCCTTTCTCCGTTCGACCGAACCTGCTGATCTACACCGATGGCATGGGTGTGCAACCCAGCATCAAGATCGATCCTGCTACTATCACCCTCTATTGGTACAAGGCGGTCGAAGGAGCAGACTACAAATCGGACGATGCTGATGTCTATGGAGCCCAGGTGAGTGCCAAGATCGATACCTACACGGTGGGTGGGTACTGGATCCTGTACAACATGAATTCGTATCCTTTCAACCAGGTTCCGGGAGCCCCCGATCCCAATACCGCACCCTTCCAGGACACCAAATACTCCGCCAACATCTGGTGGGCCGGGGTCTACCTGGACGGCAAGGCAGGTCCGGTTAACGTCAATTTCGACTTTATCTACGACTATGGGAAGGTCGAAGGAAGACCGACTTATTTGATAGCACCCGATGTGAAATACAGAGGGTGGGTCGGTTACCTGAAAGTTGACTATCCCTACGATATGTTCAACTTTGGAGGCGTTGTGACGTATGCGACTGGAGCGGACAAGCGCGATACATCCGCAAGCGGCCTCCCTGGCACCCTCACCGCATCGGGCGTGCCATCGGATAAGGTAACCTCCTTTATCCAGCCGCCTGGTTCGGAAGCGGGGGCAATCTTCGGTGAGTCCCTGGTTTTCTATTCCTCCTGGGTCAACCGAGGCAATACCGGAATTGCCAACACGAACAACTATAACCAGGTTAGCAGGGGTGCTGTGGGTGGTACCTGGATGGCCAAGGCCTATGCCAGCTACAAGGCAACGCCCTGGTACAAGATCACGCTGGCCGGCCTCTACATTGGCGACACCACGAAACATGGCGACACCTTTGGGACCGCGATGAATGCTACGCGGACAGGGTACAAGAACAACAGCACGATCGGCTGGGAGTTCGACCTCTACAACGAATTCCAGATCTACAAGAACCTGAAGTGGACCGCGGCCGGCGGTTTGATGTTCGCGAAGGACGGCTTCAAGTTCTATGATCCGGTTTTCGACAGGAACCGAAAGCCAAGCAACCCCTGGATCATCACCACGAACCTGACCTACAACTTCTAACCGTGTGAAGAGGGAGGCAGGGAAAAGAGATCTGCCTCCGCCACGATCGAAAAAAGGGCGCTTCGAAAGAAGCGCCCTTTTTTTCACCCCTACGGCCCTCCACCTCGTCGGGGCACGTTGCACGTGCCCCCAAAATCCCAACCCCCCTACCCCCTCCCCTTGCGGCAAGGGACAAGCCCTTGCCCTACAAAACCAAACTACCACCCTCGTAGGGGCCGTAGGGGCACGTTGCACGTGCCCCCAAAATCCCAACCCTACCACCCTCCCCTGCGGCAAGGGACAAGCCCTTGCCCTACGAAACCAAACCACCACCTTCGTAGGGGCACGTTGCACGTGCCCCAAAATCCCAACCCCCTACCGACCCCCTTGCGGCAACGGACGCGTGTTTTCTTGACTTTTGGTGCACAATGTTTCACGATGCAAGTGATTTGAGATGCTTGGGTTTCAAAGAGAAGGAGGGATGTCTTTGAGATCTAAAAGATTGACCGTCGCATCGCTCTTATGCTGTGCTATTGTATATCTGATGCCAATCTTCCCCTTCGTTTTTGCCTATGCGCAGCAAAGAACGAGCGATCTCTCCGAGATCAAAGAACGTCTCGTGAGGGTCGAAGAGGGGCAGAAATCCTTGGTCTTCAGGATTGAAGAGCTCGACAAGAGGTTAGGCAGCAGAATAGACGGTCTCGAAAAACGCATGGATTATGTTGTCAATCTCATTTATGTCGTTTTGGCAGGAATGTTCGCGTTGGTAGGATTTGTTCTTTGGGACCGGCGCTCCGCCCTCGCTCCTGCCATCCGGAGAACACAGGACCTCGAAGAGCGAGAACAGAAGCTCGAACGGGCTATCAAGGAATTTGCCCTGAAAAACCCGGAGATGAAAGAAATCCTGAAGAATCTGGGCCTGCTGTGAGAGCGGCAAGGGACAAGCCCTTGCCCTACGAAACCAAACTACCGCCTTCGTAGGGGCACGTTGCACGTGCCCCCAAAATCCCAATCTAACAGCCCCCAGCTCCCTCCCGGGGCAACCGCACAGGGTTGCCCCTACAAAGAACCGCCCCCCCAAGGAACCATTTCCATGGTTCGAGGGTTCCCACCGGACATCGGGGATTCCAAGATCATAAAGTTGCGCAAAGGGTCGCAGCTTGACTTTTTGGGGGCGATGTATCATGATGCAATATCATCCAGCAAGACGTATGCTCATATTGGTCTGGACAAAAAAAGGAAAAAAATCTTCCTCTCCCCTTGGGGAGAGGATTGAGGTGAGGGGGCAATTCCAGGGGAACACCCTCACCCCAGTCCTCTCCCGCCAAGGCGGGAGAGGGAGATGTCTTTCATTTCTATTTTGAGAAGATTGATAGGAGAGGTTTCATTCATGATGACCACAAAGGGAAACCTTCGATTGCTCTTGGTGTTAACGACCATGGCCTTATTTCTCCTTGCTTCGTGTTCCAGCATCCCCCTGATCGGAAAAAAGAAAAAGGAAGGCGATAAAGACATACCGGCCGGAAAGACTGTCACCATCGAAGGCATGGAGCAGATCAAGGGTGTAAACCCTCCTAAAACGGAAGCCCCTCCGCCTTCGAAGAAGCCTTCAACACCTCCCCCTGCTTCGCGCAAGGAACCTCCAGGTCGGGTGGCTTCGGTGCCCACCAGGCCCTTCTCCAGCCCTATCCTTCCCCTTTTCCAGATGGGATTCAAGAAAAAAGTGGTTGTCCTCGACTTCGAAAACAAGACCACCTACCAGGAAGAGAAAATCGGTGAAACGGCCGCCAAGCGATTGGTCGATAAACTGGAGGCAACTCAACGGGTCGTCACGATCGATCAGGCTGTGCTCTCAGAGATGTTGAAAAAGGAGGGTTTCGCCTTTGAAAATCTCTCCGAGGCCTCAGCCATGAAGAGGGCCTACCAATCATTTGGAGTCCAAGCCTTCCTTTCTGGCATCGTCACCGATGTGAGCATCCTCTCATCGAAGGCCTCAGAGGCTTCGGAAGAGGAGGTCTCCTTCGCCACCTCGAAATTGGAGATCCGCCTGATCGACGCCTCCACGGGAAATCTTCTCAAGACCTTCGTCGGTCGAAGCCCCATCTTCGGCACCAAAGAGGCGGGAGAATACAGTCGAAGCAAGGCGGTGCTCAGGGCCATCGACTTCAGCCTCGAGGAGAACCTTGAGAGTCTTCTTCGTCAGCTCGACTACCTCGATTGGACCACCAGCATCGCAAAGATCGAAGGGGAAAACATCTACCTCAATGCGGGTAAGCTCTCGGGCCTTCGGATAGGCGACACCCTCGAGATCTATGAACCAGGGAAGGAGATCATCCATCCGGTGACCCAGATGTCCCTTGGCTGGACGACAGGTCAACTGAAGGGCGTCGTGAAGGTTACAGAGCTTTTCGGCGTGGATGCTGCGATTGCCAAAGCGGTTCAAGGATCGGGATTTGATTTGAAGGATGTGGTCAAATCGACGATCCGGTAATCGTCAAAGATCATCAAACGCGGCGATAACCCGATAGGGCACGTGCAACGTGCCCCTACGAGGGTGGTGGTTTGGTTTTGCTAAGCAAGGACCCGCCTCCTGCCGCTGGGGGTGGTAGGGTTGGGATTCTGGGCACGTGCAACGTGCCCCTACGAGGCCACACAATGCTTTCCCAATCAGACTTTGAACCCTCCCTGGGCCAAGGATTTTAGGGATTGGCTGATTTTCTGGGCTGTTCTCTGAACCTCTCGCGAAGCCTTCTCCATCTTCCTATCGTCAAGACTGGAGCTGAAGCCAACAATCCAAAGGGCTGCCGGAGGAAGAGAGGGTCCCTGGATGGCCGCGGCAATGGCCCGAGCTCCCAGCAAGTACTCTTCGTCGTCAATCGCATAGCCCACCTTCTTCGCCCTGGCTACTCCTTTAAGAAATTCCCCTGGATCGATCTTGGATTTCGGCGTGTAGCGTACGAGACCCATTCGCTCAACGATCTCTCTTGCTTTCTCCTTCTCCAACTGAGCAAGCAAAACCCTTCCCGTGGCTCCCACAAGGAGCGGAAGTCGGGTTCCGGGAGGTGCGGTAATCTTCATCTCGTTTGGGGATTCCACCACATCCAGAATGGTCACATGGTCTCCGTTCAAAACGCCCAGAAAGGCTGTTTCCCCCACCTCCCGGGCCAGATCCTCCATGGGTTTACGGGCGATCTCTTTGAGCTCCATTTTGGCATAAACCCTTCTTCCCAGCTCGAGGACGGTATAGCCCACACGATATTTCTTCTCGGAAGGATCTCGAATCAAAGCACCGACCTCTTCCAGGGCTGTGGTGATTCCATGAACCGTGCTCTTACCGATCTTCAACTGCTTCGCCAGCTCGGAGATCCCGAGGCCTCCGGAGGAATCGGCGATGGTTTGAAGGATTCGGAACGCCTTCTTCACCGATGGAGCGGAGTAGATTCTTTTTTTCATGGTCGTTCACCATAATGAACAATCGTTGAAACCTTCATATCCAATTTCCTTTGCCCTGTCAAGAGGGGGACTCAAGAGGACCGGCATCGCTGAAGTGCCACCTACATTTCAAGAGGACATGGGGGGTTGACAAAATCGTCCCGTGTGGTATCATTTCGGAAAGAGAAGGGAACAAAGGGCGTTCACCACAAAGAACAAGCCCGATGCGGAAAAGACCAAAGGTCGGATCATATTGATCCATCATAGGCCTTTCGCAACCGCCCTCTTCAAGGAAGGTTGAACCTGATTCTTGTTCTCCGCCAAGGGGAGGAGTAAACCGAATTTTTCCTTCTCCTTTAAGGGGGTTAAAATTGATTTCCCTTCAGAGGGGTTACAAATCTAATTTCCTTCCCCTTCGAGGGGAGTAAAAAACCTAATTCCTTTCCCCTTCAACGGGAGTTAAGATTGATTTCCCTTCTCGTTTAAGGGGGCTTAAAATTCATTTTCCTCCCCCTTCAAGGGGAGTTAAAAACCTAATTCCCTTCCCCTTCAACGGGAGTTAAGATTGATTTCCCTTCTCGTTTAGTTTAAGGGGGCTTAAAATTCATTTTCCTTCCCCTTCAAGGGGGAGTTACAGACCTACTTCCTTCCCTTTTCAAGGGGAGTTAAAGTAGATTTCCTTCCCGTTCAAGGGGAGTTACAGACCTGATTTCGCTCCCCCTCAAGGGGGATTACAAACCTACTTCCTTCCCTTTTCAAGGGGAGTTAAAGTAGATTTGCTTCCCGTTCAAGGGGAGTTAAAGACCTGATTTCGCTCCCCCTCAAGGGGGATTACAAACCTACTTCCCTCCCCTCAAGGGGGGTTATAAACCTAATTTCCCTCCCCTTCAAGGGGAGGGTTAGGGAGGGGATGGGGTAAATCTTGCTTGGCCAGACGAACAAGAGAATCCTCTCAAACAGACTCCAGCGAAGGTTGCGCAAAGAGATGACCGACGCGGAGAAGGCTTTGTGGAAGGTCTTGCGCGGCCGACAGGTTTCAGGCCTGAAGTTTCGCCGACAGCATCCGTTCGGTGATTACATTCTCGATTTCGTCTGCTTGGAAAAGAAGCTTGTCATCGAGGTAGATGGGGGGCAGCATGGGGAGCAAGCGCGGTACGATGAGATTCGGACACGCTACCTCCAGAAGGCTGGTTTTCGTGTTTTGAGGTTTTGGAATGGTGAGGTGTTGCAAGAGATTGAGGCAGTGAAAGAGCAGATCTGGAAGGCAGTGGGGGAAGGGGAACCCCATCCCCTCCCCGACCCTCCCCTTGAAGGCTAATCTTTACCCACAAGTCGAGGCGAATTAGATGGGGGATGGGGATTATTAACAGTTTGTTATTGATAGTCTATGGTGTGATCCCATATGTTTTCATGTTTG
>Ga0315298_1007079_pt1 | contig 14948 bp, 15 predicted proteins | sample WHS_1_MG_FD_203077 | JGI IMG/M metagenome (GOLD analysis project Ga0315298, IMG submission 203077) | Extremophilic microbial mat communities from Washburn Hot Springs, YNP, Wyoming, USA - WHS_1_MG | ecosystem: Environmental > Aquatic > Thermal springs > Hot (42-90C) | place: USA: Wyoming... | reverse complement strand
GTGGATAAATGTTGGTAAATATACCCTAATTTTTTATTTGACGCATTATAGGATGTCTCTTAAACTAAGAGGGGGAAAAAGGGGGAGTTATAAGAAATCCACCCTTTAGTAAGGCATTACAACCTTCTCCCCCAGGGTTGAACTTCCTGGATAGAGGAATTATATTAAATAAGGCTTTGGAAAAAGATTTGACAGACTTGAAGGAGGGGCAATATGGCAAAACCTATGGGGGATAAAATCTTAACAGATGATAGTTAACAGGGGGATTCTTTAATAAAAATAATAAGTTTTCTGCCCAATTTTAACCCCTCATCAAGGCCAAATTCCCCCAATTTAAAATACTTTTTCCGTGAGAAAAAGTATTTCCCCCATTGTTTCATAATATCGAGTTAATTCCCTTTGTTTGATTATTGAATCCTAATTCTCGGAAAGGAGAAACAGAATATGCTTGTCCAGCTTATTCTGATTTTTCTGGCCGGGATTATTGTTGATTTATTAGCTACACGGTATACTTCAGCCGTGGCGGATAAAAAGTTATGGCCGGCGACGATCTTCAGTGGCTTGATTACTTTGACTAATTTTGTTTTGCTTACTTTAATTTTGAAAGAAAGTGCTACCGAGGGCATGTTTAATATTATGGCTTATGCTGGCGGTAACGCTTTGGGGACTTATCTGGCTTTAAAGAAAGTCTAATTTATCCATGACTATTCTTTTCTTTCTCCCCGAAACTCCGCGCTTTTCCAATTTTTCTTATATTCAATTAAAAATAAGTAATTAAAGTAAAAGAAAGAGAATTGGTTGAATTTATTTGTAAATAAGATATTATCTTATTATCTCGTTCATGAAGAGTGCCCATGAAAATCTTGGAAGGCAGGCCGGTTGTAAAGCCAAAATGAACCTAATTTCTTCTTGGTCTGGCGGAAAAGATAGCTGCTTAGCTTTATATAAAGCTAAGCAGCAAGGTTACCAAATCTGTGGGCTTTTGAATTTTATTTCTGCCGAATATAAGCGTTGTTGTTTCCACGGCCTGGCCAATGAGCTTATGCATGCCCAAGCCATATGCTTAGGCATTCCTCTTTTCCAAAAGGCTGTTCCCCCTGATATGGCCGGATATGAAGAACAATTCAAACTTGCCGTAAATGATTTAAAAACTAAAATGAAAATTCAAGGAATGATTTTTGGCGACGTTTACTTGGCCGAACATAAGGATTGGGTGGACCGGGTATGTGAGGATTTAGAGATTATTCCCGTTCAACCTCTTTGGAATTTGCCTGCAGAAAAAGTTGTGCGTGAATTTATTGAGGCGGGGTTCAAAGCCATAGTTATTAGCGCTAAAGCTGATCTTTTTGCTGAGGATTTTTTAGGAAAAGAAATCGACCATAAAATACTCGATGAATTAAAAACCAGGGGCCTTTGTCCTGGTGGGGAAAACGGGGAATTTCATACTTTTGTGTATGACGGCCCCATATTCCAAAAGAAAATAAATATCTTCCAAACCGAAAAGATATTAAGAGCAGGTTTTTGGAAACATTGGTTTTTAGATATTAAAATTTATGCTACAGAGGACAAATAAATTACCGCCAGCGTTTCTTGCGCCGCCAGCGCTGATAACCTTTACCGGAGACCTCCGATTTAATTCCCAGATAAAACTCTTTTACATCTTCATCTTCCATCAAAATATCTGGAGTATTGGCCAGCACAATGCGCCCTGTTTCCAAAACATAACCAAAATGGGCGATGGACAGAGCCATGCGGGCATTCTGTTCCACTAACAAAATGGTGGTTCCTTCTTGATTGATCGTCTGGATGATCTTAAAAATTTCTCTTACTAAAATGGGGGATAATCCTAAAGAGGGCTCGTCTAACATGAGAAGTTTGGGCCTCGTCATTAATGCCCGCCCAATGGCCAGCATTTGTTGTTCTCCACCACTAAGATAACCTGCTTGCTGAGCAGATCGCTCGCTTAAAATAGGGAAGTAACGATATACGCGATCCAAGTCCTCCTGCACTCCTTTTTTATCTTTTCTGATGTAAGCCCCCATCCAAAGATTTTCCTTAACCGTCAATTCAGGAAAAACCTCCCGTCCTTCAGGAACCATGGCTATTCCTAAATTGACAATATCTTCCGCATCCATACCATCAATTCTCTTTTCCATAAACTCAATCGTGCCTTTATCGGGTTGGTCCTCGAGGAGGCCCATAATTGTTTTCAAGATTGTGGTCTTACCAGCTCCATTTGCCCCTAAAATAACAGAGATAGTACCTTCTTGAATATCTAAAGAAATGCCCCGTAAGGCCTTGATCAATCCATAATAAAGAGTTTCTATGTTCTTAACCCTTAAAATACTGGCCACTTTTATTCCTCTCCTAAATAGGCTTTCAACACTTCCGGATGTTTCTGAATATCTTTAGGCTCCCCTTCCGCAATCACCTGCCCATAATTCAATGCCAGAACCCGATCAGATATACCCATCACCAAATTCATATCATGTTCCACTAAAAGTACCGTAATTCCATAATCATCCCGAATATCGCGGATGGAAAAGATTAAATTTTCCTTTTCTTCTAAATTCATACCCGCTGAGGGTTCATCAAGGAGGAGGACCTCTGGTTCCAGAGCAAGGGCTCTACCTAACTCTACCAATTTCTGCGTTCCATAGGGCAGATTAATCACCAGCTTATCCCGGGCAGCTTCAAGCTCCAGGAAATCTATAATTTCCTCTACTTTCTCCCGATTTTTAATTTCTTCCCGGGCCGCTCGCGAATGAGCATTTAAGAAGGTGCAGCCGGACCATAACCCGTATTTTATCTTCGCATGTCTTCCTAACATAAGGTTGTCCATAGTGGTCATGTGGGAAAAAAGTTCTATGTTCTGAAAAGTGCGGGCAATGCCAATTTGGGCGATCTGGTGGGGCTTCAGATTGGTAATCTCTTGATCTTTGAAGAAGATCTTTCCTTCGTCGGGTTTATAGAGGCCGCTTATACAATTGAAAACGGTGGTCTTCCCTGCTCCGTTGGGCCCGATGATCGAGTAAATTTCGCCTTTTTCCACGGTAAAACTAACTTTGCTTAAAGCCTTCAATCCCCGAAAACTTATTGATATATTCTCTACCCTCAATTGTGCCATATTATTCCCCAATAAATTGCGCCTGCTGGATGGGGGAAGCAAAAATTATCTCCCCTTCCCCCATCCAATCTCCACGGTATTTAAAGTTTCCTGTCTCCGGCCAGCTCTCGGGCAAATTTTTTTCGGCTGTTTATTTAGTAATTCTAACCCAGTCTGTCAGTCTTTTAATTTTGCCATCAGGCTGAACCTGACCGAAAAATACATGTTTGCCGCCTTGTCTTTCCGTAGGCGAGAAAGTAATCGGCGGACCAATACCTTGCCATCCATTAAGACTTTCCATGGCTTTGACCAATGTATCAGGAGTCAAATTTCTACCCGCTCTTTTCAATCCCTCGACTAAGGGTTCGGCAAATAAAATTCCTGCGTAATAAAATGTTCCCCACCTTTCTTTAGGTTCGTATTTCTGATGCCAAGCTCGATATTTGACCATTAAAGGATGATCTGAGTCGGGAACTTCGCCAAAGTTCGAATGGATCATGCCAGCCCACAATCCTTTGGTAATCTGCAACATTAAGGGGGCATCAGAAAGAGTATTGCTTGTACCCCATTGGGGCTTATAACCTATCTTGGCACACTCGCCTAACAATAAAGCACCATGTGTGGGCATAACCCACATAACTACTGCTTCCGCTCCCGATTCTTTCAATTTTAAGGCGTGGGTGCTTAGATCGCGATCAGTAACCTCGGCAGAAATGTTGGCAACTAATTTAATATTCCTTTCTTTCAAATACCTTTCTACGCCCATTAAACCCTGCTTGCCATAATCATCATTTTGATAAAACATAGCAATCTTTTTAAAATTCTTTTGCTCATACAAGAACTTCGTCAAAGCATAGGCTTCATCATCATAAAGAGGATAAACAGCAAAAAGGTATTTTTGGAAAGGCTCGATCCAGTTATAAACACCTGTGGCCGGAGCTACCCACACTACTTTATTTTCCATAAAGTAGTCCCGGTTAGTCATACCACAGGCAACACCTACTCCGCCAACAACGGCAAATACGCCAATTTGTTCTACAAACTCTTTGCCAATAGCCTTAGTCTTTGCCGGCTGGTATGCATCATCTCGTAAAAAATATTTTATTTTGCGGCCATTGATTCCACCCTCATCATTGATTCCTTTAAAGAATAACCCAGTTCCCCGAGCCACCGCTCCCCAGGGAGCTGCGGGACCCGTCTGGGGACCCCATTGACCGATATAAATCTCTGTATCAGTTACCCCCCTTACCGCTTGGGCTGAGCTAGTTCCCATTAGAAACAAGCTCCACCCCACCAATAAAGCCAACCCGAAAATAAAAACTTTTGCTTTCATATCCTCCTTCCTTTCCTTGTGTTTTTTTAGGGAAATCTATTTCCCGTAACCCGATCTTCTTTTTTTGCTTTCCTCTTCACCCCCTTTCCTTCAATTTTAGACTTTCTTTACAAAATGTTTTCCCAATAGTCCACTCGGTCGAATACAGAGCATGAGAATGATGATGGCAAAAGCTACTACTGACTTAAAAGCCATAGACACATAAGCTCCAAACAAATTTTCCACTACACCCAAAATTGCCCCGCCCACGGCAGCTCCCGGTAAACTGGTCATACCTCCTAAAACGGCCGAGGCAAAGGCTTTCATTAACGGGTCCATCATCATCGGCGGATCTAAAACGGTAAGAGCAGCAATGAACATACCAGCTACGGCACCGATAAATGAGCTGAGCGCCCAGGTAAAAGAAAATATGCGCTTGGTGCGAATCCCCATGAGGCGCGCTACTAAACGGTTTTGTTGTGTAGCGCGCATAGCTGTGCCCAGCCTGGTATACTGGAAAAAGAAGAAGAGTATGCCCATTAAAATTAAGCAAATGATTATAGTCCAGAAGTTAATCTTGCTAATTACCAGTCCGCCAAAATTATAAGTCTCAAAACCAGATACCGGAAAGGGGAAGGACCGTTGATCAGGTCCAAACTTCCAGCTGGCTATCCCCATGAGGATCATTTCAAATCCTAAAGTTATGATGATCAAACCGATCACCGTGGGATCTTTCGCTGGCCTTAAGAAGGCGAATTCTAAAAATGCTCCTAAGGCGGCGGCGAATATCAAGGTCAAAGCTAAAGCTAAAGGAAAAGATAAGTGATAGCTTTCCAACAATACAAAAGCAATAAAAGAGCTGATCATAGCCATCTCGCCTTGGGCGAAATTAAGAACTTCAGAAGTTTTATAAATAATAACCATGGCCAGGGCTAATAATGCATAACAAAAACCCACTGCCAGACCGCTGATAATTAATTGTCCCAGCATCCACCCTCCCTCTTAGGGCCGCGAGGCGTGAGAGCGGGAGGCGTAAACTCATTTCTTTTTGCCCTTTTGCGCTCTCGGGCCTTGCGCCTTACGTTTCTTAAAATGGATATGTCTTCCAATATTTTTTGATCCGCAACCAGATGCCGAAAATGCCTAAGGGTTCGAAGATCACAATAAGGATCATTATCAATCCATAGACAATAATGGCCACATTAGAAATACCACCCATGGACATATATTTTTCCGAAAAACTTACTAACCAAGCACCCAGGCCAGGTATATCCTGAATAGCTTGTAATTTGACATCAAGATAAGTCATCAAAGCGGCCCCGGCGATAGAACCCATTATTGATCCTACCCCACCGACCACGACCATGGCTAAAAAAGTGATTGACATAATAATATGAAAGCCCTCGGGGTTAATGAAGCCCAGAATAAAAGCATAAAGACCGCCCGCTATTCCGGTATAAAAAGCAGAAACAGCAAAAGAAAGAGTCTTATAATAGCTAAGGTTAACTCCCATTGTCTGCGCTGCTACGTCACTATCCCTAATGGCGATGAAAGCTCGTCCAACCTTGGTTTGGAAAAGCTTAACGGCGGCGATGGTCAAAAGAATTCCCACGAAGAGAATAAGATAATAATAGTGGAAGTCTTTCAAGGGCGCACCCCAAAGATAAAGCTTGGGCGCTTGCATACCCATCCGCCCTCCAAAAAGTTCCATATGTTTGATGGTCGTAGTGGTCGCCATGCCAAAACCCATGGTGGCAATGGCTAAATAAGGTCCCTCCAATCTCAATGAGGGCAGACCAAGAAGAAAGCCAAATCCGGCGCAAATGAAAGCAGCCATGGGCAACGCCAAAATAAAAGGAATCCCTAATTTAGTAATAAACATAACCGTCGTGAAAGCGCCGATAGCAAAAAATCCCGCATGCCCCAAAGATATCTGACCTGTATAGCCTACCAGTATATTCAAGCCGATAGTCACTATACAGTGAATGATGATCAAGTTGAGCAAGTAAATGGAAATTCCTAATACATGAGTCTTAGCCACAATCCAGGGCAGAAAAATAAGGAAAGCTAAAAAAATTAAAGAACTAATCAAGACGGTTTTGCTTTTAAAAAGCTCGATATCTTCATAATATGATCTTTTAATGTCCACGATAACCTCTTTCCGCGTAAAGAATAAAAGGAGAAGCGAATTGATTCTATCTTTTTTTGAAATAAATTTGCAACATTTTTTTCTGACCGTCTAACAGTTTTAATATTTCTCTCCAGCAGGAAACAGGCGGGAAGGGGAGAGGCGAAATTAAAATCGATGCTTACCTCCCCGCCCATACCGATGAAAGAATATGGGCCTCATTTTAATGAGCCTCTCTCCCTCCCGTCTGAATTAAGCTGGAATTTAAAAACTGATCGACGGTCAGCATTTTTTTGATTTGACTTTTGAATTAGCCCATGCTAATAAAATCGTCAAACAAAAAAGGGGGAGGGTGTATGGGCTACAAAGAAGTTTACGAAGCTAGACCATGGTTGAAATTTTACCCCGCTGGCGTTCCTGACCAAGTGCCCATTCCGGAAAGATCTTTGGCCGAAATTTTTGATGAGGTAACGGCTCGTTATGGGGAAAAAACAGCCCTTATCTTTTATGGACGAAAAATCAGCTTTCGAGAGCTCCGGGATCAGGTTGACCGTATGGCCGCTGCCTTACATGATTTAGGCATAAAAAAAGGAGAGCGCGTAGCCCTTTATCTCCTTAACAGCCCCCAATATGTCATCGCTTATTTTGCCATTTTAAAGAATGGGGCGACTGTAACGCCTATCAGCCCTGTTTATACCAGCGTGGAAGTAAAATATCAACTTGCGGATAGCGAAGCCAAATATATCATCTGCCAAGATATCCTTTATGAGAATGTGGAAAAGACTAATTTCCCCTTGCAAGAAATAATTGTCACTAATATCGGCGAATATCTCCCCCCCTTGAAGAAGCTTTTGGGTAAGAGTCTTTTCGGTCGAATATCGCGGGAAATGGAACTCCCTACTCCAGAAATTAAAGAACAACCAGGACTACACCATTTCCAGAGTTTGCTGAAAAAATACTCTCCCCGAGCCCCAGAAGTGCAAATTAATCCCCGGGAAGATTTGGCTTGTCTCCCTTATACGGGAGGCACGACAGGTTCCCCCAAAGGAGCAATGCTCTCTCATTACAATCTCATTGCCTGTGGTACGCAAACCCAAATTTTCTGGCCCATCTTTGAAGAGGGGAAAGAAACTGTTTTAGCCTTTCTTCCTTTCTATCATATTTACGGCCAGGTAGTGGTCATGCTTAATGGAATAAGCTATGGTTCCACTTTGGTTCTTTTTACCACTCCGGACTTGGAGAAAATTCTGGAGGCGGTAGAAAGCTACAAAGCTTCTATATTTTATGGCGTGCCTACCATGTATGAATATCTAAAAGAATACGATAAAACTGACCGCGTTAACTGGAAGCGCCTAAAAATGATCACCTGCGGGGCAGATACGCTCCATGAATCAACAGTTAAGGACTGGGAAAGAAAGACCGGTACCCGCATCTTAGAGGGCTATGGGCTTACGGAATGTAGCGCCGTTTCCCATACTAATCCTTATGGTCGACCCAAGACAGGTTCTTTCGGCGTTCCCTTACCGAATATTAAGGCGGCGATTATCGACCCCGAAAAAGATGAATTTCTCCCCGTGGGGGAGATTGGTGAACTCATTCTCCACGGCCCAAATGTCATGCAGGGTTATTGGAAAAAACCCGAAGAGACAAAGAACCAATTAATCGAGATTGAGGGAGAGACCTGGCTACGCACTGGGGATTTAGTCAAAATGGACGAGGAGGGATACTTTCATTTCTATGATCGGAAGAAAGATTTAATCAAGTACAAAGGTTACTCCGTCTTCGCTAAGGATATCGAAGAAGTCCTTTATGCCCATCCGCAAATAAAAGCAGCAGGAGTAATTGGTGTTCCTGATCCGAAAGTTGGTCAGCTTATCAAAGCTATGGTTGTTTTGCAGCCCGAGGCCAGAGGGAAAATTTCGGAAGAAGAAATCATTAAATATTGCGCAGAAAGATTGGCCCATTATAAAGTTCCCAAGATCGTGGAATTCCGCGGGGAGCTTCCCAAAACTGACGTCGGCAAAATATCGCGCCGGGAGCTTAGGGAAGAATCTTTGGAGAGCTAAATGAATCAACCTTTTTTAGAAGTCCATCAGCTCAGCAAACATTTTGGAGGTTTGGCCGCCGTAAATAAAGTTAGCTTCCAAATGAGCCGGCACGAAATGGTGGGCCTAATCGGGCCAAATGGCGCAGGCAAGACCACCCTCCTCCGCCTGATTACGGGTATCCTAAAACCAGACGCGGGGACTATTAAATTTAAGGGTAAAAATATTACCGGCTGGCCTACTTGGGAAATTGTCAATCAAGGAATCGCTGGCACTTTTCAAACTACCCGGCCATTCCGCAGGTTGCCCATCATCGCCAATGTAATGGTTCCCTGTCTTTCCCCTCGGGCTATGAAAAGGGGAGAATGGGTTAAAAAAATTGAAGCTAAAGCTCTGGACGCTTTAGAGTTTGCCGGCATTTCTGACTTAGCGCGTGAGCGCGCTTCCTCTCTTTCCCATGGCGATTTGAAGCGTTTGGAAATTGCCCGCGCCATAGCTACTGATCCGGAATTGCTTCTCTTAGATGAACCTTTTGGCGGGCTGAATCCTGCGGAAACAGACCTACTGGCCAAATCTATAAAACGTTTGCACAAAGGAGGAAGGTTTGGTCGTTTGCATAGCGAAGGCCCGGCCATGATTATAATCGAGCATAAACTGCAGGAGCTAATGAAGATTGTTGATCGCGTTATTGTGCTTCATTTCGGAGAAATTATTGCAGATGGTCCGCCCCAAGAAGTGGTCAAAACCCCCCGCGTCGTTGAGGCTTATATTGGGGAGGAGGTAATCTAAGTGCTCTTAGAAGTAAAAAATCTGCGGGTATGCTATGACACAGCTACCATCCTTAATGGAGTAAGTCTGGACGTAAACCAAGGTGAATTGGTAAGCGTGGTCGGCCCCAACGGCGCTGGTAAGACCACCATGCTGCGGGCCATCACTGGGCTGGTGCGCTGGGAAAGAGAAACATTACGTGGGTCAAAATACGGAGATATAACTATCGATGGAACCGTCGAATTTCAAGGGGAGCGCATTGACCACCTTCCGGCGCATGAAATATCTCGCCGCGGCTTAATTCTTTGCCCCGAAAGAAGACGCCCATTTCGAGAAATGAGTGTTTTAGATAATTTAAAAGCTGGAGCTTATCTTTTAAAAGACGATGGGGAATTTAAAAAAAATTTAGAAAAAATTTATACCTTTTTTCCGGTACTCCGGGAGAGAGAAAAACAGATATCCGGAACTCTTTCGGGTGGTGAGCAGCAGATGCTGGCCATTGGCCGGGCTTTAATGTATCGGCCGCAATTACTTTGTATTGATGAGCCTTCTACGGGGCTAGCTCCTTTGATCCGTAAGGAACTTTTCACGCGCATCAAAGAAATTCAAATCTCCGGAATACCGGTTTTTTTAGTTGAGCAGGATGTCAGTTCCGCCTTCCGTCTTTCCTCCAGAAATTATGTTCTCTCCCAAGGAAAGGTGGTGGCCTCGGGGACGAGCGAGCTTCTTTTGCAGGATGAGGCCATAAGGAAGACCTATTTAGGACTTTAATTTTTTCTCCCTTTTCCTTTACTTCAGTTCCGCAAAACAGACTCGGCAATTTTCTCGCCACCCCGCATTTTTAATCTTGCAGCGGGGACACTCTTTTTCCATTCGCTCGCGGATCCAGGTGGTTATTCCTTCAGGCATATAAAGTAGGATAAGCACGACGATTAAAGCGAATAAAAGAATCCTAATCTCGGGTAAGATGCGCAAAAGTTCCATAAGGGGAAAGAGAATAAAAACGCCCACCATGGGACCATAAATTGTAGCTACCCCTCCGAAGATAGCCCAGATGATGGCTTGAAAAGAAAGAGATACCTCCAAAGTGGAGGGGCCGGCTATTTTCATGAAATGCGTATAAATCCCCCCGGCTAGGCCCGCAAAAAGGCCGCTCAAAGAAAAGGCAATTAATTTGTAGCGCGTGGTATTGATCCCCGAAGCTCTCACGGCAATCTCATCTTCGCGAATGGCATGCAAAATAATGCCCGTCTTGGAGGTAGCTATCTTCCACATGATTAATCCCAACCCGATCATCAAACCTACGCAGATATAATAAGTAAGCACCCGGGATCGGGCCAAAGGAGCGATCCCCGAAACGCCCAATTCTCCACCTGTAATTTGGGGAATAGTAAAAACCACTCCCATAAGAATAATAGGAAAAGCCAGCGTAGCTAAGGCTAAATAGGGGCCGCGCAACCGCAGGCAGGGAATCCCCACGGCTAATCCGGCGACCACCGCCATGAGCGCTCCCAAAGGAACCGTGGCCCAGGGTGGCAAGCCTATATGCAAATTTAACAATGCGGAAGTGTAAGCAGCCACTCCAAAAAACAAAGCATGCCCAAAATTAACTTGTCCCGTAAATCCAGAAAGAAGGTCCCAGCTCGCGGCAAAGATGGCAAAGATTGAAGAAAAAATGATTACGCGCAAGAGATAAGGGTCATCCATAATTAAAGGGAGAAGCAACAAAAAAATACAAAAGAAAAAAACAATGATTCGGCCAGGAAGGGTAAAGATTTCTTTCTCCAAGAATTGCCAAATCCGCGGCAGGAAAAAAATTTTCCCCATTTTTATCTCTCCTCTTCGAAAGCGACGCCGAATAATCCCTCAGGACGAATTAATAACACAATGATCATAATGGAAAGGGAAAGAGCTCCTTTGAGAAAAGCACCTAATGGGATTAAAAAGACCACTAAAGTTTCGGAAAACCCTAAAATGAAAGCTCCTAAGAAGCTTCCTTTGATTGAACCTAACCCTCCCAACACTACCACCGCCAACATCATGACCAAAGGATGGAGCCACATATAGGGCTCGACTACGAAAAGGGGAGCTATCAAGGCTCCCGCAATAGCCGCCATAGCCACCGCAATGGCCATGGTGATCATAGCCACCTGATTTACATTCATGCCCATTAGATTAGCCACTTCTCTATCTTGGGCGGTCGCCCGAATAGCTATACCCAATTTAGTCCGGAATAAAATCTCCCAAGTGATCATAAGTACGGCAAAAACAACGATTAAAGTCAGTAGGTGTTGAATACTTACGCGCACGCCGGCGAATTCAAAAAATCCGGGAAACAAACTGGGATTTCCCCGGAAATGACCGCCAAAGATAATCAGCATCAATTCTTGAAAAACCATGGCCACGGCGATGGTGACAATCATGACAGTTATTTCATGTTCTCTGATTGGCTCTATGGTTAATTTATAGGTCACCACGCCAATAATAGGGACCAAAATGACCGTGAGGAGAATGGAGATAAATGGGTTCAAGCCTAAGCGAGTCGAAAAAGTAAAAATAAAATAGGCGGCAAGCATGTAAAAAGCCGTATGCGCTATATTGACGATTCTCGCTACCCCGAAGATTAAGGAAAAACCAATGGCCAGCAGGGCATAGACGCCCCCATTAATCAGACCATTTATCAGAATATTTTCCAACATTGATTTCTAGCTCCTTCGCTCTCCTGCGAGAGATATTTTATTCCAAAATCTGCCCTTCCCCCTTTGAGAGTGGGTCGCCCTGGTAAGAAAGGGCCCTAACAGGCCTGAATGAAAAAGCAGCCGCGGGAGAAGAAGATTTTCAAATCTGCCTAGCGCTTTTCCGCCAAGGGCGGACGGATTGCTAAAGTAAGTATGGTGATTAAGCTTCTAAATCCGGCCACCCTTAGAGAAGATCCCCGACCTCATGATTCGGCATAAAGGCCTGCCTTTGCTCCCTTTACCAAAAATTAGCTATTTAAGAAAAAAGGGGGAGCGCTGTAAAGAAAGATCCAGATTTTACTTTTTCTTATATTTCTCAGCTACCCAGGGTGGGATCATGTATTTAACAGTTCCCTTATACATGACCCCTTCCCACCCATCGGGCCAAACGCATTTTAATTCACCATTTTGCCACTGGGTGCCAATACCTGTGTAATTCTTAGGCCCAAAGGGGACATCATGATCTTTGGTAAAAATTCCTCGACCCGAAGTTCCCACATATTCTGTCGTTTCCATAATGGGAACTAATTTGTCTGCCTCTAAGCTTCCGGCCTTCTCCATTGCTTGAGCCAAAATATAAATAGCATCATAAGTTGCCGCCGTATAAGCGGGGAATTCTCCCGCCTTCTTTACAAAAGCATCATAGAAAGCAATTGTGCGGGGAGTCATTTCTGCTCTGGCCCAAGTATTCATGGTCATTTCATAATTTCCTAATCCGGCCGTGGCCTCCCAGAAGCCCTTTTTCTGAGCTTCCACATTAATGCCCACTGACGCCGCAGGAATCTTTAACTCTCCCCATTTTTTAGCATAGGGAATTCCTACAGGTCCCGAGAAAGAAGTGAAGATGATATTTGCTCCGGAGGCATTTATGGCCGATAATTCCGCCGTGACATCAGTAGCTACTGCTGAAGGCCGCCATTCGCCAGCAATCTCCATACCCATCTTAGGTAAATTCTGTTTAGCGGAGGCCACAATGGGATCTGCCCAAACGGCTTTTTCGGCAATCAGAGCCACTTTCGGTTTAACGCCCAATTCTTGCCCCATAACCTTGGCCACCATAGCCAAAAGAAGGAAATCAACTTTCCCTAAATAAATTGAGTTAAGAGGAGACACACGGAACCAGTATTTATATTTGTTGTAATCTTTGGCCACTCTGGTGCAAAGTTCCGGATGGGCGGCTCCGCAACCCATAAAAATCTTTTTATAATCCATGGCTACGTCCTGCATGGCGAAAACTGCTTCGGTCCGGAATCCACCCACCAGGACATCAACTTTATCCCGGGTAATCGCTCTTTCCACAGCACTGGCCGCATCTGGCACACTTAAAATTTCGTTAGTATCAACTTTCACTAATTTGATTGGCCGTTTTTTATTCCCCACCAAAACTCCGCCCTTAGCATTAATCTCATCCCTGGCTAACTCAGCTCCCCACCAATGGTGCTGCCCCTGCACAAAGGCCATAGGCCCAGCAACACCAATTTTAATCTCTTGGCCGTAGACCAGCGAAAAAGAAATAAATGAAATTAAAAAAACTAAACCTAATCCCCATAATCCCTTCTGCCAACTTTTCATCATCCATGCCCTCCTTCCTTTAGTTTTTTTGCCGTAAATTAACTTTTCCCCTTTATATATTCTTATCTAGGCGAAAATTCTCTTCCAGATAAGTTTCTAAGTAGAATAGATTCACTACATCTTCTCGATTATAATGCAGGAGGAGTTGGAGAGCTTCTTCGTCTTTATAAAACCGATAACGCTCCCAGAGGCGCATAGCTTCTATTCCGTCAATTCCTTTGGTCTCCCGGGCAATGCCTAACTGCTCCTCTACCCTTTTCAGTCCGCCAAATAAATTTCTTTGCCAACAATCATACATTAAATCTCGACAGGCAAAATATTTGGTCAGATCTAATCTAAGGGCTTTTTTTATAACTGGCAAATCAAAGCGGCTGCCATTGTATGTGCGCAAAGAGGAAACACCAGTCAACGCATTCCAAAGATTGGACCAATTTACTTCTTCCCCGATGAGCTGAATAAGCCGATGCGGTGGAATAAAAATGCCAATTACGGTAATTTCCCCTGCGAATGAGGTCTCAATATCTAAGTAGGCTTTCATCCAGAGCTAATCCTTTTATTTGCTTTAGCTAAAAATTTTTTCTATAATTTGTTTTGATTCTATTATTTTTCCTAACCATGAAAAGCAACTTTTCGGCTCATTTTCTTCTGCAGGAACTCGAAAATCTCGCCTCCCAATTAGGAATTGAGGTGCGCTATGAAAACTTAAGGGATGAGGAGCTCTCTTTCCACAGCGGCGCCTGTAAGCTCTTTAGCCGTTCTTTAATTATCATTGACGCCCGCTGCCTCGCATCAGCCAGATCCCGGCTTTTAGCTCGCGAATTAAGCAAATATGATTTGGAAAATTTTTATATCGTACCTCGAGTTCGGGAATACATCGCTCTTCATTCATCTGGTTTGGAAAAAAATCTTCCCCAGATATAGAGGTAAATTCCTAAACCAAAGAACAACAGCCAGATTAATTGCCAGGTTAGAGAAATATCTTTGTTTTTTATTATCATAAGCAGCACACTGCCGCATAAGATAATAACTCCCGAAAAGACTCTTGGGCGGTTAATATTTGCCCGATTTTTGGACATTTTAGGAATGATTATATCTGGCTCTTTAAAATTTAAACTGATTTTTACCAAAATTTGAAAATATGTCAATAGAAATAAAAACTGACCAGTAATGCCTTACTAAAGGGTGGATTTCTTATAACTCCCCCTTTTTCCCCCTCTTAGTTTAAGAGGGGGAGAGGGGGAGTTACAAAATTTCGAGACGGACAATAGATTAGATTTGT
>Ga0315298_1007078_pt1 | contig 14950 bp, 15 predicted proteins | sample WHS_1_MG_FD_203077 | JGI IMG/M metagenome (GOLD analysis project Ga0315298, IMG submission 203077) | Extremophilic microbial mat communities from Washburn Hot Springs, YNP, Wyoming, USA - WHS_1_MG | ecosystem: Environmental > Aquatic > Thermal springs > Hot (42-90C) | place: USA: Wyoming... | reverse complement strand
GCGGCCGCGGAACCGATTATTACCCCGGCCCTAACTATCCCCTGTCCACCCAGACCGGCCAACCTTATCTCATATCTCGGCATTCGTCAACCTGCCCTCCTTCTCCAGCCTCCCTATTATTGAGTTGACCTGCTCCCTCATCAGCTCCGTATACTCGGGCTTCTCCGCATCCACGAATTCCCCGACGACTATCCTCTCTGGGGTGAACTCGGCCTTGGAGGGATCCAGCTCCTTGGAGATCACGCTGTTCTTCTTAAACCACATCATCATGTCTATTGGCTTGGGCATCTTCTGCCTCCTCCCGTATTGTTCGGGGCATATCCCGACCACCTCTACGAAAGTGAAACCCTTCTTCGCCAACGACTTCTTGATCGACTCCTTTATCCTCCTTATATGAAAGGCCGTCCACCTGGCCACGTAAACGGCCCCGACTGCGGCTGCCAATTGCACTAAATTGATCGGATTTTCTATATTCCCGTATGGGGTTGTGGTGAGATGGGCCCCGAGTGGGGTCGTCGGCCCAGCTTGTCCCCCAGTCATCCCATAGTTGAAGTTGTTGATGCATATCACCTTCACGCCCACGTTCCTCCTAGCCGCGTGGAGGAAATGGTTGCCGCCTATGGAGAAGAGATCGCCGTCCCCGCTGATCACGACGACGTTCAAATCGGGCCTGGCCACCTTGATCCCTACAGCGACTGGTATGGCCCTACCATGGGTTGCGTGGAATGCGTCCACGTTCATGTATCCCGATGCCCTGCCAGCGCACCCTATGCCAGAGACCACGACCATTTTACTGGTATCGAGCCCGAGCTCATCGATGGCCCTCAAAAACTCGTTCAGCACTATGCCGTCGCTACAGCCACTGCACCATATCCTGGACGCCATGCCGGGCCTGACGAACTTCTCAAGCGGATGCACGAGCTGGCTCATCTCGCCTCACCTCCCCTTATGGCTGAGAGGATCTCCCTAGGCGTATGGATCTCCCCCCCGAGTTTCGGGAGGAACGCCACCTTCGAACACTTGTTGCATCTCTCCACCTCCCTAACGATCTGCCCTTCGTTCATCTCGCATACGAGGAACTTCTTGATGCCTTCGGACAACCTCGAGACCTCATCGCTCGGAAAAGGCCAAACCGTGACTAGCTTGAGGAGCCCCGCCTTTATCCCCATCCCCCTCGCCATCTTCACCGCCGTAGCTGCCGACCTCGAGACGATGCCATACGCGATAACGCATATATCCGCATCGTCTAGGTACAGCCTCTCCACCTTTATTATGTCCTTGGCATTCCTCCTTATCTTATCGTTCAATCTCCTGACCAATTTCGCATGGACCTCCGGATCCACAGTCCTCGGGAGCCCCCTCTCGTTATGGGTCAAGCCGGTCGCGTAGAACCTGAACCCTTCTCCGAAATGGGCCATCGGGGGGATCAGGTCTTCATCCGGCCGAAAAGGGGCGTAATCTTTCGGATCACCCCTCGCCCGCTTCCTCTCGATCAATTTTATCTCATGGGGCTCCGGGATCACCAACTTCTCTCGCAAATGGCCCACATTCTCGTCCGCGAGGACGAACGCTGGGCAACGGAAACGCTCGGAACAATTGAAGGCCTCTATGGTTAGATCGAACATCTCCTGAACGCTGGAAGGGGCGAACGCTATGACCTCATAATCCCCATGGGATCCCCACTTGGTCTGCATCACGTCCTGTTGCCCGCCCTTCGTCGGCTGGCCGGTGCTCGGCCCACCCCTCATTACGTTGGCTATCACCAAGGGGGCCTCGGTCATGACGGCCAAGCCTATGTTCTCCTGCATCAGGCTGAATCCCGGCCCGGAGGTCGCCGTCATAGCCTTCATGCCCGAGTAGGAAGCCCCTATCACCGAAGCTATCGATGCGATCTCATCCTCCATCTGGATATAGACGCCCCCCACCTCGGGCATCCTCCTAGCCATATGCTCGGCTATCTCGGTGGCTGGCGTTATGGGATAGCCCGCGAAGTACTTGCAGCCAGCGGCCAAGGCCCCCTCAGCGCAGGCTATATCCCCTAGCGTGAAGTAGCTGCCCGTGAGTACGTCGCGCCTCAATCCTCAGCCCTCCTTCTTCTTGACTATATAGATGGCCAGATCGGGGCAAAGTTGCTCGCATAACCCGCAGGCCGTGCAGGCATCTGGGTTCTTCACATATGGTGGGTGCGCGCCCCTCGCGTTTATATTGGGGGAATAGTCGAGCACGTGCATCGGACAGAACTCTATGCAAAAGCCACACCCCTTGCACCTCTCCTCTATCACCTTGACCTCGGCCTTTCCGCCGCCTTTCTTGACCGATACCGATACCTCGGACAACCCTCGGCCTCCTCTTGAAACGGTTGGCTTATACCATTCAATATTGTCGTATAAATCTTGTTTGGCCCCCCTCAGTTCCAAGGCGAGGCCCATGGTATTACAAATCCTAATCAATCTTAATTATGTTTGGACATTATTTTTTCATGGAATATGGCTATATGGGGCATCCGAGGAGGCCAAGCCCCGATGAAAGCCATACCGATGTGGGCCGAAGGGAACCCGCGCCCAAGGCGGGCGGGAGATAACGGGCCTCAGCCGCGGGCGGTTCCGCTCCGATCCTCGTAAGCTTTAAAGACCCCCTAGATCAGGAGATAAGGATCGGTGCGCTCGCTTTGGTCGAATCCGATATCGAGCTTTCGATGGAAATCTTGGACGAGAATGGCAAGAAGACCGAACTTGGAGCGATCTTGGGAAGGGCCGAAAAGGGGCTATCCCTCAAGCTGCCCAAGGCCTTCTTCAAAAGGATGGGTCTTGAGAAGGGCAAACTGGACATCAAGCCATGGTTCATAAAAGAGCCGAGTGAGTTGGGGTGCAGCGCGATCGCCCTCTTCTTCAGCCGCGCTGGAGAGGGTGGGCTGAAGACAGGCTATGCCTTGGCGAAGATAAGGGAAATTGGCGAAATCCAGATGCTATCCCGCGAAGGGATCGAGAAGGTCATGAAGGAGAACTCAAAATCCCTCGTCGAACTCCCAGGTAGCGAAGTGGACCTGGAGGAGGGGGCAGAACCCCTAGAAGTGATCATGGAGTCGCTCGAGTTCGAGTGAGGGAATTGGCTTGGATCCCTCTGGCCTGAGGGGCGCGCTATAGCCAGCCTAGCCACCGCCATTCCCGGATTCCTGAACCCTCCGAATAAAATTAAAGGGGCCTAGGCCATGGAATTGGCGGTCCAATATGGCTGTATTCTGCGGCGAGATATCGGTCAGGAGCAAGGGGGAGGCGGATATAGTGGACATCACGGGCGAGGTGGAGAGGGTCGTCGGGGAGTCCGGCATAAGGGACGGGATAGCGACGGTATCGGTCATCGGGGCCACCGGGGCGGTCACGACCATGGAGTATGAGCCCGGGCTTTTGAGGGACTTCCCGGCGATGTTGGAGAGGATCGCCCCGAAGGGCCTCGAGTACGAGCATGAGAAGCGTTGGCATGACCGAAACGGCCACTCCCACGTGAGGGCCTCGCTCTTGGGCCCTAGCATAACCTTGCCCATCAAGGGCGGCGCGCTCCTGTTGGGCACTTGGCAGCAGATCGTCTTCATCGAATTGGACATCAGGGCTAGGGAGAGGGCCTTGGCCGTTCACGTGATAGGCGAGTGAGCGGGCTTACCCGGCCATCCATCAAAGCTTTATATAGCCAAAACTCGGCCTAGGGCCCAGTGGCCCCCCGCTATGCCAAAGATAAGGGATGCGGAGGAGATAAGGAAGGAGATCTCCGCTAGGTACGATGAGGATCCCAAGCGCTGGCAGGTATTCCTCAGGAGGGATCCAAAGGGATTTTATGGCTTCGTAGTGATAAAGGGCGAGGACCTGTGGCTGACGAAGGAGGAAGTGATCTCGCCGTATAAGGCCGTCGGGCTCGGCGTCAAGGACAGAATAGAGGCCTCCGGCTCCCTGCCCGATATATCCCCATTTCCGTTCGGCTTCAGGCCCTTGAGCCAAGATCGGATGGAGAGGATAATCGAATCCATGGATAAGGGCGAGCCGATCGACGACCTCATGGCGAAGATAATGAAGAGCGAACCCAAGCCGATCCACGCGATAAAGACCCCCATAGTGCTCCAAGGCCCGGTGGTCCACTTGCCCAAGGGCAGCGAATTCCTCTCGGAGAGGCAGAGGCGCTTGGACGCCAAGCTCAGGGAAGGCTTGGAGAAGCTCCTCTACAGGAAGTATGGGCAGACGCTACTGCCCTATATATGAATGGGCGGCGAAGGGGAAATGTTCTCCAAAATACTGGTGCCGATCGACGGCTCACCCCACGCCGATAGGGCGATCAGATATGCCGCCGACCTGTCGAGGAGATATGGATCGAAGCTTATTTTGTTGCACATAGTCCCGATCAGGGTCTACGCCTTCGCCGAGGTCGGCGTAGTGCCCAGCGAGGATGTGGGGGAGGGCGAGGAGATCCTGAAGAGGGGCGTGGAGCTGGTCAGGTCGCTAGGCCTCGAGGCCGATACGAGGCTCGGGAGGGGGATACCCGCGGAGGAGATATTGAAGGTGGCCGAGGAGGAGAAAGTGGACCTGATAGCCATTGGGAGCAGGGGGCTGAGCGGCGTCAAGGCGTTCCTATTGGGCAGCGTTTCCGATAAGGTAAGCCACCACGCCAAGTGCCCGGTCCTGATAGTTAGGTGAGGGGCGGCCCCTGAAGGGGTCCATTTGGGAGATCTGGCCAACCCGCCCAGCGTCAGGGTCGCCCAACTCTGAGGAAGTGCGCGGTGCTTCCTCCGCGAAAGGCGGGGGGAGGGGTTCCGCGGCATCAGGCTCAAATGGGGTGGCAAACTCTATACGGCTACTTATGGTGGCATATCCTCCGCCAATCCGATCGAGGAGAAACCCTTCTTCCATTTCCACCTGGGCAGTAGGGCCCTGAGGGTTGACGCATAGGATTATCACCAAAAGTCTTATCTATTTGGAAACCATAGAACACAATTCCCTATTGAGTGATCTGAAATGGGCAGAAAGCTCCTCACGGTTTTATTGCTAGCCCTCTTGATCGGGACGTTCCTACGGATCGAACCCGCCTCGGCCGCAACGGCATGGGTGGGAGAATCGAGCGGAACGACCAACGACCTGCAAGCCGTGAGGGCCCTCTCATCGGATGTGGCAATAGCCGTGGGCGTCAACGGCCTAATCAAGAAGACTACAAACAAGGGCTATACTTGGCTGACCAAACCCTCCGGCACTACGAATAGGCTGGAGGGGATCTCGATCTCCGGGAGCGTCGGCTGGGCCGTTGGGGCGCAGGGCACGATATTGAAGACGAGCAACGCCGGCGAATCTTGGTCGTCGCAGACCAGCGGAACGACCGAGTTCCTCTACGCGGTCGATAAGGTGACCGATTCGGTCGCTTACATCGTTGGCTCGAGCGATACGTTCCTGAGGACCACAAACGGCGGCATAACTTGGGAGAAGCCATTGACATTCGGCATAGCGGGGATGTTCGCGAGCCCCGACTTCACGGGCGTCGACTTCGTGGGCACGAGCGTTGGGTGGGCCGTCGGCCTCAAGTATACGGTCTTCGGAACCACTTATGACGCCATCTTCAAAACCACCGATGGCGGCAACACTTGGACGAAGCAGAGCACACCGCTTGCAACGAAGGTGAACTTCAGGGCGATTGACATGTACAGCTCGGTCTTGGGGTGGGTCGTCGGGGATTCGGGCACCATCCTGAAGACAACGGACGGAGGATCGACCTGGGTCCAGCAGGGCGCCGGCGTTACAACGGCCAAACTTTACTCGGTTCATGCGTTTAACGAAAATGAGGTTTGGGCCGTGGGGACCGGCGGCGTTATATTGCATACGACGAACGGCGGGGCGAACTGGTCGATCGTTTCGAGCGGAACGACCAATCACCTCTTCGGCGTTAGCTTCGCCTCCAGCAGCGCCGGCTGGGCGGTCGGCGCATCCGGCACGATCCTCCACTACTCAGACTTCGACTTCGTCATCGATGCCCTTCCCCCATCTAGGACGATCGCCGCCGGATCCTCGACAACTTATTTGATAGGGGCCGTTCTGATAGGCGGCGTCGCTCAATCGGTAAGCCTCAGCGTATCCGGCCTTCCCGCCGGGGCATCGCACTCGTTCTCATATGGGGCTGGGAACCCCTCCTTCCTTTCCCTCCTGACGGTCACAACTTCCCCCACGACGCCCACGGGATCCTATACTTTGACAATATGGGGATCGGGTGGGGGGCTCACTCGCTCCTTCGCCGTTACATTGGTGATTACGGCGGGCCCAGACTTCGGGATAGCAGCGGCCGCCTCACTCATCGATATCAATGCCGGATCCTCCGGGAACCTGACGCTGACGATCACCTCGGCCGCCGGATTCAGCGCACCCGTGACGCTGAGCGTATCCGGGGAGCCGCCCGGGGTATCCCACAGCTTCTCGCCGCCCTCCGTTACGCCCCCATCGGGGGGATCCGCCACCTCCAACATGACGATCAATGTCGCCGCCTCGGTGGCACCCGGTACCTATCCCCTTACGATCACCGGCACCAGCGGTGCCCTATCCCACTCGGTCGCGGTCGATCTGGTGGTCAGCGCCCCGCCGCCCGCCTTCGATTTCGAGATCGTGGCGACATCGCCATCCAGCGTTAGCATACTCTTGGGCCAGACCGCCAATTTCGACCTCTCGATCAACCTACTCTCGGGATCCTCGCAGCCCGTGGCTTTGAGCGCCTCGGGGGTTCCCCCAGGCGCGACGGCCTCGTTCACCGCGCCCTCGGGGAGCCCGCCCTTCGCCACGACCTTCAGCGTCGCGACGACGGCCTCCTCCACCCCGGGAACCTATGGGATCGTAATCACCGGGACGGGAGGGGGGATATCGAGGACCCTCTCGCTCACTCTGATCTTGGCGACGAGCACCAGCACCGCCACCACCACGACTGGCCCAGCGCCGGACTTCGCCCTCGCGGCATCGCCCGGCACGATCTCGGTGGCGAAGGGGACCTCGGCCACCTCGACCATAACGATCGCCAGCTTGGGCGGGTTCAGCGCCCCCGTGGCCCTATCGCATTCATGGGTCGGGGCGGCTCCCCTCGGGGTCACGGTGAACCTGCCGAGCCCCGTCACGCCGCCCTCCGGGGGATCCGGGACCTCGACCCTACAGGTGGCCACCTCCAGCGCTTCGCCGACCGGGACGTTCACCCTGAGGGTGACGGGCACCAGCGGCTCATTGAGCCATCAGATCGACTTGGCGATAACCATAACCGCGGCCGGGCCCCCCACGCCGGGCTGCTTGATAGCCACGGCGACCTTCGGCTCGGAGTTGACGCCCGAAGTGGCCTTCCTGAGGGCCTTCAGGGATCGCGACGTCCTCTCGACCTTCGCGGGCAGGGAGTTCATGGCCGTCTTCAATGCTTGGTATTACTCCTTCAGCCCGGCCGTGGCGGCCCTCCTCTACGGCAACGAGGCCCTGAGGCAGGGGGTCAAGCTGATACTCTATCCATTGATCGGGATACTGATGGTTTCCCGCGAGGTCTATTCGGCGACCAGCTGGAGCCCAGAGCTTGGGGTGGCCTTGGCCGGGTTGTTGGCCAGCGCGATGATAGGGGCCGTTTACGCGTCGCCCCTGGCCATACTCGCTTCGAGGCGCAGGTGGCCCCATAGATCCCTCGCCAAGTTGACAGCCGCATCATTGGCGGCCGGGGCCTTAACCCTCATGGCCGGGGAGGCCTCGGCATCGGGCTTCTTGATCGCCACCGGGTCATCGACTATGGTCCTTTCGGGGATCTGCGCGGGCTTCCTCCTAGCCCACTGGGCTCTCTCGACCCTGCGCAAAGGGTTTCAATCGCCAATTCCTCGCAGCTGACGCCTAGGGTCGGTCGAGGGTCGATCGTTCCGATGGCCCTTGGGGGACCGGAGCGCAAGGGCTAGTCGGGGCCTTGGATATATTTCGACATAGCCTCGGCCACGTCGAGGAGCCCAAGCTCCCTGAGCTTTTCGGGCTTCGGGATCCCCGTTTCGGGATCCCAGCCCCTTATGGCGTAAAATTCGTCCTTCGCCCTTTCGAACTCCCCCCTCGGGATGACCTTGCCGCTCGGATCTGGGTTTGAGAACCAATATTCATAAAGCGCATCGGAGCCGCGCCTCCTCCCCTCCCTGACCAGCTGGGCCCTTTCTAGGTTGTAGATCCTCTCGCCCACCCGGAGCAAATCCTCCAAGCCGAACTCCAAGCCCGTTGCCGCCGATAAGAGCCCATTGAGCACCGCGGGGTCGCCCATATGGCCCTCGGTGGAGGGGCTCGAGAATATCGGGGCGGTCCAATCGCAAAGCACGAGCGCGCTGAAGGCCCTGGAATAGTGCTGGCATATGGCGGCGGCGCGGGCCTTCCCCCTGTAGCTCGAATGATCCGCCACTTCGGTTGAGCCGAAGACCCTCTCGCAGATGGCATCCCTTTCATGCTCCCTCACCCCGAACGGCTCCGGCCAGAGGAGCCTGGTGACCAACAAATGCCTTATCGCATGCGTATCTATCATCGGATCCCTGCTATCCAAGGCCCAAAGGAGGGCCACTATCGGATAGCTCCGCACGTCATCGTGCTGATTTTGGCCATAGGCGAACCAGAGGGCCTCGTAGAGCTCCTCGGCACCCCTCCCAAATAGCTCGGCAGCCCTCGCGCTACCCTCGGATAGGATCTCCCCGGGCCCATCCTTGAAGGCTATCTTCCTTAGGAGCTTTTCAGCGAACTCCCTGCTGCCGATCTTCCCGAGGGGGAGGCCGATCGCATCATCGCTCATCAAGCCCCGATCCCTCATCCTCGCCAACCAGGGGATCATGCTCACCAACTCGAAGCAATCCACGCCGAGGTCGTTCGCCATAAGGGTCGCATGGAAGAAGGCCCTATCCCCCTCCTCGGATCCATCGCCGTGGTAATCGTACGCATAATCCCTGTAAAACCACCCATCGCATTTCTCGGAGCCGCTCCCGACCCCGGGCACCGAGCAGAAGCCATCGCAGGCGGCGGGGCATGAGTGGCAGGAGAAGTAGCGCCTCCTATATTTGGAGAAGAAGGGCAACAGGCGCTTGTCGGGCAATGCCCTCGTCCAGCCCAGCCCTCCAGCCCCTCCCCCCATGGGGTGGGGAACCATTATGGACTTCGCGTATTCGCAAACCCTTAGGAACCCATCGGGGTCGGCCACCCTCACATCGCCGGTCCCCCTCACGGCTATGGCCTTGAGGTTCTTCGATCCCATGACGCCGCCGAAGCCGCTGTGGCCGGATGCCTTACCCGTTTGCGTTTGGATCGTTGCGATCCGGCTCAAGTTCTCGCCGGCGGGTCCTATGCAAAGCGTTTCGGCCCCTTGGCCCAGCTGATGGGCTATCTCGCGCTGTGTCGCAAAAGTCCCCTTCCCCCAGAGGCCGCCCGCCCTCCGGATCTCCACCTCCTCATCCAGCACGGATATATAAACGGGCTCTTCGGCCCTCCCCTCGACCACCAAGCCATCGTAGCCCGCGTATTTGAGCTCGGGCCCCCAATCCCCGCCCACGGAGGATCTCGTTGAATGCTCGACCGGGTGGAGGCTCGGGGATTTCGACCCGACTATTATCTTGGAGGAGCATGGGGCCAACGTTCCGGTGAGCGGCCCCGCCATGAAGATCAGCCTATTCTCGGGATCGAAGGGCCGCACCTCGGGGAGGACTTCGTTCCATAGGATCCTCGCGACGATCCCAATGCCGCCGATGTAATCCCTGGAATATTTCGCCGTATCCTCGGTCCAAATCCTTTCAGAGCCCAAGTCGACCCTTAGGATCTTTCCGACCCATCCGAAGGGGGCGCTCAAGCCCCCATCACCTTTATGGCGCCTTGAGGGCACCATTTAGCGCAAAGAGCTTCGCCCCCGCATAGATCGCACTTCGTGCATATGCCCCTCTCATCATCGTAGAAGATGGCGCCATGGGGGCAGGCGCTCATACAAGCTTTACAACCGGTGCATTTGGAGGGGTTTATCCTGACGACCCCGCCCGCCTCCATCGACATCGCGCCTTCGATGCCACAAGCCTCATAGCAAGGTGGCGATGGGCAATTCCTACAGATGAGGATGGATACATCGCCGCTGAAAACGTCCTTGCGAACCGCCAAAAGCCCCCTCTTCGGATTGAATGCCCCCCTATGTGAGATCGAACAGATCAACTCGCAAATGCTGCACCCTATACAGAGATCGGGCTCAATGAGTATCGCGAAGCCCTTGGGCAAGAGGATCGCCTCCTCGACGGCACGGCCCATTTCGAACCCGTGCTGGAAAGCCCAGCTCGGAGGATGGACCCGCGCTGCAAGGGACCACGGACCCCCGCTCCCTTTTTTGGGCCATACTCGGTTTAAAGGATTGACGTTCAAATACCTCCTGAGGCCCTAGCGCCCGTTAAGGCTTAAATCTCTGAGGGGCTCCCTCTTGATCGGACATGAAAAGGGCCATCCTCGCCTCGGTGCTGCTGCTATTGTTGCTATTGCCCCCGATAGCGCCAAGGATGGCCCTAGCCCAAGATGGGCTTAGGGCATGGTCCACCCCGATGGAGCTAACGGTCGAGGGGGATCAATACGATCCGAAGGCGGCCGTGGGCATCAACGGGACGCTTTCGATGGCTTGGTGGGGCTTGGCCCTTAGGCAAGGCATCTTCTACTTGGAGAGGGCGCCGGACGGTGCTTGGCGGCCTAGGGAGGCCGTGGCCCAAGGCGGTGGCCAATACGCGCCCGATCTGGCATTGGGGCCGGATGGATCCGTTCACTTGGCTTGGTTCGGCGACGCGGGCAGCGGGGTGACCCAGATCCGTTACGCTTGGCGGCCCCTAGGAGGTGCTTGGAGGGGGCCGGAGCCCGTCACCAAGGGCTCATACAACCAGCGATACCCAAGGTTGGCCCTCGGCCCCGATGGCTCCATCCACGCGGTATGGATGGGGACATCGGCTGCGAGCCCCCTGAAGGAGCAGATCTTCTATTCCAAATGGAGGCCGGGCGGGCCCGTCGAGGAGCCCTTGCCCCTCACGGCCGAGGAGTTTGAGCAGGGCAAAGCGGATGTGGCCGTCGCCCCGGACGGCTCGATCCATGTGGTTTGGAGCGGCCGATCCGCCCCAAGCCCCGTGGACGAGCAGATCAGGTATAGGCGCATGGCCACGGATGGTAAGTGGTCCGAGGCCTTGGACTTGACCGCAGGGGCGGGGTCGAAGAGGGACCCCCAAGTGTTCGCCGACTCCGAGGGGCGCATCCATATAGTCTGGAGCGGTGGCGGGATCTGGTATGCCAGCGGCAAGGGGGGAGCATTCGGGGCGGCGGAACAGGTCACGGACGAGCTCGGCGCCAGCCTGCCGACCCTAGCCGTCTCCGGCTCTGGGGTCGTCCACGTAGCTTGGATGGCCCCGGGCTCGTTGAAGGGAAGGACCAAGGATCCGCGGAGGGGATGGGGGCCAGTTGAGGCGATCTCGCAGGGCGAGGGCCCCCAATGGTCCCCATGCTTGGCCATAAGCCCATGGGGGACCCCCCATCTGGTGTGGCACGGCGCCTCCAAGGGCTCGAAGGATTACAGGATCAGGTATTCCTTCTCCATTAGCGGGGACTTTGGGCTTCAGGTGGACCCCAGCTCCTTGAGGATCGAGCCGGGCGGGGAGGGCGAGCTCAAGGTCAGGGCATTGGCCTCGGGGGGCTTCTCGGCACCGATCCACTTGAAGGTCCAAGGGGGCCCGGCGGGCCTCTCCCCGAGGCATGAGGGTATCGTGAGGCCAAACGCCACGGCCGCGATCAAGTTATCCGCCCCGGAGGGGATCAAGCAATGGAGTGGGAACCTGACCATAGTGGGGTTCTCCGAAGGGCTCACTAGAACGGCCTATGTAGGGCTGGAGGTCGGGCCGAGGGGGGGATGGCAGCTCCCGCTGGCGATGCCCTCCTCCCCTTGGGCGTGGGCCGCGCTGCTGGCCTCTCTGGCGGCGATCCTGCTCGTATACAGGGTGGTGCGGAGGAGAAGGCGGAGGGCTAGGCTATACTACCGAAGGATCTGACCCGGCTTCGCGAGGCTTGGCCATCCGATCGGCTCCGGGTCAAGCTTATTTATTCCCGCTGGGGAGAATACTAGGAGGGGATCGCATTGTCTCGCGGCCTTTACCGGCCCCCCGCGCGGGCCCCTTGGCCTCGGGTTTCCCCGCCTACCTCGAGCTATTATTGGATACGCCAAAACCCGCCCCAGCCCATCCTCTATCAACCGCCGCCCCAAATACTCTGGCACTTCCCGAGCCCAGAAGTTTATTACCAACCGCCCCCGCGCTTGGTCGAGATCCCGAGGCCTCCGGAACGGCTCTTCTACCAGCCCCCGCCGGTCGAGCAAATCCGTCCCCTGCCGCCAATGAGGGCCTACGTCTACGATCGCCCCGCCTATAGGGTATACTAGACCAAATACTTGCGAATCGGCCGTTCGATGGATGGGCCCTCCAGGGGATGGAATTGGGCGGATCGGCGAGGGGGAAGGGGAGGGAAAGGGTGGAGAGGCTCATAGCGATCCTAGAAAAGGAGTATCCCAACGCGAAGATAGCTCTGAACTACAGCAACCCGCTGGAGCTATTGGTCGCGACGATGCTCTCGGCCCAATGCACCGACGAGAGGGTGAACAAGGTCACGAAGGATCTATTCAAGAGGTATAGGACCGCGGAGGACTACGCCAACGCGGACCTCTCGGAGCTGGAGGAGGCCATAAGGCCGACGGGGTTCTATAGGGCGAAGGCGAGGAACCTGAAAAGGGCCGCAACGATCCTAGTGGAGAGGTTCGGTTCCGAAGTCCCGAGGGAGATGGACGCCCTGCTCGAGCTGCCCGGCGTGGCGAGGAAGACCGCGAACATAGTCCTCGCCAATGCGTATGGCATCATAGAGGGGATCGCCGTCGATACGCACGTCAGGAGGCTATCGAGGAGGTTGGGGTTGACGGATGAGGAGGACCAGGATGCGATAGAGAGGGACCTGATGGAGGCGGTGCCGAGGGAGTACTGGAATAGGATAACCTATCTACTGATGGAGCATGGGAGGAGGGTATGTAAGGCGAGGAGGCCGGCGTGCGGCGCTTGCGCGCTGAGCAAGATCTGCCCATCGGCCTTCAAGGCAGATCGAGGGCGATAGGATGGACTTGGAAGAATATAGGAGCAGGAGGGACTTCCGTAAGACCCCCGAGCCCAGCGGGGACATGGGCCCGAGGGTCGGCCCGGGCCGGATCTACGTCATCCAAAAGCATTACGCATCGCACCTCCATTACGATCTAAGGCTGGAGAAGGACGGCGTCCTGAAGAGCTGGGCCCTGCCGAAGGGGCCGCCGGATAGGCCGGATGTCAAGAGGCTGGCGGTCCAGACGGAGGACCATCCGATCGCATACGCGGATTTCGAGGGGATCATACCGGAGGGGATGTACGGCGCCGGGAAGGTGGAGATATGGGACAGGGGAACCTACGAGCCGATCGAGGAGGGCGAGGGCAAATGGGTATTCCGGATAATGGGCGAGAGGTTGAGAGGTGATTACTGCCTGATCAGGTTGAGGCCGAAGGCGGGCGATAAGAATTGGTTGTTCTTCAAGAAGAAGGAGGGCTGAGGGCGGGCGGCCGGGGATGGATGGGCCCATCGGGTCGGATCCCCGGCTAGAGCTGGAGAGGCTGGCTCGGGCCATACGCCGATGCAAGAGGTGCCCTCTGCACAGGACTAGGAATAGGGCGGTTCCGGGCGAGGGCCCCCATGACGCTGGGATATTCTTCATCGGGGAGGGGCCGGGGAGGACCGAGGATCTAAAGGGCAGGCCCTTCGTCGGCAGGGCGGGCGGATTGCTCGACGAATTGCTCTCGGGCATAGGGCTCGAGAGGGCTCGGGTATTCATGGGCAATGTGGTCAAATGCCGGCCCGTCGATGCCCGAGGCGGGGATAGGAGGCCCACCGAGGAGGAGATCGAGGCCTGCTCGCCATACCTGGATAGGCAACTGGAGCTGGTGAAGCCCGAGATAATATGCCCCTTGGGGGATACGGCCACCAGGTACGCCCTTAAGAAGTATGGGCTCGCCGCCTCGAGCATCGGCGAGCTGCACGGCCGAGCGTTGCGGATCGGCGGTGCGCTCTTGTTGCCCATGTACCACCCATCGGCCGCCTTATATAGGGCGCGGCTGAAGGCCTCGATGCGCGAGGACTTCGAAAAGCTCAAGGCCCTCATCTCTGAGTTGGGGATCACCTAAGGCCAGAAGCGATGCCCGATCCGCGACATCGTTATATTCTCCCCATGGGACATCAATCCCGGTCGGATTTGGAATACGGGCGCTTGAACGAGAGATTGATGGCCGAGTTGGAGTCGATAGTGGGATCCGAGAACGCCTCCACTAGGGTCGAGGATCTCCTCTGCGGATCCTATGAGGCGACCCCGCTCATCGACTACAGGCCCGATGTGATAATCGCCCCAAAGACCGCGGAGCAGGTTTCGAAGGTCCTCCTCTTGGCCAATCGCCACCGCATACCCGTTACGCCCAGGGGTGCCGGCACCAGCTTGGCCGGCAACTCCCTGCCCGTGGCGGGTGGGATATGCCTCGATATGAGCTCCATGAAGTCCGTCTTGGAGTTCGATGGGGCGAACCAGACGATCGCCGTGGAGCCGGGCATCGTATGCGATACCTTGAACGACTACTTGGCGGATCGCGGGTTCTTCTTCCCCCCGGATCCCGCCAGCAGCCCAGCCGCCACCATAGGCGGCATGGTCGCCAACAACAGCGGTGGGAACAGGGCCCTGAAGTACGGCGTTACAAGGGATCACGTGCTATGGCTGGAGGCGGTCCTTCCGACTGGGGAAATCGTCAAGACCGGATCGAGGACCTTGAAATCCGTTTCGGGTTATGACCTCACAAGGCTCCTCATCGGCTCGGAGGGGACCTTGGCCGTGATCACCAAGGTCGGGCTCA
>Ga0315298_1007077_pt1 | contig 14950 bp, 8 predicted proteins | sample WHS_1_MG_FD_203077 | JGI IMG/M metagenome (GOLD analysis project Ga0315298, IMG submission 203077) | Extremophilic microbial mat communities from Washburn Hot Springs, YNP, Wyoming, USA - WHS_1_MG | ecosystem: Environmental > Aquatic > Thermal springs > Hot (42-90C) | place: USA: Wyoming... | reverse complement strand
GCCTCGTGCAGGCCTACCGCAACGGGCGACTGGGAGAGCGGTACATCCTGGGCGGGGAAAACACCGACACGGTTACGGTGTTCCGGTACCTGCGAGAGATTACAGATTTCAACAGAGCGATCTGGCCACTGGCCTGGGAGACGCTGGAGATGCTCTCGGAACTGTCGGCGCTCCTCTCGCAGCCGCTGGTGGAGAAGAGCGTGGCTACGTTCTATCACTACGCCTTCTGGGCATCCAGCGAAAAAGCCGAGCGCGAACTGGGCTACAAGCACCGCGCGCTGGGCGAGACCCTCGCCGACGCCGCGGCTTGGTACGAAGCGACGTTCCTGAAGCCGCAGCCGTGGGCGTCCTCCTATCTCGCCGGCGAGTAGTCCGGTGGGGGCCGGGCGACAGGCGTCGCAGGTTCTCCTCCGAGGGGTAAGGAGGCTCCACGTCACGGCCTCCTCATCCTATCCTCGGATCGTGGCATTGCAGCGGGAGCCTTCAGCCTTTAGTGGTCCTCTCGCTAAATAGTTAGGATATCCTGTGAACGACCAATCCCCAAGCCTCCCAGCACAACCTGCTCCTGGGGCCACTTCTTCCACACATAGGGATGCCCATGAGCGTTCCAGTAGTCCACGGCGCAAAACAGACTCTCCGGAAGTTCGTCCAGAGTCTCAAAGCGGCGCCCCACAAGCGCCAAGGACTTCCACTGCTTCCAGAACGGTGCAATCAAGTTCAGCCAACAGGCATACTTGGGCAAGAACAGCACCTGCACCTCTGCCACGCAGCCAACCAGACTTCACCTGACGACCTTGTTGAATCTCTTGACCCACATCGGCCCCATCACTTCACTCTTATACCCGGCACGCATGCTGGCGGCGGATGCGTTCAGAGAAGGATCATCCAGCATAGCGACATCTTCGCCCGTTGCACCAGACGCACTGCTGCCTTGCGGGATGTAGCCAGACGCCGAACCTCGGCTTCCTCTTCGGGGATCAACGTTCGCAACTGTATCCGTTTCGGCGCAACTTCCTTCAAACATTTTGGAGAATTATACCACAAATCTCTTAGCGAGAGACCACCGAGCAAATCAGTCATGCACAGAGGTTGCTCCTTATCCGAATCTCGGATTTCCACCGCCATGTACACGGCCGGCATCTTACCCACATTCCGCTTGCACAACCGTTCACCCTCTTGTATAATAGCCATGGCGTGCGGGCCTTCCTGCTCTCACGGATGGCTACCCGCGTGGGCGGACGATGGAATCGCCGCAGCGTATTACGCATCTGTGGTGCACTGCAAAAAGGTCGTTTCACCGCCGAGACGCAGGGGGAACTCTCCGGTGAGTTCTTGCAGTGGAGTTACGTTTTCTTTGGTTGCATAAGCATACGGACATCGGTAGGAGGAAACGACTATGCTCCGCTGGATTACCCATAACCGCCTCTACGACCTGGCCCGCCAAGGCCGCCGCCTGACCCCCTGGTGGGCGCTGCTGCCCCTTGCCTGGTTCATACTGTTGTTCACCCAGATTATCACCCTGCCGCTGGTGCTGCTCATGTCTGGGCGCGAGGGTCTGGTGAGTGGTCAGCCCGTCGCGCTGTCCGGGCTTATGCAAGGGTTGCTGCTGGCCGTGGCCTTCGGCGCCGTCGTCTTGCTGGTCTGGCTGTGGGTGCGGCTTTATGAGAAGCGTGGTTTGGCCACACTCGGCCTGGAGCGGGGAGGAGTGCTGCGCCGTTACGGTCGCGGCCTGCTCATCGGCCTCCTGACCTTCGCCGGCGCGGTGGGGCTGATGGCGCTCTTCGGTTTCGTGGCGCCCGAGGCGAGCGACCCGAGCCGAGTTGGACTGGCGGCCTTGGGCGGGGTGCTGCTGGTGATCCCCGGCTGGCTGGTGCAGGGCGCTGGGGAAGAGGTGCTGACGCGCGGCTGGATCATGCCGACCATGGCCGCCCGCTACCGGCCATGGCTGGGGATACTGGTCTCCTCGCTGTTTTTCACTCTGGCCCATGGCCTCAACCCCAACCTGACCGCCCTGGCGCTGGTCAACCTCTTCCTGTATGGTTTGTTCGCAGCCGTCTATGCCCTGCGCGAGGGGTCGCTGTGGGGGGTGTGCGCCTTCCATAGCGCCTGGAACTGGGCCCAGGGGAACCTGTTCGGCCTGGCCGTGAGCGGCAACCAGGCCGCCGGGGGCACGCTCCTTGACCTGATGGAAACCGGCCCCGACCGGTTCACCGGCGGCGCGTTCGGCCCCGAAGGCGGCCTTGCCGTAACGCTAATGCTGCTGGCCGGAATCGCCATCATGTTGGCATGGGACAGGCTTCCCTTCTCCAGGCATTGAGCGCCGGCCGACATCTACTTCGTTGTCTGGATGTTCCTCCGCTACACCGGTGAAAGACAAGACGAGGGAATTCCCATGGGTACCCAGCAACTGATCCTAGCCCACCGGCTTCGCATTGCCTTTCGGAACGCGCTCCTAACCCTGTTTATCTTTGCACTGTTACTGTTCGCGTGGATCGTCGCCGGCGCAACCGCCGCTGCCCCGACCGCGCTTCAGATCGTCAACGTGCAGGCCAGCGCCTCAACCGTCGGCCTCTACGAGCGGTTTGAATTGACCTTCCACATCAGCGGCAGCGTGGCGACCAACCCGTACTTCCCCTACGACCCCGCGCCGCCGCCCGGCGTGCCCGCCGGCGTGGGCATTACCGTGGAAGCGCTGTTCAGCCCCGACAACTGGACCACGGTCATCGCCCAGCCGGCCTTTCTCTATCAGCCCTACGAGCGCCGGTGCATCTATGACCACACGGTCGTAACCCCCTGCCCGCCCAACGGCGAGGAATGGCTCTATCCGGCAGGCGAGCCGGTCTGGATGGCGCGTTTTGCGCCACAGCAAACCGGCACCTGGCGCTATCGCGTGCGCGCCACCGATGCTTCGGGCACGGTCCAGAGCGCCGAGGGAACGTTCACCGTCGTGCCGTCCACTCTGCCGCACAACCACGGTTTTATCCGCGTCAGCCAAACCGCCCCAGGCTATTTTGAGTATTCAGACGGCGCGCCGTTCATCGGCGTAGGGCACGGCGAGGGAGTATCCGGCTGGCGTTTTACCTACGACGCCGATGAAACGTTAGCGCGGCTGGAGGCCGGCCGCGTGAACTTCGTACGCATGTGGATGATCGGCAGCAGCGTGTTCATGGCTCCCTGGTCGCCCTGGCACTCCCATCACCTGCCTGGCGAGGGTGGCTACTTCAACCCAACCAGCCTGACCTATACCCAGGCCTACACCGGCAGCCTGGTCTCGCTGCGCCTGTGGGACTACGCCGACCCGTCCATAGAAGGGCGGCGCAACCCATGCATGTTCCAGGGCTTCACCAACAACGTCGCCGTCAAACCCAACACCGCCTATCACCTGAGCGTGCGCCTGAAGACGGTCGGGGTAACCGGCCCGCGCAATGCCGCCTATCCCTACGGCTTCACCGTGCGCACCGGCGGCTGGCTGGGCGAGGAGTGCGCCGACCCGGCAGCCACCAGCAGCGACACCCGCCGGCTGCTGGGCCACGTCAATGGCACCACCGCCGGCTGGGTAACGGTTACCGCCACCTTCACCACCGGCCCAAACGAATACTTCCTGGACAACTTTTACCTGATCCTGGAGAACACCACCGGCGGCGATGCCTATGTGGACGAGGTGTCGCTGCGCGAACTGCACAACGGCGCGCCGGCGGGCCCAGAAGTGCTGCGCAAGAACCGTTTCGCCTACCATCTGTACTTTGACCAACAACCCTCCTGGCAATGGGATTACCTCTTCCAGCGCGCCGAGCAAGGTGAGGTAACCATCCGTCCCGTCGTGCTGGAGAAGAACGACTGGATTGCCAATCACCTGGACGCCAGCGGCAACCCGGTGGGCGGCTACTACGACCTGGACAACAACCGTTTCTACGCCGCGCCAGGCACCGCCGTGCGCCGACTACACGAGTACTTCTGGCGCTACCTCATCGCGCGCTGGGGGTATTCGCGCGCCGTGCATTCATGGGAACTGCTGAACGAGGGCGACCCCTACAACGGCAACCACTACGCCATGGCCGACGCCTTCGGTCGCTTCATGCGCCAGAACGACCCGCATCGGCATCCGGTTACCACCTCCAACTGGCACAGTTTCCCGCAGGCCGAGTTCTGGGCCAACCCGCTGTACGGCGGCGTGGACTATGCCGACATCCACGAGTACGCCTGCTGTGGCAACCGCTACGCCGGCTGGGCACAGAACATCGGCGCGCCGCTAGCCTTTGAGGACCGCCCGGCCTATGTCGTGGGCGGCCGCGGCCACTCGGTGCGCATCCCCGGCGCAACGCAGTTCAACAACGCCGGCAGCACGCCGCGCCACCTCATCATCCGTGGGCATGGCGAATGGGTGCTCCGCTACCAGATGAAGACCGAGAACTTCACCGGCACGTGCGAGTTCGGCATACCCAATTCGCTGGCCGGCCCTCGCCTGCTATGGATCCTGGACGATGCCCAGAGCAGCGTCGTCCCGCCGCCAGCCGAAGAGGGCAAATCCTGGCTATGCACTGCGCCAGCCGGCACCTACGACTGGCGCGCCTTTGACAGTCGCTATACCCACGATGGGCAACTTGCGCCCGCCAGCGAGCGGATCATCCTGAACGATGATAACGCGCACACCCTGTACATCGCCTTCCAGAACGGCTTTGGCGTGGGCGGTCAGGCGTGGATAGACAACGTGGAACTCATCGCGCCGGATGGTCGCCGCGCCTATCTGAACGGCGACTTTGACCTCACCTCGGTCGTCTCGGACTCGGCGCACCTGGACGCGGCGCTCAGCCTGCAGATCGGCGGACGCGCCCTCACCGGCCCGCGCAGGCCGGTTACCCGCGGCGAGGTGGCCATCGGCGACGACGCCGACTATCGCGGCGACGACCAGCATGACCAGCGCAACGACACCCGGGGCGTCTGGCTACACAACTTCCTCTGGGCGCAGGTCAACCCCGGCGGCCTGTACGAACTGTACTGGGACCCGACGAACATTCGCCGTTACAACCTGTATTTCCACTTCAAGGCGTTCCGCGACTTCATGGACGGCATCCCGCTCAACAATGGCCGTTACCAGGACGCGCGGGCGGCATCCTCCGACCCCAACATAATCGTGCTGGGCCAGGCCGACCGCGTCGTCGGCCGCGGCTACTTGTGGGTCCGCCATCGCCAGTACACGTGGCGCAATGCGGTGGATGGCATACCCACGCCGCCGCTCACAGGGACGGTTACCATCCCCGATCTCGCGAACGGCGTCTATCGCGCCATCTGGTGGGACACATGGCAGGGGACGCCCGTGCTGACGCAGACCGTCGCAGTCTCAGATGGCAACCTGACCCTTCCCGTTCCCTCCGCGCTAAACCAGGATGCAGCGCTCCGATTTGAGCCTGAAGATGCCCCATCCCCCCGCGTTTCGCTGCCACTTGCGGCGGGTTGGAACCTCATCTCGTTGCCCCTTGCGCCTACATCTACCGCGCCCGGCGCCGTCTTTGCGTCCATCGCCGACAAGTACACGCTCGTCTACGCCTACGACGCGACCAACCCGTCCAACCCCTGGCGCACGTATTCGCCCACCGCGCCGTCCTACTCCAACACGCTGACCGCTGTAACCGCGAAGATGGGCCTGTGGATCCACTTGGCGCAGGCGGCGACTCTCGTTGTCTCCGGCACCGTCGTGGAATCATCCTACATTCCGCTCCACGCGGGTTGGAACCTGGTTGGCTACCCATTGGAGCAGACACTGCCCATCACAATCGCCCTGGCGAGCATCGCAGACAAGTACGATCGGGTCTACGCCTATGATGCTTTTGACGTCGCGGATCCGTGGAAACTGTACGACCCTGCCGTTCCCCCTGTGGCGAACGATCTGATGGCGCTCCAACCCGGCCAGGGGTACTGGATTCGTGCTAGCGAAGATTGTGTGTGGATTTTGCCTCCTGGCGCACCGACCCCCACGGCTACGCCAACCAACACGCCGACGCCCACGCCCACTGCGACGCCGACGAGGACACCTACTGCGACCGCCACCCGCACGGCGACGCCAACCGCCACGCCGACGAGGACGCCTGCTGCCACAGCCACCCCCTCTGCGACGCCCACGCCCACAACGACGCCGACTGGCGCGTCAACGCCTCCTTCTCAAGAATGGCACCAGCACGCTCACGACGCCCAGCACACCGGCTACACAAACCAGGTCGTGCCCCACCCCTGGCGCTGGCGCTGGGCCTGGAACGGGCCGAACACCAGCGGCGGCATCGGTAAGGTAACAACTGGCGGCTCGCTCCCCCGCAATGTCCAGCCGGTTACCGGCGGGGGGCGGGTCTACGTTGCGGCAGGCACCGACGGCGTCTTTGCCCTGAGCGAGGCTACCGGTCAGCAACTCTGGCAGCGGGGCGACATCGGCGCCATCAATTCCACCGTCGCCTACGACCCCGATACTCAGGCGGTCTTCGCCGTATCGGCCAACGGGAGGCTCTACAAACTGCGCGCCGCCGATGGCGCCGTGCTGGGCCAGTTTGCCTCCGGCCAGACGAGCACCCTGCCTCTGCCGCCGGCCGTCATCAGCGACCGGGTGCTCTTCTCTATGGGCAACTCCGTCTACGCTGTCAACAAGCAGACGATGGGGCAGATCTGGGCCTACAACGCCGGGGCCACCGTCGCCGTCCCGCCCGCCTATTCCCCCTCGCGCAATCTGGCCATCGTCGCCACCGAGCCGGACCTCTACGTCCACGCCATTCGCAACGCCGACGGCGCCCGGCAGTGGCGCGTGCGGCCGGTGCACTCCAGCCGTAACTTCAGCGACCCCACCGAGTACCGCATGGGCTGGCCGGTGATTGCCGAAAACGCCGGCTACGTCCTGGTCAAGGTGCGGCTCGACTGGCAGGTCCTCTGGCGCGACTGGCCGCAGACCAACCCCGAAATGCGTCAGTTTCTCACCAACAACCCCGGCGAGCAGGCGCTCTTCGTGCTGGACCTGGACGATGGGAGCATCCCCTACATCGCCAACGTGGGCCACGGCGGCTACGGCGACAGCGACTATCTGCCGATGGGGCCGCAGCCGGTGGTGAAGCGGCTCCCCAACGGCAAAGAGGTCGTTTACATCATCATCCGAGCCAAACACGCTTATGACTCGCGCTGGGATTCCCACTTTGGCGAGATGGTGCTGGACAGCACGACCGTGAGCGGGCTGAGCGGCGGCGACGTGCGCTTCATCGCCTTTGACTGGCCGCCGGGCAGCGAGAATCCCTTCCTGCTCACCGACGAGCAGCCGAACGTTTCAATGGCCGGAGATTACCTGTTTGGCGGGCACTGGGAAGCCGGCTTTGCGCTCCAGATTCTGGACCGCTCCGACGCGCGCGGCAGTTTCACGAACAAGATCCCCAGCCAGCGCCTTTCCACGGTCGCCACTTCGCAGGATGACACCGGCGCCTGCGCCTTCAGTGCCTCCCACTACTGCGCCAGCGGTCTGACCAACACTCGGGGATATGACTTTGGTTTCTACATCTACTACAACCAGGGCGCGGTCTACGACCGGTACTGGAGCGAATACGCTACCTGGGTGGTGAGTAACAACAACATCTACTTCCGCAGTTGCGACGGCGCGATCGTCGCCCTCACCAGCGGCAACCCGCAATACGCCATGGGCAATATACAACTCCCAACACGCAGTACGCAATACGCAGCAGCCTCCCAAGCGGCATATCCGTCCACCGCTTCATCGCTGGCGACGGTTATCCCGCACACCCAGGCGCGAATATGGGCCGAGCGCACAGCAACTGTTACCGGCACGCTGCGCTACGTCTTCAACAACGGCAAGCAGGTGCTGCTGGGCTTCTCCAACCCCCATCGGGGCAGTTTCAAGGCCATTATCCGCCAGGCTGACTGGACCCGCTTCAGCGAACCGCCGGAACAGTTATACCGCGTCGGCCAGCGGGTGGCGGTAATCGGACAGATCACCTGGTATCAGGGCGACCCAGCCATCTACGTTACCGCGCCGGAGCAGATTCAAGTGTTGAGTTCGGAGCGGAGCGGCGGCCCGAGTGCTCGCTGAATCCCGCAAAAGCAGAGGTAGCATCCTCTGGCTGGCGACGCTGCTGAGCCTGCTAGCGACGGCGACCGTCGGTCGGTCGCTGGTCTTCGTCCATCTCCGGACCGACGAGGCGGTCATTTACCTGCCGCCGGTGATGCGGAGCGCCTGCGCAAAGCGTTGGCAAAGCACGTCAACGGCGAGGCCGCCAGCATCCGATTCTAACGCCTGTGCGAGGGTGCTATGCGCGGGTGGAAGTGACGGGGCGGGAGAAGCTGGTGGATCGGGAGATGAGGTGTACATTGTGTGAGCGTGTCGTGAGCACCCGTTGTGAGTGAACCCCTGGGGAGGTCGGATTCTGGGGGGTGCTCGTGGGCGTCTCGGGTAAGCGAGAAAGTAGGAGAAAACGGGGGTAATTGGAGCGGGCCGAAAGACCGCGAATGTCCGAAAGGGCCTTGATGCACTCGCGGACGAAGTGGCCACAACGGATGATGTGTCAGCCGTCGAAAGACACCGAACGCCCTTTCGGGCATTGATACTCTTTGCGGATAGATTGCTCCATCGCCGGTGGCTTGCGCGGCGAATTCCGGCTGTGATGGGCGAAAACAGCGGGCCGGCTAGGTCGAGGATGGTGGCATAGGGGGCATGGGCGCGGGTCCGTGTGTCGGGCGGAAGTCCATCGGCGATTCGCCGATTGGGGATTCCATACACCGCCCATCTGTGAATAGGCCGACGGCGCTAGTCAAACATCTTTGCCAAAGCCCGTGGATCAAGCGACTCCAGGTCAGCCACAATCACATCCGCCGCGCGCAGGGCCGACTCCGTGCTGGTTGTCAGTACGGCGATGCACCGCATGCCCGGCCGCTTGGCGCCCTCCACGCGTGCAGGCGAGTCTTCTATGACAACGCACCGGTCTGCTGCCATACGTAGCGCTTCCGCGGCCGCGAGAAACACCGCCGGATTCGGTTTGCTGGGCAAGTCGGCGCCCGAGACAATGGCAGCGAAATGCGCAGCGATGCCCAGTTCGTTGACCAACATCTGGATGTTCTCCATCGGCCCAGACGATGCAATCGCTTGAGCCACGCCCTGCCGCGTCAACTGCTCCAGCCAGAAGCGCACTCCGGGAAGTGGCCGTACTCGCCCCCTGGCGGATTCGCGGAACAGCGCTTCCTTGCATTCGGCGATTTGCAGAAGAGTAGCGGGGTCCGTGTCGCTTGCGAGCAGCCGCTTCAAGATCCCGGCGTTGCTCATGCCGAACACCTCGCGGAAGGTCTCCCAGGTCAATGAGATACCGAGTTCCGCAAGCGCCTGGGACCACGCGAGATAGTGCAACTCGCGCGTGTCAACCAGAACGCCGTCCATGTCCCAGATCACGGCGAACCCTGCGCGTCCAGATTGCCGCATGTTACACACCGGTCAAGGGTTCACGGCGTTGCGGGCGGACGAGGAGCGTTACGATTTCCCCTGCTCTCACCGAAAACCCATCCACTTCATTGTCCGGATTCACTCCAATCGCGGCGACGGGTTCTTCTGACATTTTGGCCCGCCAAACCGCAGCGACGGGAAAACCGAAACGGATGCCTGCGCGAACATTGTTTTCGCCCGATGAGGGCGCTGTTATCCTCTACGTAAGAACGGAGGCCGAGGAATTAGCACCGGCGTGCGTGCTTTGTAGGCCTCATAGTCCTCTTGGCCTCCCCATCGCTCATCGGCCTGCTTTTCCAGCGGGGGCACGCCACTGATGCGGGTGATCAGTAGGGCGACAAACACCGGAGAGATCAGGGTGAGCCATTGCCAGCCCCGCAGGACGGGTACGGCGATGATGGCCACGCCGATCCAGAGCATGATCTCGCCAAAGTAGTTGGGGTGGCGAGACCAGGCCCAAAGGCCGGTGCGGATGAATTTGCCCTTGTTCTTGGGATCTGCGCGGAAGCGGCTCTTTTGGATGTCGGCTGTAACCTCGGTGGCAAACCCAAGAGCCCAGATGAGGGAGCCGATCGCCGCGAATGCGTCCAGTTCCTTGCGGGTGGTCGTCGTGATGGCCGCAAGGGCAGCCGCCAGCGTGAAGGTTACCCACAAGCCCTGGACAGTCCAGGCGTTGAGGAAGCGGATGAAGGAAGGCTTGATCTGGTCAAAACGGCTGTCCTTGCCTGCCTTGCGGATGCGGCGGAACAGGAAACTGCCCAGGCGGATGGCCCAGATGACCACCAGGGCCAACAGCAGGATGGATCGGCCATCCACTACCGGGCTGAGCAATACCGCGATTACGGCTACAGAGATGTAGGTGAGGCTGCCGGTGAGGTCAAAGAATGACTCGGTCTGCAGCAGGTAGGCCGGGATGAACGCCAACCACTGGATGGCGAAGGCCAGCGCGACCGAGAGGGCGAAGATCGGGATGCCAACGACCGAGGCTCCCCCCTGGCTGCCGGCCCAAGCGATTGCCGCGCCGAGCAGGATGACGGCGGGAAGGGCGATCCATACGTTACGATCGGTCTTCGTCATGATGTTTTTCCTCCCGGCGGATGGGGGCAGTTTGTCAAGACGACTTCAACACGCGAACGGGCGCGGCAGGATGTTGTCGTGCTCGCTGCTGCTCATTGTATCCCACTCCGTTTCTTGGGCAAACGCAGATTTGTGACCGGGGGGCGTGTTCGGTGGCACCTTGTCAGCCCGATGAGCGGCGGCATGAAACGCACGGAGTGTAGGGGAGATTCCAAGTCTGGGGTCAACGTGCGGCGTTGTCGGTCTTGCCGGCGATGCGCAGGGCGCTGGTGGGGCAGACAGAGGCGCACAGGCCACACGACCGGCACAGGGCGCGGTCGCGCGTCATCTGCTTGCCTGGCAGGCGCAAGGCGCCGTATGCGCAAACCAGGGTGCACCGCTGACACTCTGTGCATGTGTCGGGGTCGTACCGAAATTCCAGGGGGCGCGAATCCTCTGCATCGCGGAGCGACGGCAAGGCGCTGCGGCTGATCTCGGCGACCGACGCAATGCCATGGGCATCCAGCCATGCGTTCAGTCGCTTGAGCGTCTTGCCGATCCAATCCAGGCCGGTGAGTAAGGGAGCCGTGTGCGCCTGGACGGCGGTGGCTCCCGCCATCATCATCTCCACGACGTCCTCGGCCCTGCCGATGCCGCCCACGCCCAGAATCGGCACGTCCCAGCGAAGGGCGATCTCGGCGACCACCCTGACGGCGACGGGCTTGATGGCCGTCCCCGAGAGCCAGGCAAAGCCCCAGCGACCGTCCAAGCGGGGACGCCGGTTTTCAATGTCTATGGCCAGGGCGGGGCCAATGGAGTCAATGGCGGTGATGCCGTCAGCGCCCGAGCGGAGGCAATCCTCCACGATCTCCATGAGGTTCGGCCAGTTGGCGCTGACCTTGGCGAAGACGGGCACATCCGTTGCGGCTTTGGCGGCCCGGATGGCAGGGGCCATGTCCGCGCCGTTGTAGGACACGACTTCCAGCATGTGCGCGCCGGCTTCGGCCAGCGGAGCGGCGAGGACCCCCACATCGGCGGCCGTATGGCCCACGCTGGCGATGATGACGCCACCGGCCCTGCGCAGCGTCGGAATCTCCTCGCGAATCCACTGTTCGGCAGGCAGGTCCGACCATTTCTCGGTGTTCAGCAGGCTTCCTGGCGGGTCGGCGCGGGCGATATGGGGCGTAGGGTTCACCGCGGGGTGCAGCGTGATGGTTTTGGTAACGGCACCACTGGCCCCTGCTCTCCACGCTTTCAGAATTGCCTCTGCATTGAAGGTCAGAGGCCCGGAGGAGATGATCAGGGGGGTGCGGAACGTTACGCCCGCAACGCGCACTTGCAGGTCAGCCATGGGTTTTCTCCCACAGTCGTTGCGCCGCTTGCTGGCACCGCGCGCGGATGGTGGCTTCGTCCCCGCGCAGCACGCGACCGTCGCGCTTGAGCCACTCGCCGGCCACCATGACATCCGACACGTGCCGGCCGTTTCGCCACAGGAGCAGTTGGTCAAGCAGGTTGTGGGGGGCCGGAGGGGTAGGGAGGTCGGCGCGGATGGCAATCAGGTCCGCGGCCCATCCGGGTTCCAGGCGGCCGATGTTCTCCAGCCCGAGGGCCCGCGCGCCGCTCTCCGTCGCCATTTTCCAGACCACCGAGGCGGGCATCACGGTGGGGTCCTGCAGCCGCGCCTTGTGCATCAGGAAGGCGCCCCGCATGACCTCAAATAAGTCGTTGACATAACCATCTGTGCCCAGACCAACCGTGATGCCTTGCGCGAGCATCTCTGGCGCGGGCGCGAAGCCCCCGCCGACCTCGCAGTTGCTCAAGGGCATGTGGGACACGGCCACCCCTGCCTGCGCCAGCAGTTGAATTTCGCGCGGCGAAATCTGCACACATTGAGAGGCCAGGACCGCCGGCCCCAGCAATCCCCATTCGTCATAGACCTCCACCGTCCGCTTGCCGTAGGTTCGCAGGCAGAACTCCGGTTCGTATGTGCCTTCGGACAGGTGCATGTGGGTTTTGACGCCCAACGCGCGCGCGAGGTCAAAGGCCTGGCGGATGAAATCGGGCGAACAGGTGAATGTGGTGTGGAAGCACATCATTCCCTGTACGAGAGAATCCTTGCCCTGCTGTCGCCGGATGAAACGCTCGTTCTCCCGCAGGCCCTCCTGCCCGTTGGCGGCGCTTTTCCTTTCGGTGGCTTCAAAGGAAAGGATGCCCCGCAGTCCCCATCGCTCCACGACTTCTGCTTCCACGTCCAGCGCGCCGGGTATGGCGTTGGGCGACTCCAGACAGTCGTAGAATGCGGTGATGCCGTTGCTGGTCATCTCAAAGCAAGCCCATTCGGTCGCGGCCGCGATGAGGTCGTGGGTCAGGGAGTCTTCCACCAACGGCCACCAGAATTCCTCCAGGAAGGGCCAGAACCCCGCGGGGGCGCGCTGGAGGGGGATGCCATGCGCCAGGACGCCGTACATGTGATGATGGGTGTTGACGAAGCCAGGGGCCAGGGCGCAGTCCCGCTTGTCCACGACCTCGGCGTCGGGATACCGACGGAGCAGGTCGGCGTTTGCGCCCGTGTCCAGAATCTTCGCCCCCGAGACGGCCACTCCCGCTTGGGGGAGCGGCTCTTCGTCCGCGCCGGTTATCAGGAACTGGCCCAGTATCAGTTCTGTTCGCGCCACGGTGCACCCTCGCTCATTCGCACTGGTGAATCTCACCCTCCCGCGATGGCCGGGAAGAGGTGGATCTCGTCGCCATCTTGCAGGGGGCGATCCATATCGTTGTCGCCCGCAACGGCTCCGTTCCAGAAACACCGCGTGTAGGGCGAGATCTCGCCGGTCTGCAGGAACAGGATCTCGCCCACGGCGGGGTGTATTCGGCTTACCACGTCGCGGAACAGCCCGCGGAGCGTCGTCCCTGGCGGGATGGCGATCGTCTCCTCGCTACGCTGCGCCGCGTCGCGCAGCACGTTGTAGTAGCGTATGCGCACGCGTATCCCTGTACTCATCTACGCGATACCCAGGCGGTCGGCGACATCCTCCAGGCCCAACTCACGCAACTTGGCGCGGGTGGGGATGCCCGTCTTCACGTCCCAGCCCCGCAATTGGTAGTATTCGTCCAGCAGCGGTTCCACGTCAAACGTCTGCCCCTTGGCGTGGCCCGATGGGTTGGGCTCTTCCTTGAAGCGGGGCGGCAGGCGGTCGTCTTTGCGGCTGATGCCGTGCAGGACGCCGTAGCAGCGCTGGAGGTTGTAGATGCGCTCGCCGATGGTCTTCAGCCGTTCCACCGTCATGTCCATGCTGGTGGCGGTGCGGATGGCGTCGGCCATCTCCTGCCAGTAGATTTCCGCGAGAACGAATGTCCCGCCGGACTTGCAGTTCCCAGATGAGTCTATGACCGCGCCGAAGTTCTCGCCGTCAATGACGAGCATGGGCTTGTACCGCGTCGCCAGCGGGTCCACGATTTCGGGCATATACTGTGTGCCGTAGCGACGGACGCCTTCCGAAGGGTAGCCCGTCTCGTCAAGGACGGGGAAGCCCTTGAGGTGATCCGCGCCTCGCGTGGAGGTAACGTGGGCCAGTCCCATGCTGCGCTGGGCGCGACCGTCCTGCGCGGCGATTTCCTGTCCCTTGACTTCCATCGCATACTGTTCGGCGCCGCGCCCGATGAGGGCCGCCATGCGCCGCGTGCCTTCGGCCAGCAGGCCGCCGAACCCTTCCCTCTTGGCGACTTGTTCTAGCAGGGCCAGGGCCGTGTTGTAGTCTCCCCATTCCAGTGGAATGCCGCCGGTGTCTGCGCCGGTGAGGATGCCCTTTTCCCAGAGTTCCATGGCGAAGGCGATGGTGCGCCCCGCGGAGATCGTGTCCAGGCCCAACTCGTCGCACATGACGTTGGCGCGCACGATGGACGCCAGGTTGTTGTTCCAGATGCCGGCTCCCAGGGAGCCGAGGGTCTCGTATTCCAGGCTGTTTGTGGCAGCGCCCGCGAACTCGCCGTCTTGGACTCGGTACACTTTGTCGCAGTGGATGGGGCAATTGAAGCAGCCCACGTCGTTGACGAAGTAGCGGTCGTGCAGGGTTTCGGCGCTGATGTCGTCGGCGAAGGGGAAACTCCCCATCTGGAAGTTCTTGGTGGGGAAGCGCCCCATGCGGTTCATCAGGGTAACCAGGCCGGCCGTGCCGTAGCGGGACACGGGTTTGTAGAACTCGTTTTGCAGGAGTTTCTTGTGCGCCTGGACTGCGATGTCGTAGAACTCCTGGGGATGGGCGATGGCGACCTTCCCGAATCCGCGCACGACGATGGACTTGAGGCGTTTGCTGCCCATGACCGCGCCGACGCCACAGCGCGCCGCCGAGCGATTGGGCGTCATCTGGATGCTCGCGTAGCGCACCAGGTTCTCGCCGGCAGGGCCGATGGTTGCGAATTTGAAGT
>Ga0315298_1007075_pt1 | contig 14952 bp, 13 predicted proteins | sample WHS_1_MG_FD_203077 | JGI IMG/M metagenome (GOLD analysis project Ga0315298, IMG submission 203077) | Extremophilic microbial mat communities from Washburn Hot Springs, YNP, Wyoming, USA - WHS_1_MG | ecosystem: Environmental > Aquatic > Thermal springs > Hot (42-90C) | place: USA: Wyoming... | reverse complement strand
CTTCCTCGAAAACCGTGTTGACATCAAAGCCTTTCTCCACCATCCGGTTGACGATGAGATCGATCGTCCCTTCCGAAGGCATCATGCCGTGACGTCGCTGAAGTTCATCTTTCCGCAAACAGATGGAGTCCCGAAGATGGGCCTTCTCCAAAGCCTGAAGTCTCTCGAATCGGCTGAGCATCTCGGGATCAAGGGGATTTCGGAGAAGCCGTTCCAACTCCCGATCCGGATTTTCCACCACATCCCGCGTCACCACAAACCTGCGGATGGCCGTGGAAGGGAGCCTCTTCTCATACTGAAGGAGGACCTTCTCCACGGCACTGACCAACCCTCTCGCGCCCGTCTTCTCTTCGTAGGCCCTCACCGCAAGTTCGTACAGGGCCTCGTCCTCGAACTGGACGTCGATCCCATAGGCTTTGAAGTCCTTCTTCTTTCCAAGAATGATAGGGTTGTTGGGGTTCTTGAGAATGGCGTAGAGATCCTCGACCTCGAGCTTGTCGAGGACCGTGATGACAGGAAGCCTGCCGATGAATTCCGATTCGAACCCGTATGCGATCAGGTCCTCGGCTTTCACCAGTTTCAAATATTCGGCCCGTTCGTCTTTGGACCGGATCTCGGCGCCAAAGCCGATCCCCTCCCGGTTGAGACGCTTCTTGACGATGTCCTCCAGGCCGACGAAGGCTCCGCTCATGATGAAAAGGATGTTCTTCGTGTTGATCGTCCGTTTTTCCCGCTTGCCCGTCTTTCGGTACTGTTCGATGGCCTCAAGCTGGGAGATGGGATCGTGGGGCACCTTGAGATCGACCTCTGTCTCTTCCATGGGCTTGAGCAAGGCCCGTTGGACTCCGGTTCGCGACACATCGGGGCCGATCAGGTTGGTCGAAGAAGCGATCTTGTCCACCTCGTCCACGTAGATGATCCCGTACTGGGCGAGCTCGATATCTCCACCGGCCTCGTAAACCAGGTCCCGAACGAGGTCCTCCACGTCACCTCCCACATAGCCCGTTTCGCTGAACTTGGTCGCATCGCCTTTGACGAAAGGCACTCCGATTTTCTTGGCGATGAGCTTGACGAGGTAGGTCTTGCCCACACCCGTGGGACCGATCATCAGAATGTTGTTCTTGATCTGACCCACCCCTTCGTAGCGACTCCGGCCTTTGGTCATTTCCGTGAATTTGATCCGATTGAAATGGGTACAGATCTTGGTGGCCAAGATGGCTTTGGCTTCATCCTGCCGGATGATATAGTCGTTGAGGTAGGCTTCGAGCTCCTCGGGCTTGAGGTCGAACTGGATCTTCTTCTTCCCCTCCCCCGAACCCTTCTCGTCCCTTGAAACCTCTTCCGCTTGGGGGCGGGGGAAAAGCATGGGAACCACCAGTTTGATCCGATCCCCGTACTTCTTGCCGAGATATTCGTTCAGTTCCTTCTCCAACTCCTTCTGATCCGGAACCCGAAAATCGATATCCTTCATCCGTTTAACCCCTTTTTGCAAGAAAACCCAAAGCAAATATAACCACTGCCCCCCCGCTTTGCAACATCTCTACCCCCAGTTGCTCTTTGCTAAGGACTCTTCTTCACATCAGGGTCTATGTCTCATGGTTGGACGTTTCGAGGAGGGTCCGAAAGGGGAAGGGACTGATCTCGTCACGGCGTGGCAGCCCTATTGGCCCCATCAGGGCTCGATGAATTGGATCGATTTCAACCTGCTTCCGTCCCACTGAAAAGACCGCCGTTTCCGTCCCTCGTGGATCTTTTCCTGAAGAAGGGCTCCCACAATCAAAGGAAGGACGATCGTGGCGTCCGCATACACGGCAGCATAGGATGAGGTTTTCTCAATCTTCCCCCAGGATTTGGCCTCTTCAAAGGTACAGCCTGAGAGCCCCCCCCATTTAGGGTCATCCGTGGTGATCTGGAGGGCGTAGCGATGGCCGCTCTCTTTCTTGAAGAGCAGTTCGCTCACCGGTCCAAGCTGTTGGATGTAGTTCTTGGGGACCCCTCCGCCGATGTAAATTGCTCCCGTCACCGGAGCCATTCGCTTCAGCTGGGCGATCTCGTAATTGTCCCGGAACTGATCGATGATAAGAGGCTCCCGGGACTTCCTTTTTCGGGCATGGAGAAAGGTGAGACCGATGCCAATGGAGCTGTCACAGAGGGCCGGGACGAAGACAGGGGTCCCGCATCGGGAGGCTGTTTTGAGGATCGAGCTCTCGTCCTTCAGAGACCTTCCCACCGCGGCCAGGTATTCCCTTGACGAGGTGACCTGACCTCCAAGCCCTTCCGGAATCTTCGAGAGGAGACGGATCACATGGTTGATCTCCCGATCGTTCATCAAGGCGTCGAAGACCCGGACAATCCGACGCTTCCTGAGAAGGTCATCGTCGTCCTCATCCGAACCGACGTAATGACGGTAACCCAGGCCCTCGAAGATATCGTGGAACATGTTGGCTCCCGTGGAGACGATGACATCAACGAGCCGCAATTCAATCATGTCGGAGATCACCTTGCGCATTCCGCCAGGGATCATCGCTCCAGAGAGGCCTAAGAAGATGACGCATCTCGGATCCTTGAGCATCTTGGAAAAGGTTTCAAAGCACTTATACACATTGCGGCTCTGAAACGATGTCCTTTTGAAGGCCCGGACGAGATCGAGAAGGGTAATTGTTTCTTTCGGTTCAAGAGGCTCGACAGGCTTACGGAGATAGTGGGCGAGGTTGCTTTTCTTCATGAAGGGTTCACCGTAGTCGGGTTTCTTGGGATAAGTAACAAATAACGTTATGCAAGTCAAGAAGAAAAGACGCCTCGTGGAGGCCTAAATAGGTTCGGCTCCCGTGCGATTCCCTTCGGCGAGCCTGTCGAGGGAGGGGCCGTTCAGGCGATAGATCGTCCAATCGCTCATCGCCCGGGCCCCAAGGCTTTCGTAAAACCGAATAGCGGGCTCGTTCCAGTCGAGGACAGCCCATTCCACACGTCCGCAGTCTCGCTCCTTGGCCAAGCGCACGATATGCTGGAGCATCGCAAAGCCAAAACCCTTTCGCCGATAGGGCTCATCCACGTAGAGATCTTCGATGTAGATCCCTGGTTTGCCAAGAAACGTAGAATAATTGTGAAAGAAGAGGGCAAAGGCTACGGGAGCTCGATGGTACTCTCCGATGATCACCTCTGCCCCCCGCGACTCCCCAAACAGGGTCTGCCTTAGCCGCTCTTCGGTCACCTCCAGCTCCTCGGCGAGACGTTCATAGACGGCCAGCTTTCGAATGAAACCGAGGATCAAGGCCACATCGGCTTCCACGGCCCGCCGGATCACAAAACCCTCGATCATCCCTTCCCTCCCCAATCCAGAGTTCCGTTGTTCCGTTGAAAGATAACATGGTGCGACGGAGGTCTCAACGACCATCGGTTCGAAGGAAAAACCTTCCCCGAAAAAAGTTGAAGATGTCATCGAAGTCTTATATACTGTTTCAAAGACTTCTTGAGAGGAGGGTCCCTCCTTGCCTATCAAAGTGAGACGATCCGTATGTCCCTATGACTGCCCGGATGCCTGTGGTCTCCTTGTGGAGGTCGTCGATGGGAAGGCGGTCAAAGTCAGCGGCGATCCTGAGCATCCTTTCACCCGAGGCTCTCTCTGTGTGAAAATGAACCACTACGAGAAAACGGTCCATTCTCCTCTTCGCCTCACACGTCCCCTTGTTCGAACAGGGGAAAAAGGCTCGGCAACGTTCCAACCGATTTCTTGGGACGAAGCGATCCAGGCCATTGCGGAACGGTGGAAAAGGATCCTCCACGAGTACGGAGCCGAGGCAATCCTCCCTTACTCCTTTGCGGGAACGATGGGGCTCATCCAGCGAAATTCAGGCCACCCCTTTTTCCATCGCCTCGGAGCCTCGCGATTGGATCGGACGATCTGCTCTCCGGCAAAGGATGTAGGTTGGAGGGCGGTGATGGGAAATACGCCGGCTCCCCATCCAGACGAGGTGGCCGAAAGCGATCTCGTGATCCTCTGGGGGATTAACGCCGTTGCGACCAATCTTCACTTTCTTCACGGCGTGAAAAAGGCCCGAGAGAAAGGAAGTCCTGTCTGGCTCGTCGACACGTATGAAACCCTGACTTCATCCGTTGTGGATCGAACCTTTGTCGTCCGTCCTGGAAGCGACGGCGCTTTGGCCCTTGGCCTGATGCACCTTCTCGTCCGGGAAGGATGGATCGACCGGCGGTTTATCGAGAGCCATGTTCAAGGCTTCGAGGCCCTGAAGGAGAGGGTCCTGCCTGACTTTCCGCCGGAAAGGGTGAGCGAGCTCACCGGCTTATCGATCGAAACGATTCGCATGATGGCGAAGAGCTACGGATTGGCCCGAAGGCCTTTTATCCGGGTCGGAAGTGGGCTCTCCCGATACGGCAACGGTGCGATGACGATCCGAACCATCGTCTGTCTGCCTGCCCTTGTGGGAGCTTATGGGAAAGAGGGCGCAGGGTGCCTCACCTCGGTGAACACCATGGGGGCCTTTGCTATGAACGAAGTCCTTCGAGAAGACTTCTTGCCCCGAACGACCCGCATCGTCAACATGAATCAGCTTGGCCATGCCCTCAACGATTTGCGGGATCCCCCTGTCCAAAGCCTCTACGTCTATTGCTCCAACCCGGCGGCCGTGGCCCCGGATCAGAACCAAGTCCTGAGGGGCCTTGCCCGGGAAGATCTTTTCACCGTCGTTCACGAGAGGTTCATGACCGATACAGCCCGTTACGCGGACATCGTTTTGCCGTCCACTTCTTCCCTCGAGCATAGCGATCTCTATCGGGCCTACGGTCACTATTGCATTCAGCGGGTCCGGGCGGTCATCCCTCCTGTCGGCGAGAGCAGGTCAAACTGGGAGGTCTTCTCCCTCCTGGCAGAGGCCATGGGGTTTTCGGAGCCCTTTTTTAGGCAGAGCGCCGATGATCTCATCGACCACCTCCTCTCCATTCCCTCGCCGATGAGGGAGGGAGTGGACCGGGAAGCCCTTGCTTTGGGGAAGGCGGTCGAAATTCGTCTTCCGCTGGATCGTCGTGCCCGCTTCCAAACGCCTTCGGGAAAGATCGAGATCCTCAATCCCAGGGAACCCCATCCCCTTCCATGTTATTTGCCTCCTTATGGCGGCGATGATCCTTTTCGCCTGATGGCTGCTCCCAGCTTCTATGGCCTCAACTCCTCCTTCCGCGAGCGCGACGACCTCCGGCGAAAGGAAAAGGCCATGTTTCTCAAGATGAGCCCTTCGGATGCGGAGGCAAAGGGTTTGATGGATGGGCAGCGCGTCATCGCCTTCAACCCCCTTGGAGAGGCCACCTTTATTCTCCAAGTGACGCCCAAAGTTCCATCGGGAGTGGTCGTGGCGGAGGGGGTCTGGTGGTTAGAGCATTGCCCTGGTCTTCGGGCAGTCAACGCCCTGACTTCGCAGAAGCTGACGGACCAAGGCGGTGGCAGCACGTTCTACGATAACACCGTTGACGTGAGGCCAAGTGTCGGGGGATTCGGAAGGGAGGTCAAGTGAACCGGACAAAGAAGAGGATTTAATAGATCGTGAATCCCTGATCATGAAAATCCGGGTCAAATGCCAAAACCTTTTGAACGCCCCTTCGTCTCATCACAACAAAACTCATACAATCGACGAAACTGACGTCCCTTCTCCCGATTCTATCGAGCTCTTTTTCGGCTTCCTCATGTAATGCCAAATCCACCCACTCCGTCTTAAATGCCTTGGCATCCCTTAGAAAGAGAAGTGCAGGCTGGAGCCCTAATCTTGCCTGCAACAATGCAGCACCTTCTACCAAGATGTAATTGTGGACCAGAAAGATCTCTTTGGACCTGAGAGCAAGATCGAATTTCTTATAGGCCTCGGCATGATTAGGATCGGATCCGTCAGCCAAGGCATAGATGGCGGAAGTGTCCAGAAAGATCATTTGTGAAAGGCCTCCTCAAGAGCTTCGTCGTGCCGTTCCGACACTGGTTTAAGAGACCCCTGCTTTGACCGGGCTGCAGCGATAAATGCAAAATCCTTAGTCGAGAGAGACCGGGAGCGGCCCGGTTGGGAAATACCCTTTTTGACGATCTCACGAATAACCCCCGAAATCGATTTCTTCTCCTCGAACGCCCGATGCCTCAGTAACTCATAAATTTCTTCATCCAGTTGGATCTGAGTGCGCTTCATCGTATCCACCTCCTCCTTCTTCTTGTTCTATACATAACAGCATGATGTAATGATGTCAAGGCCCGAGGGCGAGGGGATTTCAAACGCCTTTGATGTTCGGATGTTGTCAGTAGTGTCCCAACGTTATGAGGAATTTTACCACAAAATGTTTTTTTCGATACAAACTCCAAAATGAGTCCTACTTCTTCAACATCAAGGAAGGAGATGACTCGTGGAGAGCAGAAAAACAATCTTTGCCCAACTCATGGACTTTCTGCCCATCTACGAATTCCATCGATGTGTCCAACGATACCATGGTCATTACAAGATGAAATCCTTTTCCTGTTGGGATCAATTTCTCTGCATCGCCTTTGCCCAGCTTACGTATCGAGAAAGTCTAAGAGACATCGAAGCTTGTCTTCGCTCAGCCGAACACAAGCTCTACCACATGGGTATCCGAGGCAAAGTCTCACGCAATACGGTGGCTCATGCCAACCAGGTAAGAGATTGGCGGATCTACGCAGACTTTGCCCAGATCCTCATTAACCGTGCGCGACGTCTTTATACCCACGATTCTTTTGGAGTGGAGTTGAATCAAACCGCCTATGCTCTGGACTCCACCACGATCGATCTCTGTCTTTCGCTTTTTCCCTGGGCCAAACTCCGAAAGCACAAGGGAGCAGTCAAATGACACCCCCTCTTGGACTTGCGCGGCAGCATTCCTTCCATTGTCATTATTACCCACGGAAAGGCTCACGATGTGACCATTCTGGATCAACTGATCTTCGAGCCGGGTGCCTTTTACATCGTCGATCGAGGCTATCTCGATTTTACCCGCCTTTATGGGGTCCAACAATCTTCAGCATTTCTTGTGACCAGAACGAAAAGCAATTTCAGGTTCGGGCGTCTTTATTCTCGACCTCTCGACAAATCCACAGGGGTTCAATCCGACCAAATCATTGTCCTCGAAGGTTTCTATTCCCGCAAAGCTTATCCCGACAAACTGCGACGGATTCGTTATTTCGATGGGGACCAAAACAAACGGCTGGTGTTCTTAACCAACAACTTTACCCTACCGGCGTTGACCATTGCCAAATTGTTTCAGTGTCGCTGGCACATCGAGATCTTTTTCAAATGGATCAAACAACACCTTCGGATCAAAGCGTTTTATGGGACCACCGAGAATGCCGTCAAGACCCAAATTTGGATAGCAATCGCCGTTTACGTGTTAGTAGCCATTGTCAAAAAACAGCTACATTTAGACCTGAGCCTCTACACAATTCTACAGATTTTGAGCGTGACGTTATTCGAAAAGACGCCCATTTTAGAGGGCTTTTCAATCATTCCACCCCAAGAATCAAAGGGGTACCGTGTAACCAATTGACTTTATTCGATTAACGTTGGGACCCTAATGGGATGAACCAAACTTACATCAATCCGGCGATCGATTTCTGGGCGAAGGAGAGAACGTTCGCGGGAAAGATGCCTAGGTAGAGAGTTCCGATCACCGCCAAGACCAGCGCAAGGACCGAGGCAGGGGAAAAGAGCAGCCCCTCTATCTCCCGTTCCGATTCCCTGAAATACATGAGGACCGTCACGCGAAGATAGTAGTAGACCGAAACGGCGCTGTTGAGGACACCGATGATGACGAGCCAATAGAATCGCGATTCCACCGCAGCGCTGAAAACATAGAATTTGGCCATGAAGCCGCCCAGCGGAGGAATGCCGGCCATGGAGAGAAGAAAGATCGTCATGGCTGCGGCGAGAAGAGGGTGTTTAAACCCGAGTCCGGCATAGTCCGAAATCAGCGTGTTCTCCTCGCCTTTCTTTCCAAGGAGGATGACGCACCCAAAGGCACCGATGTTCATGAAGGCATAGGCCATGAGGTAGAAAAGCATACCTGAGACGCCGAGGGAATTCCCGGCCACGAAGGCCACCAGCAGATACCCGGCGTGGGCGATGCTCGAATAGGCCAGGAGCCTCTTTATATTGGTCTGGGAAATGGCCACGATATTGCCGAGCGTCATGGTCGCCACGGCGAGAACCCACATGATCGTCGTCCAATCCGGACGAAAAGCCGGAAGGCCGATGAAGAAGACCCTTACAAAAACCGAGAAGGCGGCGGCTTTCACACCCGTAGCCATAAAGGCCGTAATGGACGTTGGAGCTCCCTCATAAACATCCGGGGTCCACATATGGAAGGGAACGGAAGCCACTTTGAACCCGAAGCCGATCGTGAGAAAAACGAGGCTCATGAGAAGCAGGGGACTATTGAGAAGGCTCTTCTCTCCGGCAATGAACGAGGCGATGTCCCTGAGGAGGAGGGATCCCGTCGCGCCATAGACGTAGGCCATCCCGTAAAGGAGAAACCCTGTCGCGAAGGCGCCCAGAAGGAAGTACTTGAGGGCTGACTCGACGGATCGACGGTCGTCTCGCATCATTCCCGCCAGAACGTAGATCGAGATCGACATCGTTTCAAGCCCTAAGAAGATCGTGATCAAGTGGGTTCCGCCGGCCATGAGCATCATCCCCACCGTGGCAAAAAGGATCAGGGCATAATATTCTCCTCCTTCGATGCCTTCCCGATGGGCGTATCCCATGGATATCAGGATCGTCAAAAAAGCGATGATAAGAAACACCACCATGAAGAAAAGGGCGTAACCGTCGTTGGTGAACATCCCGCCGAAGGCCCACGTCCCGGTCCCTATCAGCGGCAGGGTGAAGAAGAAGGCCACGACGACACCGATCGCGCTGAGAACAGCCAGATAGCCTTTGTTATCCTTCCTTTTCGAGAAAACCTCGAGCAAGAGGACCAGAAGGGCGGTCACGGTTAAAACGATCTCCGGCGCGATGGCCGAAAGGCTCACTTCAGGTGGTTTCATTCAACATCCTCCGGATCATTTCTTCGCTTCAGGCTTCGAAAAAAGGCCGCTGCCCCTTCGAAGTGGAGCATTCCATTCGGGCTTCGAGAACGTTCTATCTCTTGGCCTCTGCTCTCAGATCGGGCGAAGGCCGCTCTGCCTTCATTTCGACTCGGCCTTTAAAATCCTTCAAGAACTGCTCCACGGTGGCGTCCATCTTACTGAAGAAAAGCTTCGGATAGATACCCATCAGAAAGATGAGGATCACCATGGGGACGAGGACCGCGATCTCCCTCCGGCTCAGGTCTCGAAGCTTCTCGTTTTCGGGGTTCGTGATCTTGCCGAACATCACCCGTTGGAACATCCAAAGCATATAAGCCGCCCCCAGGATCACGCCCGTGGCTCCGAGGACGCCGTAAAGGGTATTCGATTGAAAGGCGCCCAGCAGGATGAGGAACTCTCCCACAAATCCATTCGTCCCAGGCAGGCCGATCGAAGAAAGGGTGACAATCATGAAGAAAACAGCGAACACGGGCATCACCTTCGAAAGTCCACCGAACTCGGAGATCATCCTTGTGTGGCGGCGCTCATAGACCATGCCGACGATCAAAAAGAGAGAGCCGGTGCTGATCCCGTGATTGAGCATCTGGTAGATCGATCCCTGGACTCCCTGCATGTTGAAGGCGAACATGCCGAGCATCACATAGCCCAAGTGGCTGACGCTCGAAAAGGCGACCAGCCGTTTGAGGTCCGGCTGCATCATCGAAACCAGGGCGCCATAGATGATGCCGATCAGGGCCAGTACCGAGATCAAGGGCAAGAAGTCATAGGCCGCCTTCGGAAAAAGGGGAATGGCAAAACGAATGAACCCATAGGTTCCCATTTTCAGAAGAACCCCTGCCAGGATGACGCTTCCAGCTGTAGGCGCTTCAGCGTGAGCGTCGGGCAACCAGGTGTGAAAAGGAAACATGGGGACCTTGATCGCAAAGGCGAGGGCGAAGGCCGCAAAAAGCCAGTACTGTTTATCGACGGAAAGGTTTAGTCCATAGAGCTCCAGGACATCGAAGGTGGCTTTCCCCGTTGTCTTGAGGTTGAGGAAATAGAGGGTGAGGATCGCCACCAGCATGAGGACGCTTCCGGCCATCGTAAAGAGGAAGAATTTGATGGCTGCATAGATCCGCCTTCTCGGATCGCCCCAGACTCCGATGAGAAGGTACATGGGGATCAGCATCATCTCCCAGAAGACGTAGAACAGGACAAGATCCAAGGCCACCAGCGCTCCCACCATGCCCGTCTCCAGGAAAAGGAAGGAGATCATGAACTCCTTGACCCGAAGGGTGATCGCCTTCCAGGAGCTCAGAATGCAAAGGACTGTAAGAAACGTGGTCAGAAGCACGAGGAGAAGGCTGATCCCGTCGATCCCGAGCTTATAGCTGATGCCGTAGGCTTTCACCCACCAGGACTGCTCCACGAACTGCATGGCGGCGCTCTGACCGTCGAAGGCGAAGAAAAGGGGCAACGAGCAAAGGAACTCCAGAATGGAAACAACAAGGGCCACCCCCCTCAGGGTGTTGGCTCTCTCCTTGTTGATGAACAGCAGGAGAATCGCTCCCGCCAAGGGGAAGAAAATCAAAAAAGACAAAATGGGTATGCCAAGGATATGCATTGAGCTCGTCTCCTTTTTTCCCTGTTCGGGGCCTCCGGATGGATCTTCAAACCCATCCTGCCCCGCCTCGCCCTTCAGAAGAGGGATCGAAGAAGATAGTAGACCGCGAGGACCACGCCTCCCGCCAAGATCGAGAAGGCATAGTTTTGAACCAAACCGGTCTGAACCCTCCTCAATACCGAAGAGATCCATCCCAAGAAATAAGCGATCCCGTTGACGGTACCATCGATCACAAACTCGTCAAATCCCCTCCAGAGGCCCGTACCCAGTCGCTTCAGGGAATCGACAAAGAGGACCTGGTAGATTTCGTCCACGTAATACTTGTTCAAAACGAGACGGTAAAGGCCCCTTCGCCTCTCTGCAAGCCTTGCCGGAAGCTCGGGTCGCTTCACATAAAAGAGGTAGGCGATGCCGATGCCGATCAGGGCAATCGCCACCGAGACGACCATGAGGAGGATTTCGAGGGCAGCCGAATGACCCGCCCCTTCTCCGCTGGACGCCCAGGCCTGAGCGAGCAAGGAGATACCTGCATGGGCTTTTCCAGGTTCCGCTCCACCGACGACGGGCGCCAGGAATTCGTGGAAGTGGTTACCTCCTCCGAGGACATGGGGAATCCCCACCCAACCTCCAATGATCGACAGGACCATAAGGACCGTGAGGGGAATGGTCATGATCCTCGGTGATTCGTGGATGTGATGCTTCACCTCTTCATCGGCCCGACATTCGCCCCAAAAGGTCATGAAAACCGCCCGGAACATGTAGAACGCGGTCATCCCCGCTGCTACGGCACCCACGAGCCAGAGGAGAAAATGGCCATGGGGGCTTGAAAAGGCCTGCCAAAGGATCTCGTCCTTGCTGAAGAATCCCGAGAAGGGAGGGATTCCCGCGATGGCCAGGGTCGCAAAGAAGAAGGTCCAGAAGGTGACGGGGGTCTTCTTTCTCAGCCCTCCCATCTTCCTCATGTCGAGCTCGCCGCTCAGGGCGTGCATGATGCTGCCTGCGCCCAAAAAGAGAAGGCCTTTGAAAAAGGCATGGGTCATGAGGTGGAAGATCCCGGCGCTGAAGGCGCCCACTCCCACGCCGACAAACATATAGCCCAACTGGCTGATGGTGGAGTAGGCGAGGACCTTCTTGATGTCGTTCTGACAAAACCCGATGGACGCGGCAAAGATGGCCGTTGCCACACCGACCGTGGCGACCACGGCCATGGAGAGGGGTGCCAGGGTGTAGAGGACGTTACAACGGGCCACCATGTAGACACCGGCCGTGACCATGGTGGCGGCATGGATGAGGGAGCTCACGGGTGTGGGGCCTTCCATGGCATCCGGAAGCCAGACATAGAGGGGAAGCTGTGCCGATTTTCCGCAGGCGCCCACAAAGAGCAGAATGGTGATGGCCGTTGCGGTTTCGACGCTGATCATCTGGGGATTCTTCTGAAGGGCGCCAAAGAGGTCGGTAAAGTCCAGGGTTCCGAAGTGGACAAAGAGTAGAAAAATCCCCAGGAGGAACCCGAAATCTCCCACACGGTTGACGACGAAGGCCTTCTTGCCTGCGTTGGAGGCCGAATCCTTCTCGTACCAGAAACCGATCAAGAGGTAAGAGCAGAGGCCCACGCCTTCCCATCCCACGAACATGAGAAGGAAGTTGTTGGCCAGAACGAGGTTGAGCATCATGAAGACAAAGAGGTTGAGGTAGGTGAAGTAACGGGTGAAGCCCGGATCGTCGTGCATGTACCCTACGGAATAGATGTGGATAAGGAAGCTTACGCCGGTGACGACAAGCGCCATCACCATCGAAAGAGGATCGATCTGGTAGCCGATCACTGTCTTGAACGATCCGGAGACGACCCAGGCAAAGATCTCTTTTTCAAAGATCCGCTCAGCGGGCGTCCTGCCGATGAGTTCGAAGAAGATCAAGACGGCTGTAAGAAAGGAGAGGCCTATGGCAGAGGGTCCCACCACGCTGACCGCTCCCTTCCCAAGACGTTTGCCCAAGAGTCCATTGATCAAGAATCCGATGGCTGGAAACAGGGGAATCAACCAGACTAAGTCAAGCATGTAATACTCCTTCACCCAAGCTAAGGGGGGTTACCATTTCAAGAGGTTGACTTCATCGACGTTGATCGTTCCTCTCGAGCGGTAAACCAGGACAAAGATCGCCAACCCCACGGCCGCCTCGGCCGCGGCCACTGCCATCACAAAGAAGGCGAAAAGGACGCCGTCGAGGGACTGGAGAAACCGCGAAAAGGTGATGAACGTGAGGTTCACCGCATTGAGCATGAGTTCGATGCACATGAAGACGACAAGGGCGTTGCGACGGGTCAGGGCACCGATCACGCCGATCGTGAAAAGGATGCCGCTGAGAACCAGATACAATACAGGTGGAACTTCCGGGATGGTCATAGCCTTCTCCTTAACGACTCTTCTTCTTGCTTAAGACCACGGCGCCCACAATGGCGGCTACGATCAGGATCGATACGATCTCGAAGGGGAAGAGATAGTCGGTGAAGAGCACCTCGCCCACCGCCTTCACGTTGGCCTGAAGCTTATCGGGCGTGTAGGGCCCCCGTTTCCCCGTCAACGACGAAGCCGCTACCGAATAGACAATGGCCACGAGGAAAAGGCCCGCAAGGCCCACCCCGAAGACCTTGGAGTAGAGGAGTCTCAGGCCTGAACGAAGTTCTTCCTCGAGATCGAGGAGCATGATCACGAAGACGACAAGCATCACAATGGCGCCGGCATAGACGATCACCTGGATGACGGCGATGAACTGGCTTTGGAGCAGAAGGTAGATCACCGCCACGCAAAGGAAGTTCAGCACCAGCAAGAGGGCGCTGTGGATCGGGTTCTTCCGGGTGATGAGAAACAAGGAGGCCACAATCGACGTGAAGGCCATCCCCAGGAAGACGAGCCACTGAAAGAGGATTCCTATATTTTCAGCCATGATACTCTCCCATTGGTCACGTTCTCTCCGTCTGCGTGAAGGGCTTCGGGGTTTAAGAGAATTCGAAGCCTCTTGTCATTCCCCCACGAAAGCGCCACCCCTTATCGTGACGGATTGAATCGTTTCTGCTCCAAAAGCCTTTCCGTATCGAGGAAGATCGCCTCCCGCTTTCGACCCACCCACTCGTAGCCCTGGCCCATGAAGATCGCATTCACCGGACAGGCCTCTTCGCAATAGCCGCAAAAGATGCAGCGGGTGGTGTCGATCTCGTAGCGCGAAGGATAGCGCCTTCCCTGCTCGTCCTCCGCTGTCTCCACCGTGATGCACTGAGACGGACAAACCACCATGCAGAGGCCGCAGCCCACGCACTTTGTTCTTCCTTGCTCATCGGCCTCGAAGAACTGGTAACCTCTCCAGCGCGGGGCCGGCGGGATCTTCTCCTCCGGATACTGAACCGTGATCGGCTTTGAGAAGCACTTTGTCAAAGTCAGCCAAAGACCCTTTATCAATGGAACGATCATCTCGGATCCCTTCTCCTACCCTTTGAAGGCCTCCACGAGGGCCGTAATGATGAGGTTGATCAGCGTCAAAGGCAGCAGGACCTTCCAGCCGAAGGCCATGATCTGGTCGTATCGAAGACGCGGAAAGGTTCCCCGTTGCCAGATAAAGAAGAAGAGAAAGACAAAGAGTTTCCCAACAAACCAAACGACCCCCGGAACGAAGGCCAGGGAAGGCAAAGGCGGCTGCCATCCTCCCCAGAAGAGGGTCACGGCCACGGCACCCATCGTGATCATGTGGGCATATTCAGCCATGAAAAAGAGGGCAAACTTCATGCTGCTATATTCGATATTGAACCCACAGGCGAGTTCGGCCTCGGCTTCGGGCATATCGAAAGGCGTTCGGTTGATCTCGGCCAGGCCGCAGACGATGTAAAGGAGAAAGGCCATGGGCTGGTACCAGACGTTCCAGTTCCAGAAGCCCCCTGCCTGAAGGTGAACGATCTCCGTGAGCCTCAGGCTCTGAGAAAGAAGGATCACTCCGATGATCGAAAGCCCTAAGGCCACTTCATAACTGATCATCTGGGCTGCCGCCCGAAGGGATCCGATCAAACCGTATTTGTTGCCCGACGACCAGCCTCCCAGGATGATCCCATATTCTCCGATGGAGGCGAAGGCGAAGATATAAAGGAGCCCGATGTCCACATCCGCGAGCCGAAGCTTGACGACGTAGTTCGTCCCGGGAAGGACGAATTCGTTGCCAAAGGGGATGACGGCAAAAATAATGATGGCCGAGGTGATGGAGATCATGGGCGCAAGGACAAAAA